>ENA-OQIM01000449-OQIM01000449.1-human-gut-metagenome-genome-assembly--contig:-NODE-449-length-15695-cov-2.003726_pt1 | contig 15695 bp, 23 predicted proteins | sample MGYA00242579_ERZ504744 | MGnify/ENA primary metagenome ERZ504744 (study PRJEB26092, sample SAMD00036441) | human gut metagenome | host: Homo sapiens | study: EMG produced TPA metagenomics assembly of...
AGATGAGATATCCATTCGAAGAAGTAAACCCCTTGAAGACGACGAGTAGATAGGGCAGAGGTGGAAGTGTGGCAACACATGGAGCTGACTGTTACTAATCGGGTGAGGGCTTGACCAAGAATCGCAGGAAGAATGAATCTCAAGGAAATGTCAGCATGTATGTAGTTTTGAAGATACAATGAGAAACCAGCTAACAGTTAGCTGGTTTTTTTGTATGTAAAAAAAAATATTCCGAGTTTATAGATAATCCCCTTGTTGTTACGTTAATCGCAAAATTATTTAAGATTAATTTAGCGGTTAAAATAACAACAAGGGGATATTGTAATCGAAATTATTTATAAAATAATTCGATAATCTTTAATCCTACCTCTACAGCAATATCCATTCCTTCAACAGTAATGTGTTCATAAGGTCCATGATAAGCATGTCCTCCTGTTCCGAGATTCGGGCATGGGAGTCCCATAAAGCTTAACTGGGCACCGTCTGTGCCTCCGCGGATCGGGGTGATAAGCGGCGAGATATTGCATTCCTTGCATGCTGCAGTTGCATGCTCGATCAGTTCCATGCAGGTGTCGATGATTTCTTTCATATTTCGGTACTGTTCTGTGATGGTAAGTGAGACAGTTCCCTTTCCCCATTTTTCATTTAAAATTTTTAGTGATGTGTTCCATACTCTTCTTACGGACATCAAAAAGAAGCTGCATCGTGGTCACGAATGATATATTCGAGAGTAGCGTGTGAGACATCTCCCTTTATGGAATAGAGATGGAAAAATCCTTCATAGTCTTCCGTATCTCTTGGTGTGTCAGCGGAAGGGAGCATGGAATTGAACTCCATGGCAACAAGTGCTGCGTTGACCATTGTATTCTTAGAAGAACCTGGATGTACGTTTACACCGGTAAATTCTACTACTGCTTTGGCAGCATTAAAGTTTTCATACTGGATTTCACCTTCTGTATCACCATCAAGTGTATAAGCAAAATCAGCTCCAAATTTTTTTATATCAAAATGGGCTGGTCCCATTCCTATTTCTTCATCCGGGGTAAATGCAATACAGAGGGGACCATGCGGAATAGTATTGTCATTGAGGGTCTCAATCATTGTCATGATCTCGGCAATTCCGGCTTTGTCATCTGCACCGAGGATGGTGGTTCCATCGGAAGTAATGAGAGTTCTGCCTTTTAATGTGGAGAGATGAGGGAACATTTTCGGGGAGAGAATTCTGCCGCTGGTTCCAAGTGCAAGGTCTTTGCCGTCATAATTCGGAGTGATAACCGGAGTAACCGGATGATCGCAGAAATCAGAGACTGTATCCATGTGAGCGATAAAGCCAGTTTTTGGCGGGATTCATATCCTCTGGTTGCCGGAATATGTCCATAGACATAGCAATGTTCATCTACATCGGCATCTTTCACACCCAGTTCCTTTAATTCTTGAACCAGCAGTCTGGCAAGGTCAAACTGATATTGTGTAGATGGGGAAGTACCGGTTTCTTCACTGCTTGGAGTGAATACTTTTACATAAGATAATAAGCGTTCGTATGCTTTCATGAATTAATCCTCCTGGTATTGGGCTGAGATAGATATTTATCTTAGCATTGTATAGTAAGTATAACATGTTATGGAGTTTACGTAAAAATATTTCTTGTCAGTAGTCAGTAGCTCTGTTTCTCAAAAGAGAGCAGGGATCATCGCTAAAAATTATTCTGAAATATTTCAAAAAAAATGTCGAGGTAAAAAAGAATCTAAGTGATAGAAATGAATACAGGTATTATATATATTTATAGCTTATACTTCGTATTACAAAAATAAAATAAAGTATTTAAGTGTTTGTAAATTTCAAAATGAAGTGAAATAAAATGTAAAAACGTCAAATCAACAAAAAATTGGATGTAATCAACAAAAAACACACGCCAAAACGTGGAAATATACAAAAATATTTATAGATATTTACTTCACTGAAACAGAATGCTATATTCTAATCAACAAAAAACTTCAAAGTGAAATTAAATAAATGAAGTAGAAATGGAGTGCACGCCATATGAATGATTTATTTGTTCGCATCAGATTTTTGTTACCGTCGTTACCAAGAGCAGAGAAAGCAATCGCATCTGCATTACTTGAAAACCCGGAAGCAATTACACATTTAACGCTTGCAGAGATTGCAAGAGAATCAGGAAGCAGTGAAGCATCAATTATCAGATTCTGTAAAAGAATGGGATATGATGGATATTCTTCTATGAAGGAGGATTCATCAGAGCTTTGGCAGAAGGAATGGAAATTCATTCAGAAGATATTAAAGTATCAGACGATATGAAGACGATTTTGAAAAAGGTTTATCAGAGTAATGTACAGATGTTGAGTGATACATTAGTTTTGGCAGATGACGAAAATTATGAAAAAGCATTGGATGCTCTTCTTAAAGCCAGAGAGATACATTTCTTCGGTGTTGGAGATGCCTTTGCAGTATGTCAGCTGGCATACATGAAATTTGGAAGATTGGGGATTCCGTGTTCCGTACATAGTGACGTAATGCTGCAGATGATGACTGCAGGCAATCTTACAAGTGAAGACGTTGCGTTAGCTGTCTCTTATGAGGGTAGATCCAGAAATGTAGTAGAGGCAATGAAAATCGCAAAAGAGCGAGGTGCAGTTACAATTAGTATTACAAAAATGAATAAATCTCCTCTTCTCAGATATACAGATATCAGTTTATTTACGGCAGTAAATGACCTGACAGTGGGAAGAGATAAAGTAACCAGAAGAGTTTCAGATCAGTTTATACTGGATGCACTTTATCTGGGATATACGACGAAAATAAACAAAGGTTATAAAAAACAACTTCAGAAAATTCAGACAGTAATTGACTGTAATAAAATATAAACGAGGTGATCAATAATGTGCATTATAGCACCGTCCTTACTGGAAGCAGACTATAAATGCCTGGGAGAACAATTAAAAACAATGGAAAAATCCGGAGCTGAATATGTTCATATAGATGTAATGGATGGAAGCTTTGTACCGAATCTGGCATGTGGAATGAAAATGATTCATGGATTGAAAGGTGTAGCTGATCTGGTATTTGATGTTCATCTGATGGTAAATGAACCTGTTCGATTTGTAAAAAGAATGCAGGAGGCTGGAGCTGATGTAATATCTGTTCATTATGAGGCCTGCAGCAATGTAGCAGAAACTTTAAAAGAAATAAAGCAATGTGGAATTCGTGCAGGAATTGTTCTGAATCCGGAAACCTCGGCAGAAGTTCTTACAGAAGAATCTGGAAGCTTGCAGATGTGATACAGGTTATGACCGTTCATCCGGGAAGAGATGGCCAGCACTTTATTGAAGATACACTTGACAAAATAAAAAGATATCAGAAGACGGTCAACAGATACCGGAGAGTGGAAAGATATAGAAGTTGATGGAAGTATCAACTGTGGGAATATAGGAAAAGTAATAAAGGCCGGAGCAAATATCATTGTTTCAGGAAAGGCATTATTTAATGGAAATCTTGCAGAGAACATTGCCAATATGAAGCAACAGGCAGCCATGGAGGAATAAGATGAAATACGTAATTGGAGTGGATCTGGGAACCAGTGCGACAAAGACGATTCTGGTAGATCAGAATGGAAAAATCGTAGCCGAAGCGTCTGTCAAATATCCAATGTATCAGCCTGAAAACGGATGGGCAGAACAGGATCCATCAGACTGGTCAGAAGCAGCGATTTCAACAATTAAAAGTGTAGTTGAAAAAGGTCAGGTTAATGGAAAAGATGTGCGGGGAATTGGAATTTCTGGTCAGATGCATGGACTTGTGATGTTGAATGAGGAGAATCAGGTTATAAGAAGATCCATTATCTGGTGTGACCAGAGAGCTACGAAGCAGGTAGAGGAAATGCTGGAACTGCCAATGGAAAAATGGATGAAGATCACAGCGAATCCGCCAATGGCAGGATGGACGGCAGCAAAGATCCTCTGGATAAGAGAAAATGAGCCGGAGCTTTTTGCAAAGTGCAGACACATTATGCTTCCAAAAGATTATGTCCGCTTTATTCTTACTGGTAAGTATGCGACAGATGCATCAGATGCCAGTGGAATGCAGATGTTAGATGTAAAAACAGATGTTGGTCGCAGGAAATTCTTGATTTTTTGAAAGTAGACAGAGAACTTCTTGGAGATGTGTATGAATCACCGGAAGTTGTTGGAAACCTTTTACCGAAAATTGCAGAGAAGTGTGGATTATCAACAGAAACAGTTGTGGTTGCCGGAGGAAGTGATAATGCCTGTGCAGCAATTGGAACAGGTATTGTAAGAGAGGGGCAGGCTTTTACAACAATAGGTACTTCAAGTATTGTATATACTCATCTGAAAAAATATCAGGAAATTCCTGAAGGTGCACTTCATTTGTGCTGCTGTGCAGTGCCTGGGTGCTGGCATACAATGGGAGGTCCTCAGTCGGCAGGTCTTTCGATTGAATGGATGAAAAATAATTTCTGTCGGGATTTGATTCAGAAAGCAGAAGAGGAAAATGTATCATTTTATGACAAGATAAATGAACTTACAAAAGATATTCCGTTAGGAAGCGAAAGATTGATTTATCTGCCATTTCTGATGGGCGAAAGAACACCTCATATTGATCCCAAATACAGAGGTGCATTTATCGGACTGAATATCATACATGGACAGGCACATAGCTTAGGGCAATTATGGAAGGTGTTGTTTATTCCCTTGCAGACTGTAATGAAATCTTGAAGAAACTGGGAACAGAGGTTGTATCCATGCGTGCATGCGGAGGTGGAAGCAGAAGTCCTGTATGGAGAAAGATTATGGCAGATCTTTATAAATGCGATGTACATACATTGAAGCAGGAAGAGGGACCGGCATACGGTGCAGCAATTCTGGCCGGAGTTGGAACTGGAATTTATTCTTCGATACAGGAAGCATGCGATGCTTTTATTGAAGAAGATGGAATTACTGAATGCGATTTGAAAGAAGCAGAGGAATACGAGAAGTTCCATAAAATTTATGACAGATTTTATGAGGACATAAAAGAGAATCTACACGCTCTCTACGAGCTTTAGAGAAAAACTATATAAATTATTTAAAATCAGGAGGACTTTACAATGAAAAGAAGACTGGTAACAAAACTTATGATGGCAGCAGGCGTAGCAGCAATGGCAGTAACAACAATTCCGGCAAGTGTTTTTGCAGCTGAAGATGGTGGACAGACTTATGGAGTTACATATTGGTGTGAATCGGATTTCTTTAAAACAGTTGCAGATTCCATCACAGAAGAAGCAGAAGCTGATGGAAATAAAACAGTTGTAGTGGATGCTCAGCAGGACAGCGCAAAACAGATTCAGATTATTGAAGACTTTATTGCACAGGGTGTTTCAGCAGTATTTTTAAATCCAGTTGACAAAGATGCAATTGAACCTGCACTGCAGAAATTAGACGAAGCAGGGATTCCAGTAGTAAACTTTGATACTTCTGTATCTAATCTTGATCTGGTTGGTTCTTATGTTGCAACTGATAATTATCAGGCTGGTGTACTTTGTGCAGAAGCAATGATTGAAGATTTCCCGGATGGTGGAGAAATTGCAGTTCTTGATTATCCTGCAAATAATGCCTGCAACGATCGTGAACAGGGATTCCTAGATACAATTGAAGGAAAAGGATTTGATGTTGTGGCAACATTTGATGCAGAGGGAACTGTAGAAAAAGGACAGACAATCACAAGTGATATCATCCAGGCTAATCCAGATATCAAGGCAATCTTCTCCATTAATGACCAGGCTGGTATGGGAGCATATGCATCACTTACGACAGCTGGAAAAGAAGTATATGTTTACGGTGTTGATGGTGCTCCAGAAGCTAAGAAAGTAATTGCTAAAGACAACAGCATTTATCGTATGACAGCAGCTCAGTCCCCGATTACAATTGGTAAAGAGTGCTATAAGGCAGCTAAAACTCTTATCGCAGGGGAAAAACCGGAAGAATTCGAAGTAGATGTACCTGCATTTGCAATTGATTCTTCAAATATTGATGAATATTTAGACGCTGACTGGCAGTAAATCTGAGCGGGTGCAGCGCAGGCTGCACCCATTTTGCCCCATATAGAAAAAGGTGGGAAATGTTTGTTATTTAGAGGAGAAAATTTATGGCACATTTATTGGAAATGAAAAATATCTGTAAGTCTTTTTCCGGAGTTTCTGTGCTGAAGGACAATCACCTGGAATTGGAAGCAGGTGAGGTTCATGCTCTCTTAGGTGAAAATGGTGCCGGAAATCTACATTGATTAAAATTCTCGGTGGAGTTTATACAAAAGACAGCGGACAGATTCTGGTTGATGGACAAGAAGTAGAAATTACAGGTGTTGAGAGCGCAAAAGAGCACGGAATTCGTATTATACATCAGGAACTGATGTTGATTCCAGATATGACAATTTCAGAAAATATTTTTTATTGGACAGGAACCAAAAACAAAAGCAGGTACTGTCGATAAAAAGAAAATGAATGAAATGGCGCAGGGATTTTTGGATTCTATGCACCTTGATCTGAAATCAACTCAATTTATCCGAGATTTAAATATTGCACAGCAGCAGATGGTAGAAATTATTCGCGCTATTTCCTTTGGCGCAAAAATAATCGTTATGGATGAACCGACTTCATCTTTGACAGAAAATGAAGTAGATGCTCTTTTTGAGGCGATCAAAGCTTTAAAAGCAAAGAATGTTGGAATTATTTATATTAGTCATCGAATGGCTGAATTGGATGCAATCACTGATCGTATCACAGTTATGCGAGATGGTGAATATATCGATACAGTAGTTACAAAAGAGACCACACATGATGATCTGGTGGCGCTCATGGTTGGAAGAAAACTTGGAGATTTGTATCAGAAACATGAAAACTATTCAGATGATATTATTCTCAAGGTAGAAAAACTTGCTTCTGGAAAAGAAGTAAAAAATGTTGATTTTGAACTGAGAAGAGGAGAGGTTCTTGGGTTCTCAGGACTGGTTGGATCCGGACGAAGTGAAACAATGGAATGTATTTTTGGACTTCGTCATAAGGATAGCGGACATATTTATATTGAAAATAAAGAAGTTGATATTAAAAATGTAAAAACTGCAATAAATGCAGGAATCGGACTTGTTCCGGAAGACAGAAAGCAGTCAGGAATTTATCCGATCCAGGGAATACGTTTTAATGCAACGATTGAAATATTGGACAAATTTTTGAAAAAAGGCCGATATAACAGGAAGAAAGAAATTGAACTTGCCAGAAAATATGTTGATGAAGTTATGCAGACAAAATATTCCTCTATAGAGCAGGAAATAGGAAAGCTTTCAGGAGGTAATCAGCAGAAAGTTATTATCAGCAGATGGCTTCTGGTCACAGAAAAAATTCTTATTCTGGACGAGCCGACAAGAGGCATTGATGTAAAAACAAAATCAGATATTTATCATCTGATTGATGATCTGACAGCAACAGGTTTATCAATTATTTTCATATCTTCGGAGATGCCGGAGCTGATCAACATGTGCGATCGTATTGTGGTAATGAATCAGGGACACACCACAGGAATATTGAACAGAAATGAATTTAATCAGGAAAAAATTATGGCGTTTGCGACAAAGGAAATAGGGTGACGATTATGGAAAATAAAAACTGGAAAAATTTATCTGTAATACAGACAATTAAATCTAATATGGGTATTCTTGCGGGACTGGTTATTCTTTGCGTTGTATTAAGTTTTACAACCAGCAGTTTTGCAACAGTTACAAACTTATTTAATGTAGTCAGACAGATTACAATCAATTTGTTTCTGGCATGTGGAATGACTTTCGTAATTCTGCTTGCAGGAATTGATCTTTCTGTAGGATCAGTAATTGCGGTTTCAGGATGTATCAGTGCAGGACTCATTTCATGGAATGGACTTCCTGTTTATGTTGGTATCCTTGGAGGAATCCTTGCTGGAGTTGTAATTGGTCTTATTAACGGTTACATTGTTTCTTCTACAAATATTCCGGCATTTATCGTTACTCTTGCAATGATGAATATCGGTCGTGGTATTGCCCGTGTTTATACAAAGGCTCAGACAATTTCTGTTCTTGATGACAGCTATGACTTTTTGGGGAATGGTACTATCTTTGGAATTCCGATTCAGTTATATTGTATTGTTGCAGTAATTGCAGTTTCTTCTTTTATCCTTAATAAAACAAAATTAGGCCGTCATATTTATGCAGTTGGTGGTAATAAACAGGCTGCTGAATATTCTGGTATTAATGTAAAAAAGGTTACATTTTTCGTATTTGTATATAGTGCGTTACTTGCATCTTTAGCAGGAATCCTTACAGTAGGACGTACTTTTACTGCAATGATGACACTGGGAGACGGAGCTGAAATGGATGCGATTTCTGCAGTTGTTCTTGGTGGAACAAGTATGAACGGAGGTCGTGGTACCATCGCAGGAACTGTTATCGGTGCAATTGTAATCGGTGTTCTGAAAAATGGTATGAACCTTCTTGGTATTGACTCTTCCTGGCAGTATATTGTACAGGGTATTGTAATTCTGATTGCAGTTTATATTGACTGGTTTAAACAGACCGGATTCAAAATTTTCCAGAAAAATAAAAGCCTGAATAAAAAAGGCAATGGAAAAGGAGATGATAGAAATGGAAAATTCAATTATACTGGAGGAAATTCTTGAAGAATTGACAGAAAATGCAAAACATATTTCTTCTTCTTCACTTGAAAGTTTGCTAATGAGATTATTAAAGCTAGGCATATTTTTGTAGCAGGAGCTGGACGTTCTGGGTTTGTAGCAAGAGGGTTTGCAAATCGCCTGATGCATTTGGGGTTGGAAGTATTCTTTGTGGGAGAACCGACAACACCGGCAATTGAAAAAAAGATCTTCTTATTATCAGTTCAGGTTCAGGAGAAACTGACAGTTTGATTGTTATGGCAAATAAAGCAAAAAAAGCAGGAGCATCTGTTGTGACAGTAACAATTCATCCGGAAGCTTCCATTGGCAAGGTATGTGAAAGCTGTATCGTAATTCCGGGTGCAACTCCAAAGAGTAACCTGGAAGATACAAGTGAATCTGCTCAGCCTATGGGAAATGCGTTTGAACAGATGAGTTGGATCGTTTATGATGCAGTTATTATGATTCTTATGAAGAAACTTGGAAAAACAGAAGAAGAAATGTTTAAGAATCATGCAAATTTAGAGTAGGTGGCATATATGGAGAAAAAGATTAAATTTGGCTGTGTGGCATGGGGACTTCCTGGTGGTGGATATTTTGGACCACAGATTGCAAAGGAAGCTGGACTGGATGGAATTCAACTTGAACTTGGAAGTTATGAATGGGGTTATCCGTTAGCTCAGAAACAGGTTCAGGAAGCGTATCTTGAAGAGGGAAACAGGTTAGGAATCGAATATCCGTCTATTGTTCTTAATGATGTGATGGATCATGAATTTATCCATGGAAAAGATACAGAGAATGGAAAGATCGCGTATGACCAGATGGAACTGGCAGTTCAGGTAGCGGCAGAAATGGGAATATCCAAGATCATGGTTCCAAACTTCCTTGGAAATCTGATTACAGAAGAATCTCATGTAGAAGCAACAAAGGATGCACTGAGATTTATCTGTGAAAAAGCGATTAGGAAAGATATTACTGTTATGACAGAAAATGCGCTGGATTATAAAGAACAAATTCAGCTGCTGAAAGAAATCCGTATGCCGAATCTGACAGTACACTTTGATACACAGAACTTCAAATTTAATTTTAATATGAACCAGTGTGAACAGCTTGAAGGTCTTTATCCGTATATGGATAGTCAGCTTCATGTAAAAGATGGTATCAATGAACCAGGCGGCTGTCTGCTGGGAGAGGGAAACACAGATTTCTTCCCTCAGATGGAAATCCTGAAAAAACATGGCTATGAAGGATGGATCATCATTGAGAATTATTATAACCTGCTTCCGTTGAGAAAATGTAATGAGCAGAATCAGATGCAAATTATAAATAAGGATTTGGAAACGCTGAGGACTGTATGGGGCGTTTGAGAAAAATATTTCTTGCATTTTGTAAATAGTTATGATATGATGCTGCTCAAAGAAAAGGGAGTAGCGGCCATCGTTATGAAGAACTGGACTTGTTTTTCCTATAAATGGTACATAAATGCGTCAGAACGGCAGATTAAGAATGCCCGCATTATGATATAATCGGCAAGACTTTTGTTTTAGACATTAAGAGAAGAGCTCATGTTATGTCTGAAATGAAAGTCTTTTTCTTTTCTTCAGAAATTTTTAGAAGCAAAAAAATTTAATTATGTCAAATGGTGAAACGGAGGAGAAAAGTGAACGAAAGAGTAAATCCATTTAAAAAATTACAGAAGCCGGGAAAACATGTGAAACGTATTGTAATAGGAGCAGCAGGTTGGTGATTATTGCAGGGCTTGCAGGAGATGCTACCTATCAGATCCAGGAGCAGGAACAGGCAGTATTGACAACTTTCGGAGTGCCGAAGGCAGTGGCAGAAACAGGACTGCATTTTAAGATTCCTTTTATACAGAAAGTACAGAAAGTAAATACAACGATCCAGGGATTTCCTATTGGATATAGTATGGGAGATAATTCGGTGGTTGAGAATGAGGGCATTATGATTACCTCGGATTATAACTTTATTGATGTAGATTTCTTTGTTGAGTACAGAATTTAGAACCGGTAAAATATCTTTATAATTCAGAGGAACCGGAAGATATTCTAAAAAATATTTCTCAAAGCTGTATCCGTACAGTAATCGCAAGTTATGATGTGGATGAAGTGCTTACCACCGGAAAAGGTGAAATCCAGAGCAAGATCAAAGAAATGATCCTGAAGCAGATGGAGGAACAGGATCTGGGGATTCAGCTTGTGAATATCACAATCCAGGATTCAGAACCACCCACACAGGAAGTTATGAAAGCATTTAAAACAGTAGAAACTGCCAAGCAGGGAAAAGAAACTGCTTTGAATAATGCCAATAAATACAGAAACGAAAAGCTTCCGGAGCTGAGGCAGAAGCAGACCAGATCATTCAGGATGCTGAGGCGCAGAAACAGGTAAGGATTAATGAAGCGGAAGCTGAGGTTGCACGTTTTAATGCCATGTATGAGGAGTATGTTAAGAATCCGGAGATCACAAAGAAGCGTATGTTCTATGAGGCAATGGAAGATGTGCTGCCGGGGAATGAAGATTGTGATTGATAATGGAGATGGAGTGCAGAAGGTTCTGCCGCTAGATTCTTTTACAGGGAACAGTTCAGAGAATCCGGCAGAGACACTGAACACGGATCCTGCTCAGGACACACAAGATTTAAATGATTCTGAGAACGAATAAAGAAATGACAGAAAATATTTCATATAAAAAGTGTTTTGGTAAATGAAATACGAAGGATAGAGATATAATTTGGAAAGGACTAATTTATGAAAGGTAAGAAAATTGGAATATTAATTGGTGTGTCTGCAGTGGTTATAGCTGTTGGAGCGTCGGTAACAGTAACTCAGCAAAATGAATATAAGCTGATCCGTCAGTTTGGTAAGGTTGACAGGGTGATCAGCTCATCGGGAATCAGTTTTAAGATTCCATTTATAGAGAGTACACAGTCATTGCCAAAGGAAACACTGCTGTATGATCTGGCAGCATCTGATGTAATTACAAAAGATAAGAAAACGATGATCAGCGACAGCTATGTTCTCTGGAAAATCAGCGACCCGCTTAAATTTGCACAGACATTAAACTCTTCTGTGGAAAGTGGTGAAAGCCGAATTAATACTGCTGTGTATAATGCCACTAAAAATGCGATCAGCAGTATGTCACAGGATCAGGTGATCACAAGTCGTGACGGAGAACTGTCTGATATGGTCATGGAGGCAATAGGAACAAACATGGATCAGTATGGAATCGAACTTCTCAAATTCGAAACCAAGCAGCTGGATCTGCCGGATGATAATAAGGAAGCTGTATATGAACGAATGATTTCTGAACGAGATAATATTGCAGCGACTTACAAGGCAGAGGGAAACTCTGAAGCAAAGGTGATTCGAAATAAAACCGACAAAGAAGTAGCAATCCAGATTTCTGATGCTAAAAAACAGGCAGAGATCCTGGAGGCGGAAGGGGAGCAGGAATATATGAAAATTCTTGCGCAGGCTTATGGAGAAGAGGACAGAAGTGAGTTTTATTCATTTGTGAGAAGCCTGGATGCGCTGAAGACATCTATGAAAGGTGAGGACAAAACAGTGATACTGTCTGCAGATTCACCGATCGCTCAGATCTTTGAAGGAAAATAAAAGAAAGTAACAATAATACACTCTAATTTTTCACCAAATAAATGGAAGATAGACATAGAAGATAAGGAATGTTATAATTTTTTTTACAAAGAAATCCTGAAGCAGAAAATGTAAGTAATAATCTGGAAATAATAATACAGAGAAAAACGGAGGGATAGAAAATGCTGACATGTATCAGATCAAAACGGCAGAGAGATGCAGCGGAGTATGCTTTACGAACTATTCAGTCATCATGCATAAGCCTTATATTAAGACAATATATCTGTATGGCAGTTGTGCACGGGGAGAAGAGAAATATAGCAGTGATGTTGATCTGTTTCTGGAACTGTCAGAGTCATTCCGCTCCCGGCCGGAACTTAAAAAATATCTTTATCTTCTAAAATCAGAAGTATCCTCTGAGGAATTGGATGATGCAGAAACGGATCTGAAAATTGTAGTTGGCGATGACTGGAAAAGGAACAAAATGCTGTATTATACAAATGTGCGAAAGGAGGGAATTCAGATATGGCCTTAAATAGTTATTTTGATTTTGCAGAAAACGATTTTCAATATTTTAAGGCTTCTTATGATGCGGGGATAGTGGCAAATATGATGGGTGCCATGGCACAGGGAATATGCGAAAAATATATGAAACATCTGATCTCAGAATACTATAAACCGGATGATGCTATGCAACAGAAAGATTTGAAAATATTTTGCGTACACATAGTCTGAACAGACTGATGAAATTTCTAAAAGCAAATATGGGAGCAGAGTTTTCAAAAAATACGCAGACACATATGAGAATGATAGATGGTTTTTATTTTTCAACCAGATATCCTGGTGACGATAGCATAGAGATAGATGGTGATGATGTGGAAACCTGTAATGATGCAATAGAATTGTGCAGAAAAGAAGTTTTAAAGTTAGAACAAAAGTTAAAAAAGGGTGAGGCACTCAGAGATCATTTACAAATCTGGTGATTCTGCTGGCATCCTTTGGAATGCTGGCACTGACTGTATGGCTTTACGGAAAAGGAGAGATCGGATTCGAGGGAATCCTGACCTGTACCATTGCAATGATGGGTTCTTTCGGACCGGTGGTGGCACTGTCCAGTCTGTCCAACAATCTGAATCAGACACTGGCAAGCGGAGAGAGAGTTCTGTCTTTATTGGAAGAAACACCGATGGTGGAAGAAATCTCCGGGAATGTGGATATAAGAAATCAAAAGAATAGTCCGGAAAAAGAAAAATATATTTTGAGAGGTATTTTAACAGGCAGAGCAAAGAACAGCGTAAATGCATTCTCAGGTGCAGAAGCACAGCATGTTACCTTTGCTTACGAAAATGAAACAATCCTGGATGATTATTCCCTGAAACTGGAACCAGGCAAGATCACCGGTATCCACGGGGCCAGCGGTTCCGGCAAGTCTACACTTCTGAAACTGCTCATGCGTTTCTGGGATGTAAACGAGGGAAGTGTATTTGTAGACGGCGAAGATGTGAGAAAAATCCCAACCAGACATTTGCGAGACATGGAAAGCTACGTGACACAGGAAACTCATCTGTTCCACGATTCCATTGCCAATAACATTGCAGTTGGCAGCCCGGGAGCTTCCAGAGAGGCAATCATCGAAGCAGCAAAGAAAGCTTCCATCCATGACTTCATCATGAAACTTCCGAAAGGCTACGACACAGAAGTTGGCGAATTGGGTGATACCTTATCCGGCGGGGAAAAACAGAGAATCGGAATTGCGAGAGCATTCTTGCACGACAGTCCGCTGATCCTTATGGATGAGCCAACCTCAAATCTGGATTCCCTGAATGAAGGAATCATCCTGAAATCCCTGAGGGAAGCCGCAGAGAAAAGACAGTAGTACTTGTATCACACAGAAAATCTACTATGAATATCGTTGATACCGTATTCGAAATGAAAGATGGCAGGATCTCATGATTCTGCCGTCTTTTTCAGTGTTATTCGTACAATTCGACATATTCAAGTATTTCCAGATTTTTTATATAAAATAGATGAGAAATTGACTTTATAAGCAGGTATGAGACTTGACGAACGATATGAATGTGGATATAATAGGTTCAGAAAAGAAAAAATGGAATTTTTAACCGGATTTTACCGGCTTGGATATTGCTAAGGAGGAACATGTTATCATGAAAATCGGAAATGATATTTATTATGTAGGTGTAAATGATCATCAGATAGATCTGTTTGAAGGTCAGTATGTAGTGCCAAACGGTATGTCCTATAACTCATATGTGATCATGGATGAAAAGATTGCAGTTATGGATACCGTAGATGCTAATTTCAAAGATGAATGGCTTGAAAATGTAGCCAAAGTCCTGGACGGTGCGAAACCGGATTATCTGGTAGTACAGCATATGGACCGGATCATGCCGCAAATATCGAGAACTTCATGAAAGCATATCCTGACACAACCGTAGTTGCAAATACCAAGACCTTCACTATGATGGGAAATTTCTTCAGAAACCTGAATCTGGACGGAAAGAAACTGGTGGTTGCAAACGGTGACAGCCTGACACTTGGAAAACATGTGCTGACTTTCGTATTTGCACCAATGGTTCACTGGCCGGAGGTTATGGTTACATATGACAGTACTGATAAGGTTCTGTTCTCAGCAGACGGTTTCGGTAAATTCGGAGCACTTGACGTAGAAGAAGACTGGGACTGCGAAGCTCGCCGTTACTATATCGGAATCGTTGGAAAATACGGTGCACAGGTTCAGAAGCTTCTGAAAGCTGCCGCAACTCTGGATATCCAGACAATCTGTCCGCTTCATGGTCCAATCCTCACAGAGAACTTGGGACATTACCTTGAGAAATATGATATCTGGTCCTCCTACAAAGTAGAGAGCGAAGGTGTTGTGATCGCCTATACATCTGTTTACGGAAACACAAAGAAAGCAGTAGAACTTCTGGCACAGAAACTGGAAGAAAAAGGATGCCCGAAAGTAACTGTATTTGACCTTGCAAGAGATGACATGGCAGAAGCAGTAGAAGATGCTTTCCGTTACGGCAAACTGGTACTTGCCACAATTACATACAACGGAGATATTTTCCCATTCATGCGTACTTACATCGAAAACCTGACAGAACGCAGCTACCAGAACCGCACCATCGGACTCATCGAAAACGGAAGCTGGGCTCCGGCAGCGGCAAGAGTAATGCAGGGAATGTTCGAAAAGAGCAAAAAACATTACAATGGCTCGAGAACAATGTAAAGATCAATGTCCTCACTCAGCGAAGCAAATGAGGCAGAGATTGAGGCTATGGCTGAGGAGCTTTGCAAATAAATTTTGGCTACGATAAGGTATCAAATTCTGAAGTATATATAGAAAATTA
>ENA-OQIM01000450-OQIM01000450.1-human-gut-metagenome-genome-assembly--contig:-NODE-450-length-15628-cov-4.990130_pt1 | contig 15628 bp, 22 predicted proteins | sample MGYA00242579_ERZ504744 | MGnify/ENA primary metagenome ERZ504744 (study PRJEB26092, sample SAMD00036441) | human gut metagenome | host: Homo sapiens | study: EMG produced TPA metagenomics assembly of...
CTTTTTGCGGTTTGTGGTGGACATCTAATAAGCTGTTTGCAGAGCAAATACGGAAGTGGGTACACACTTCCTATGCTTGCTACCGTAACTCTTTCCTCGTATTCTCCCTCTACTAATACTACAATCCTTAACAAGAGAAATGGCTTAGGCAGAATAAAATAAAAACACAAATTTCATAAAAATAAAGAAATTCACTCAAGCAAAATTCAAATAAAAAGAAGGCGTCTGGTTGGAACAAAAAAGGCCAATTGGAGCGGAAAAGACTTTTCAAGTCTGCTATAATAGTTACTGAAAACGCCGAAGGGCGCTTTCAAAAAGTCTATGAGTTAGCAAGCCCTAACTAAAAGGAGGAATTTTCAATGTCTGAAGTGAGTACGGACAAAAAACTGAAAGGAAAAGACCTTATTACCATCGGTATCTTTTCCGCAATCTACTTTGTCATCAACTTTGCCTTTATGCTTCTGGGAGGTATTCACCCTGTTCTTTGGATGCTGATGCCTGGTTTTATCGCTGTGTTTGCAGGCATTCCCTTTATGCTGATGGTCGCAAAGGTTCAAAAACCGGGTGCAGTTTTCCTGATGGGGCTTATCACGGCTCTTATCTATTTTGCCACAGGACAATTTACCCTGGTGATCCTGATCTCGATGGCTTCTACTTGCATTTTGGCTGAAGTTGTCCGAATGGTGACTAAGTATAACAGCTTCAAGGGAAATTCGATTGCCTATGTGATTTTTTCTCTGGGGATGGTTGGTTCTCCCCTTCCCATCTGGTTGTTTAAGGCCGATTTCCTGGCACAGATTACAGAACAGGGAATGCCCGCTGATTATGTTGCGGCAGTTGAAGCTCTGTCATCCAATGCAATGCTAATCGTTCTGTTTGTTGCTCCAATCATCGGTGGTATCATCGGCGCATTTATTGCCAGAGGTCTGTTCAAAAAGCACTTTGTAAAGGCAGGAATTGTGTGATGAATGGGGAGGGCAAAAAACATACATTAAGGTTCGATCCACGGACGGAATTGCTTTTGTTGGTGCTGGCAAATATTGTGGCCTTTACCCAGCACTCCGTATGGGTTGAAATTACATGGGTTATTTTTCTGCTCCTACTGATCGTTGCCTGCGGATGCCAAAAATCCGCAGGCAAACTGGCAATCGCATTTGGAATTTGTCTGGCGCTACAATACTATGTATTTCCAAACGGACCGAAAATTTTAGCCAGCAGCTTCACAATCATTGTATCTTATGCAAGAAAGATTTTCCCTTGTTTGATTGTCGGTACAATGGTATTACAGAAAACGCGTCCGGGAATTGATGGTTGCACTTCGGAAATGGCATATCCCGCAGGGATTGATTATTCCTTTGTCTGTAACTGTCCGATATTTTCCGGCTTTAAAAGAAGAAACCGGCTATATCCGGGATGCCATGAAGCTCCGTAATATTCATGGAGTACAAAAAATTGAATGCTTACTGGTGCCTACAATGATCTCTGCCACAACAACAGCGGAAGAATTATCCGCCGCCGCTGTTACGCGGGGGATTGAAAATCCTGCTCCTAAGACAAGCATGATTGAAATGAAATTCGGCGTGCAGGACTTTGTGTGTTTGGCAATAGGCGTTGCTTTTTGCGTAGTTTCCATTATGGTAGGATAAGGAGGTGTTTCCTATGATTGAAATTCAAAATGTATCTTTTGAATATGAGAAATCGCAGGGGACGCTTTCTCATATAGACCTGAACATTCAGCAGGGCGAGTGCATTGTTCTTACTGGTGAATCAGGCTGTGGTAAGACAACCATAACAAAACTTATTAACGGTCTGATTCCTCATTTTGTCGAGGGCGGAACCTTATCTGGTACAACGATTGTAAACGGTATGAATGTAGCTCAAACAGAAATGTACCGTTTGGCAGAACAGGTTGGTTCCGTGTTCCAAAACCCAAAATCGCAGTTCTTCAATATAGATTCTGACAGCGAGATTACTTTTGGTTTGGAAAACGCAGGCGTTGAGCCAAGGAAAATCAAAGAGCGATATGATGCTACGGTTTCTGCTCTGAAAATACAGTCACTGCTGGGCCGTAATATCTTTTCTATGTCAGGCGGAGAAAAACAAAGTCTTGCATTTGCCTCTGTATATGCCATGAACCCGTCCATTTTTGTATTGGACGAGCCGACGGCAAATCTGGATGCTGGTGCGATTGACACCTTACGCCAGCAGATTATCCAGATCAAAAAAGAAGGGCGGACGGTTGTTATTGCCGAACACCGCCTATATTTCCTGATGGATCTGATTGACCGGGCAATCTTCATTCAAAAGGGGAAAATCGTTCAGATATTTTCTGGGAATGAGTTTCGCAATCTTTCGGATGAGCAGCGTATCAGGATGGGGCTTAGAAGTCTTGTCCATCCTGTGCTGGAGCTGCCTCCCGCCGATCCGTCAGGAGCGCAGGAAGGCTTATCCGTAGAAAACCTTTCCTGTGCCTTTGATAAGCAGCCGGTATTCAGCGGCCTTGGCTTTTCTGCAAAACGGGGCGAAGTGTTGGGGATTGTCGGTCATAACGGCGCGGGAAAAACGACGATGACACGCTGCCTGTGCGGGCTTTTGAAAGAAGTGAATGGAACCGTCCGGCTGGACGGGCAAACACTGAAAGCAAAACAGCGCAATAAGGCCAGCTTCTGTGTGATGCAGGATGTGAACCATCAGCTTTTTTCAGACAGCGTATGGAACGAATGTGAACTGGCGCAGCCGGATTGTCCGCCGGAGCGGATTGAAGAAATTCTCAGGTCTTTTGATTTGCTGGATTTCAAAGACCGCCATCCGATGGCCCTGTCAGGAGGTCAGAAACAGCGCCTTGCGGTGGCAACCGCTATTCTCTCCAACAAGGATGTACTTGTCTTTGATGAGCCGACCAGTGGCCTGGACTATCACCGTATGCTGGAAGTGAGCAATATGATCCGCAAGTTGAATGATGAGAATAAAATTATCATCATTGTTTCCCATGATTTTGAGTTTTTGGGCCGGACTTGTGATAAAATATTTGATATGGAGGGATGCTCCAAAGAAAGGAGGTAGCGTCTATGCCGGAACTGCTCCAAGAAATGTATTACGGTCCCAATGTTCAAAACTTGATCGAGTCAGATGATTGCAAGGTAATGCGTTTAAGCGATAACTCCGGTGAAGGCATGATGACGCTCTATCATGTCTTTCCCGGTGTATTTCTCATGTATAATGATTTCCACATGAAGGAGTGCATTTCGGGCTTCCAGACAGATATGGACCTGCTCTGTATAGATCACTGCCGGGAAGGACGCATTGAGCAGGAAGTCGGCCAGAATGCCTTTAGCTATTTAGAGGCTGGCGATCTTCGGGTGGATCGCCGCATCCATCATTCGGGCAAGGTGGAGTTTCCCCTTTGCCACTACCACGGTATTTCCATTGGCTTTCAGGTGGAAACCGCGGCAAAAGAAATTCCAGCCTATATGAAGGGCTTTTCTGTTGACCTTTACGAATTACAAAATAAATATTGCAGTGACCGTACACCTTATGTCATTCCAGGAGAACCGGCCATTGAGCATATTTTTTCCGAACTTTACAATGTGCCGGTCAAAATCAAAAAGGACTATTTCAAGATCAAAGTGCTGGAACTGCTTCTATATCTGGATGCGTTAGAGCTGTCGGGACATACAGAGGAACGTCCATATTTCTATAAGAGTCAGGTCGAAAAAATTAAGGCAATTCAATCACTTTTAACACAAGATTTGACAAAGAACTACACGCTGGAAGAACTCTCCGCAAAGTTTGATATTGCATTGACACCGATGAAAAATTGCTTTAAGTCTGTTTATGGCAGTCCGATTTTTACATACATGAGGAACTACCGAATGAACTATGCAGCGGCTTTGCTGAAATCAGATAAGTCGTTGAAGGTGGCTGATGTTGCTGGTCTTGTAGGATATGACAGTCCCAGCAAATTTACCGCTGCTTTTCATCAGACGATGGGAAAAACGCCATTGGAATATCGGAAATCAATTATCTGATTGGCACAGAAAAGGCCGCGTGGAGCGGAAGAAAAAACTGAATCATGATAAATTAAGGATGGTTAGTAGGACTTAGCCATCCTTTTTTCTTTACTGACCGAATAGAACGAAAGAGGTGAACTACTATGAAACAACAAAAAAAGAGTTGGGTCAAAACTCTACTTTCCTTTGCAGAACCCTGCAAGGGAAAGATGATCCTCTCGGTTTTATGCGCTATTTTTAGTGTCGCTGGTGGATTTATTCCGTTTTGGGCAGTTTATAAAATTCTGCTTCTGTTTATCAACCGTACTGCCACAGGAAACGATATTCTGTTATGGTGCTTGGTTGGAGTAGGCGGGTACTGATCCGTGTGCTTTGTTTTGGTATCTCCACAATTTTGGCGCACATATCCGCGTATACGATACTGGAAGGTATTCGTCTAAAAATTGCAAATCGTCTAATGAAAGCCCCGCTTGGCGAGGTAATGAGACGGAGAATCGGTTATCTAAAAACATTATCATGGATAAGGTGGAGGACTTAGAACCGCCCTTGGCGCATGTAATTCCAGAACTGACTTCTAATCTGCTCCTGCCGCTGGCTATTTTCGTCTGGATGCTAGCAATAGACTGGCGTATGGGACTTTCGATTTTGATTGCTCCTGCGTTGGCTATGATTCCGATGTTCTTCCTTATGAAAAATTATAACAGCCAGTATGCAGCCTACATGGAGGCAAATAACCACGTCAACAACATTATTATCGAGTATGTAGAGGGCATTGAGGTTGTTAAGGCGTTCAACCAAAGTACCAGTTCCTACGAAAAGTTTGTAGGCGCTGTGAAGTCCTTTAAGGACTTTACTCTCAACTGGTTCAAAAGCACATGGAAAACCATGAATTTAATGATGGCGATTATGCCGACTACCTTGCTTGGGGTACTCCCTGTTGGTTTGCTGCTGGTGCGTGGTGGAAGTATTACTCCCGCTGAACTTGCAATGGGAATTATCCTCTCACTTAGTATTGTGGGGCCACTGATGAAGCTACGACCTTTATCAACGAAGCAAAATCTATGGAGTATGCGGTTGAAGCAGCAAATGAGCTTTTGAATCTTCCAAATTTGCCGGATTCCGGGGAATTTGTTCCAATCAATCATACCGATATTGTCTTGCAGGATGTGTCCTTTTCTTATGACGGTACAACACAAAATGAAGTGTTGCATGGTATCAGCTTAAATATGCCACAGGGGAGTTTTACTGCACTGGTCGGACCGTCTGGAGGAGGAAAATCAACGGTGGCTCGCCTGATTGCACGGTTTTGGGATGCAACTGGTGGCAGCATCTCCATTGGCGGCAAAAATATAAAAGAGCTTTCAATTCACCAGCTTTCTGAATTGGTCAGCTTCGTGACACAGGACAATTTCCTGTTCAACTGCTCGCTCAAAGAGAACATCCGCCTGGGTAATCCAAATGCTACGGATGAGGAAGTATATGCCGCCGCAAAAGCGGCTTGCTGCGATGATTTCATTGCTCGGCTGGAAAAAGGATATGATACCCCTGCCGGTGATGCCGGCAAGCGGCTATCTGGCGGAGAAAAGCAACGAATTGCTATTGCGAGAGCAATCTTGAAAAATGCGCCTATTGTGATTTTGGATGAGGCAACTGCCTTCACTGACCCGCAGAATGAAGATAAAATCCAGAAATCCATCATGGCCCTTTCCAAAGGAAAGACCCTGCTGGTGATTGCACATCGTCTGTCTACCATTCAAAACGCAGATCAGATTGTTGTTCTGAAAAAAGGGCAGATTGTTGACTGCGGAAAGCAGGGGGAACTCTTGGAACGCTGCCCGCTTTATGCAGATATGTGGCAGGCGCATATTGGCGCAAAGAACTGGTCTGTGGGCGAGAAAAAGGAGGTGGCTGGTAATGTTTAAGTCAATGAAACGCATTATTCGATGGGCTGGCAAGTACAGAGGTCGTCTTTATCTTGGCTCTGTATTCTCTTTTTTCAGTAGTTTATCTACAGCCATCCCGACAATGGCTGCTGCTTATGCGCTGGATAAATCTATTCAGGCATATTGGGCGCATACCACAATTGACGCTTCTTTGATCTGGAAAATGCTGTGGATTATTGTTGGCTCTATTGCGTTGAATTTCCTGTTTTCTTATCTACGGGCAATTTTGCAGGAAAGTATCGGCTATGAAGTTGCCGCAGGACAACGCATCCACTTGGGGGACGTTCTGAAACGGGTTCCCCTTGGGTACTTTTCACAGAACAGTGTCGGTGACATTCTGGCCGGAGTTACCACGGAATTATCTACTTTGGAATTACAGGGCATGAAAATGGTGGATGTCATCATCAACGGTTATGCAAAATTTATTGCCATCGTTTTATGCCTGATCTTCTTCAGCCCTGTTGCGGCGGTTATTTCCATTGTCGGCGTTGCTCTTTCGGCGCTGGCTTTGCAGGGGATTAGCAGACACAGTGAAAAAACCGCTGCAACAACCCATAAAGCAATGGAAGATATGTCCGGCGCAGCGATTGAATACATCCGGGGGCTTTCCATTGTGAAGTCCTTTGGACAGGAAGGTGCTTCTATTGAGAATTTTCGTAATGCCAGTAAGGAATTGAAAGATATTCACATCAAGGTAGAAAAGGCTATACACCATATAACTGCCTACACCTGTTTGTGTTGAAGCTGGCATCTATGGGGATCGTCTTGGTATGCGCGTGGCAAGCATTGCAAGGGCAAATGAGTATATCTGTTTTTCTGATGTTTGTTCTTTTCTCCTTTGTTCTTTTTGGCAGCGTGGAAAATATCAATGATGCTGCGCACACTCTTGGGTTATTGATTCTGCCATGAACAAGTTGGAAGCATTAGAGAATGTAAACTATATCGACCAGGATGGCACCGATATAAAACCGGCAACCTATGATATTGAGTTTAGGGATGTTTCTTTCGGATATGACAGCCGGATTGTTCTGCATGACCTGAACTTCAAAATTCCGCAAAATAGCACAACGGCCATCGTGGGGCCATCTGGCAGCGGAAAATCTACGCTGTGTAACCTGATTGCCCGTTTCTATGATGTGAACAGCGGAACGATTACCATTGGTGGAACGGATATTCGCCGATTTACCTGCGATAGCTTGCTAAAAAATATCAGTATGGTTTTTCAGAATGTCTATTTGTTCCGGGATACCATCAAGAATAACATTAAATTCGGCAGCCCGGACGCTACGGATGAACAGATTATCGCCGCCGCAAAAGCAGCCCGCTGTCACGACTTCATAATGGCTTTGCCGGACGGTTATGACACAGTGATTGGTGAAGGCGGTTCTTCGCTTTCCGGCGGTGAAAAGCAAAGAATTTCTATCGCCAGGGCGATGCTCAAGGATGCTCCCATTGTTATCTTGGATGAGGCAACCGCAAGTATTGATCCAGAGAATGAGCATTTGATCCAAGAAGCGATTTCTGCTCTAACACACGGTAAAACTATTATTACGATTGCCCATCGTCTGGCCACGATTGAGAACGCCGACCAAATCCTTGTGATTGATGGCGGAACTGTAGCTCAGAGGGGTACGCATAAGGAACTGCTGCAACAGGAAGGGACTTATAAAAAGTTCATCCAGATCCGCGAACAAGCCGAAGGCTGGCGAATACAGTAAGGGAGGTCTTGATGAAACTTCATGCGTCCGGGGAGGACTACCTGGAAACCATCCTTGTTCTCCAAAAGAAACGCGGTATGGTGCGCTCCGTAGATGTGGCCCGGCACATGGAGGTGTCAAAGCCCAGCGTGTGCCATGCAGTGGCTACCTTGCGGGACGGCGGCTTTCTTATGATGGACGAAGATCACTTTCTCCATCTGACCGATGTGGGCCGGGAAGTGGCGGAGCAGATCTACGAAAAGCACCGCTTCTTTACCGACCGGCTGATCGAGGCCGGTGTAGACCCGGTAACGGCGGAAAAGGACGCCTGCCGGATGGAGCATGTCATCAGCCAGGAATCCTTCGAGCGTCTGCGCGATGCCTATAAAACAAAAAATGAATAATCCGCCCGCATAGCAAACGGGTAAAACAGTAACGCGGCCGGGCACATCGAACCCGGCGCGTTATTCGTCTTTTTGAAATGCTTCCGCCTGTTTGCAAAGCGCAATATATTTTTCAATTTCCGCCTCACTTTTCCCGGCAAAGAAGTCTACAACTGTTTTTGAAACCGTCTGATTTACCATGTCTGGAAAATGGCAGCATCCACGCTGATATTTAACTCTTTGGCGACAAGAGCCACCGTTTCAAATTTGGGGTTACTCTGGCAGGTTTCCAAATCTATGATTGTACGGGCGTTCATATTGAGCCGTTCAGCCAATTTTCTCTGTGTCAAATGCTGCCGCTTACGTTCTGACCGCACTTTCCATGCAAACAAGTCAAGAGGATTGTTCACTATACATCACCTCTACCTCATTGTAGGGTGTGCTATCGCTCATATAAATAACCATACAACTCACATTGTGTGAGTTATAGCTCATGATTTGAAGCAAAGAGCTATATGGACAAGAGTATCAAAATAAAGGAGCGCAAAATAAAATGGGGCTTACCGCCCACTCGAAAAGCCCTAACACCAATTAAAAAAATATTCAAATAACGTAGGAGCGAGCCATACTCATAGAAGTGAGTTGTGGCTCGCTTTTTATATACTTCAATTCACATCCGATAAAGCCCCGCATTTTTACAACCTACGATTGGGTATCGGATGCCGTTCTCCGCCTCGTTTTGCTCCGGCCTATAAACCCGAACAGAACGAAAGGAACAATTCTATGAACGGCAAAAATTTTTTCAGATAGATCCAGAAAACCGGCCAAACCGGACCGTTAGTGAACGAGTAGTGAGCGAAAGGGGAAGAAAAGAACTGCCTCCCGGCACGAAGGGAGGTGAGAACTTGAAACCAAATCGCTACTACGAACACAAGCAGCACGCCTTTGACAGCTACTGCAAAAAGGTGTTGAAATGCGAGGCATGTAACGGCTATCGGCAGATCAGCCGTCATCAAAAACGTTTTGCATCTTTGGAAGAACTGTCCGAGGCAGACGTGGCCCAGCTTGCAGTTTACGATCGTTACTCATGGGAGTATACGGCTTTTCCTGTGGGAAATGCTGTTGTGCTAATCGAGAACGACCGATTGGCCACAGCACTTCTACGGCTGTCACCAAAAGACCGGGAAATTTTTATGATGCACTGGTTTCTATGGATGACAGACGAACAGATAGCAAAGTGCATGGGCATGGCCAGAAGAACGGTCAATACTCGCAGGTATAAAGCCTATCGGCTGCTGAAAAAGCTGATGGGAGGTGAAGCGGATGACTAAATCTGCGCACACACGGGCATCGCTGCTTCCTTACCCGATAATCGCTGCCGCTGTTGCAGGAGACGCCGAAGCAGTGAGCCGGGTAGTCCGGCATTATTCTAGCTACATTGCTGCACTGTCAACTCGGACGAGCTATGGCTCTGACGGCTATCCTCGTCTGCAAGTTGATGAAGAACTGCGCAATCGTCTGGAAGCAAAACTGATAATTGCTATCCTTGATTTTGACTTAACCTGATTCAACGTAGGCATCGTGTGCTGTTCCCCTTTCCATACGATGCCTTTTCTAGTTCTTTGAAAAAGAAAGCCCGCCGGACAATGGCGGTGCATCATAGAGCAAACGGATACGTTGCTGTCTGTATCGAGCCGGACGGTGGGTGCGCCACGATGCTTTTCTCTGAAAAGTGGAGCGATCACCACCACGCCGCAATGCAAGCGCGGCTGCTTGCGGGCCATGACATACAGGCAGGCTGATACTCCCTTACCGTCAAAGTCCGAGCGTTCAGAGCGTCGCAGGCAATGAGTAGGGCTGCATGAGGAATGCAGGGGTGAGATTCCCGTGGGCTGCTGCCAGCAGCCATCCGTTGGCTCATTTTTTGATTTTTAAGAAAGGGGATTTTTTACGATGCAAGCGAAAAAGACAAACCCTGAAAAAACAAAAAATCCAGAGATGCTTACTCTGGATTCGACTTATCGTATTGGCAATCGCTCCTTTATCGTTGAGCCGGTGTTCAAAGAAGAAAGCTCCCAGACCTTAGGAGAAGTTCTTCTCCGGCTGATGAAATCCGAAAGCGAAAAATTATAATGACCTTTCGGGAGGCAGCGGACAGAGAAAGCGGATTGTGTTATAATATAGGTGTACAAGTGAATTTGCTATTCGACTGTCCCAAGAAAGGAGCGAGTATGAAACAGTCGAGTAACAAGAAATCCCGTGAAGCAACCGCTTTTCTCTATGAGCGTCTTTCCCGTGATGATAATTTGGAGGGCGAGAGTTACAGCATCGGCAACCAAAAGAAGCTGCTCACCAAAGTTGCAAAGGAAAAAGGCTATACCAATCTGGTTCACTTTCTGGATGATGGCATTTCCGGCGTGACCATGAACCGTCCCGGTTTCGTTGAGATGATGCAGCAGCTTGAACAAGGAAAAGCCTCTGCTGTGTTCGTCAAAGACCTTTCCCGTCTGGGCCGAAACTATATCGAGGTCGGGCGGCTGACAGAAGAATTTTTCCCAGACCATGACATCCGACTTGTTGCCGTTTCGGACAACATCGACACGGCCGAGGGAGAAAACGAACTGGCACCCATCCGAAACCTGTTCAATGAGTGGTATGCCCGTGACATCAGCAAGAAACGCCGTATCAGTAATAAAATCAAAGGCAACTCCGGCGAACCGATGGGACTTCCTCCCTATGGATATATCAAGGACCCGAACAATCCCAAGCATTGGGTCATTGATGAAGAAGCTGCACAAGTTGTCCGGCGCATTTTTGATATGACGTTGGAGGCTTTGGCACGGAACAGATTGCCACCCAGTTTGAAAAGGAAGGCATCCTGACGCCGCAGGCCTACTGGATTCAGAAAGGCATCGGCCGTCCCGGAAAGACCAAGACGCGCCCCGCCACCAAGTGGAATGGCTCCACGATTACCCATCTTCTGTACCAGCAGGAGTATTGTGGTGATGTTCTGAACTTCAAAACCTACTCCAAGTCCTACAAGAATAAGAAGCGGATTCATAACGACCCGGAAAATTGGGTTGTGTTCCAAAATATTCACGAGCCAATTATTGAACGTGCCGTGTTTGAGCAGGTACAGCAGAAGCGCGGAAAAATGCGCAAACGCCGTACCAGCAACGGAGAACACAATATGTTCTCCGGCCTGCTTGTCTGCGCAGACTGCGGCTGCAATCTGCATTTCCACTTCAATCAGGGCAACCCGGAAATCAAGTATTTCAACTGCTCCAACTACAAGGGCAACCGTGGCACCTGCCAATCCACCCACTACATCAGGGTAGACTTCTGGAAGAAGTGGTGCTGGGCGAGATTCGGCGGCTGACCAAGTTTGCCAGCCTCTATGAGGACGACTTTTTGAAGGCTATTATCGGGCACTCCCAGCAGGCGGACGAAGCCGACCGCAAGCTGAAAGAGAAAGAGTTGAAAGCACTCCTTGCCCGTGATGAAGAACTGGACGGCCTTTTTGAGCGCATCTATGAGGACAATGTTTCCGGCAAAATCTCTGACGAGCGCTTTTCCAGAATGTCCCGGAGATATGAGGACGAGCAAAAGGAGCTGACCGAGAAAATCAAACAGCTCCGCTCCGAAATCGAAAAGCAGAGCAGCCGTACTATGACAACGGATATGTTCATCAGTCTGGTTCGCAAGTACACCAGAGCAAAAAAGCTGACACCCCGGATGCTGAATGAACTGGTTGAAAAAATCGAAGTGTTCAATGCAGAAAAGGTCAACGGTGTGTGGGAGCAGCGGCTCCGCATTCACTACAACTGCGTGGGCACCATCGAGATTCCAAGCGCACTTCCTTTGCCGACACCCGATGTGTCGGTGAATACAAGAAAAGGCGTAGTTGTGAACTACGCCCCTTGTGATGTCGCTATTTAGCAAATAAAAATGACGAATATTCTTTGACAGCTAAATGCTGTAAGAACATTCGTCATGGTGCGGATAAGAGGACTTGAACCTCCACCGAGTTGCCCCGATTAGAACCTGAATCTAACGCGTCTGCCAATTCCGCCATATCCGCATATTCTGTTTTGTTCGTGGGCCGTTCGGCTCGGAACGTTAGTTATTATACCACAGCCACAAGAAAAGTCAAGCACTATTTTCAAAATTGTTCGACAAAAAAATGTTCTAAATTTCGGGCACTCCGTACAGGGGCATTTGGGCCGGAATATGGTACAATAAAAGCTGACCGTCCGGCCTGTATGCCGCCGGGCGAGTAATGACGGAATGAGGGAACCGAATGTTCAATGTTCTGATCTTCATCATCGGCGCGGGCATCATGTTCTACATGGGCCTGCGCAGTGTGCAGCAGCGCCGCCGCTTACAGCAGAAGGGCCAGCGTGTGGAGGCCCGGGTGGCCGGCACCGTTCAGAGCCGGGACGGCGCGGCATCTGCTTGAGTTCGAGACCGAGGGCGGCAGCCACCGCCTGCACTACCCCAAAGCCGCCAAGAGCAAGGGCTTTGCCAGCGGGGAAACGGTCACGCTGTACTACGACCCCGAAGATCCCGAGAAGATGTATGTGGAGGGCGACCGCTCCGTTCTGGGGGCCGAGATCCTCTATTTCTGTCTGGCCGTTGTGCTGCTGGCACTGATGGTCAGCTTTAGCCGCTGAAGGAGGTCACCGCAATGGTATTGGAACATGTAGGAATGCCCCAGCCCGGGGACTGCCGGGTGGTATTCTCCGCCAGCGCCGAAGAGCTGGAAGCGTCCATTCAGGCCGAGCAGGCCACAGAGAACCCGCCGCAGACGGAAGAGGACCTGCTGACCGCCGCCGTGAACCGGGCTATCCTGACCGGTTTTTCCACATTATATCAGGAGCTTGTGGAAAAAGAGCATCTGGTGCCCGTGACCGATCCGGATTTTGAGTTGCTGGCCGTCAACCGGGCCGAGGGCTTCCGGGCGGGGGCAGAGTTCTACTGCCTGCCGCCGCTGGAGCTGGAACGTTACACCGGCTTCACCCAGCCCATCCAGCCCCGGCCCATCCGGCAGGTGAGCATTGAGCTGGAAGTGAACACCCGCCACGGCGATGAAGACCGCGCCGCCGATGCCGCAGCAAGGCGGCTCTGCGCCAGCAGGTGGCACGGGAGCTCTATGTCCAGCGCTGTGCGCAGGCCAAGGCACTGGCCCGCCGGGAGCTTATCTTCCAGCTGGGCGGCTGTGTCAAGGCACCCTGCCCAAGGACCTGGTCTCTGGCAACTATTTGCTGAACAGCGGAACTTCAACCTGCGGCTGCAGGCCAACAACGTCAACTTTGACCAGTACCTCAAAGTGCGGGGCCAGACTGTGGAACAGTTCCGCACTGAGCTCCACGCACAGGCAGAGCAGAAGCTGCGGGGCAGTCTGGGCCTTCTGATGGTGGCCGAGCGGGAACACCTCTGGCCCACCGATGCCGAGGTGGAGGCCGCACTGGCACACTGGAAGGGTGAGCGCACCTTCCCTGCCAACGATTTCCGCAAGGTGCGGCAGGGCATCGCCAGCCAGCGGGCGGCAGAGTTCGTGGAAGCCCACTCCACCCTGCTTCCCCCGCCGGAGGAACCGGTGCTGGAAACCATCGCATAAAAAATGGGAGATGCCGTGTACCGACATCTCCCATTTTGGTTTTTTCAGGTCTCCACGCCCTCGAACTGGCTGTTATAGAGCTTGGCATAGAAGCGCCCTGCGCCAGCAGGGTGTCGTGGTCGCCCTGCTCCACGATGTGGCCATCCTTCATCACAAGGATGACATCGGCCTCACGGATGGTGGACAGGCGGTGGGCCACGATAAAGCTGGTGCGGCCCTGCATCATCCGGCAAAGGCAGCCTGGATTGCGCACCTCGGTGCGGGTGGTCGATGGAGGAGGTCGCCTCGTCCAAATCAGCATGGGGGCAGGCAGAGCATCACGCGGGCGATGCAGAGCAGCTGCTTCTGACCCTGACTGATGTTGCCGCCGTCCTCAGCAATGACGGTATCGTAACCCTTGGGCAGGCGGCGGATGAAGCTGTCGGCGTGGGCCGCTTTGGCGGCGGCAACGATCTCTTCCTCAGTGGCATCGGGCTTGCCGTAGGCAATGTTCTCCCGCACAGTACCGGCACGCAGCCAGGTCTCCTGCAGCACCATGCCCGTAGCTGCCGCGCAGGGAGCGCGGGTCAGGCTGCGGATATCGTTCCCGGCCACCTCAATGGAGCCGCCGTTGACATCGTAGAACCGCATGAGCAGGTTGATGAGGGTGGTCTTGCCGCAGCCGGTGGGGCCGACGATGGCGATGCGCTGGCCGGGCTTCACATCCAGATCCAGCCCCTCGATGAGGGGGCGATCCGGCAGGTAGCGGAAGGAAACATCCTTCAGCTCCACATGGCCGTCGGTCTCCAGCACCTTGCGTTCTCCGCCTCGGGCACCTGATCCTCGGCATCCAGCAGCTCAAACACACGGGCCGCGCAGGCCAGTGCGTTCTGCAGCTCGGTGACCACGCCGGAGATCTCGTTGAAGGGCTTGGTGTATTGGTTGGCATAGTTCAGGAAGATGCTCAGCTGGCCGATGGTGATGCCGCCCGCCACAGCGTAAACGGCACCCACCAGACCGACACCTGCATAAACGATGTTGTTCACAAAGCGGGTAGCGGGGTTGGTCATGCTGGAGAAGAAGATGGCCTTCAGGCTCACGCTCTGCAGGCGGCCATTCACCTCGTCAAAGGCGGCAAGGCTCTCGGCCTCATGGCCAAAGGCCTGCACGACTTTCTGCCCCTCGATCATCTCGTTGACCAGGGCGGTCTGCTCACCGCGCACGGTGCTCTGGCCCTGGAAATACTTGTAGCTGCGCTTGGCGAGGAAACTTGCCACGACGAGGCTCAACGGGGTGACACAGACCACCACCAGCGTGATGGGCACGTTCTGGAACAGCATGAACAGCAGGGTGCCCAGAATGGTCAGCACGCCCGAGAACAGCTGGGTGAAGCCCATGAGCAGGCCGTCGGCAAAGGTGTCCACATCGGCTACCATCGGCTGACGATGTCGCCGGAGGGGTGGCTGTCGAGGTAGGAGAGGGGCAGGGTCGTGGATCTTGCGCATGGCCTCGTTGCGGAGGTCGCGGCTGACGGAGAACGTGATGCGGTTGTTGCAGACACTGAGCAGCCACTGCGCAAAGGCGGCGGCCACGGCCACCACGATGATCTCCACGACGATGTTCAGGACGGCGGAAAGGTTCACGCTGCCCTTGCCCAGCATAAAGTCGATGGCATTGCCGCAGAGGATGGGGATATACAGCTGGGCGGCCACGCTCACGGCGGCCACTACCAGGCTGCACACCACAAACAGGCTGTAGGGTTTGATCTTATGCAGGACACGGCGCAGTGTGGCATTGCGCTGTTCCGGGGTCAGCTTACTTTTTGCTTTTGCACTCATTGCCGCACGTCTCCTTTCTTGAACTGGCTGGCGTAGATCTCTTCATACACAGGGCAGGAGGCCAGCAGCTCGGCATGGGTGCCAAGGCCTGCCAGATGGCCGTCGTCCAGCACCAGGATCTGATCAGCGTGCTGCAGGCTGGCGGCGCGCTGGCTGAC
>ENA-OQIM01000451-OQIM01000451.1-human-gut-metagenome-genome-assembly--contig:-NODE-451-length-15606-cov-2.120357_pt1 | contig 15606 bp, 17 predicted proteins | sample MGYA00242579_ERZ504744 | MGnify/ENA primary metagenome ERZ504744 (study PRJEB26092, sample SAMD00036441) | human gut metagenome | host: Homo sapiens | study: EMG produced TPA metagenomics assembly of...
CATTCATAGGGCTTCTGCGCTTTCAAAAGCTTCAGAACTTCACCACTGGATATATAACGATAACTGATATCCGTTCCTTCTATAGTCTGCGGTTCCTGATCTCTGGCCTTTACCTGGATGGAATAGCCTTCCATTTTTTTTGCGATCTCCTGCTCAACCTCATATGCAGTCCTGTTGGAGCTGTCGATCCCGTTAATCGTTGTGCCCTCAAAGAAATGACTGGTGTAATAATAAGATACTCCTGCATATGCACAGCCTGCCACTACCAAAACCATGGCGGCGATCATTCCGGTCACCTTCAGTGCCTTATGCTTTTTCTTTTCGGGTATAACGATAGGTTCAAATTCAGATTCATCGATAGGTACGTAGGTGATCTTCCTTGGCCTTGCTGATTTCGAAGGTCTTGCCGACTTGTGAGCAGCTGATCTGTTATTTTTATTTTCAGGCTGAGGCTCTCCTGCAGTATCACTGACGATTTTTGCCATGGCATCATTGATCCTGTCCTCGATATCCCTCTTTTCATCGTTGCTCATATTTATTCACCTCTATGTTCATGTGCCTTCAAAAAAGGCATCTTTCCATTGATACTTTCTGGTCTTACTCACCAGCTTTTTCATTATATCATACTTTCCGGAATTGCATCTCATTTCACGGTTTTTTTATAACTTATTTGTACCGTACAGCTTCCGCGCCATATCTTTCATAACATAGACGTACATTACCCAAAGGAGCACTGACGCAAAGATCCAGGCCACCGGACTTGCAAGACAGGTACCGATATAGCTACTTTTTCCGGCTGCAATGGTAGCGGTGATCCCTCTTCCTGCAAGCTCAGCTACACCGGCCATCATAGGAAGAAGACCATATCCCATTCCCTGGATCCCGTTTCGCAGTACATTGACAAAATACAGAGGAATAAAAAACAGTGCCACACATTTTACATAGATTGCTACCATAGGAAGCACTTCTTCAATGTTATCTGAGATAAACAGATATGCGAAATATTTTCCCGCAAAGAACAGAAAACTGCCAACAACAACAGAATATACAATTCCTATAAAATGCGAAGCCCGGAAGCCTTCCCGCACTCTCTCAAGCTTTCCGGCTCCGATATTCTGTGCATTGTAGGTAGCGCTGGCAGTTCCCTGTGCCACATATGCCTGGGTGAAGATCTGCTCGATCTTACTTCCTGCTGTAAACGCCGCCACCGCATAAGAGCCAAGCATATTTAAGGCTGACTGTACCATCATGGTTCCGATCGCCGTAATGGAATACTGCAGTCCCATTGGGATTCCCACACCGATCTGCTTGGCTGCGAGGTTACGTCTAAAATACCAGTCTTCTTTTTTCATACGGAGCTCCGGCACAAACTTCCAGATATATACCAGACATAAGACTCCTGAAACTCCCTGGGAAATAATGGTAGCCCAGGCTGCTCCAGGTGCTCCCAGCTTAAACACGATGATAAATACAAGGTCAAGCACAATATTCAGCATTGCAGATAAGATCAGAAAATACAGTGGTACCTTACTGTTTCCCAGTGCACGGAGGATACTGGCCAGGATATTATATAATGCCTGGGCAAAAATCCCTCCGCAGATGATCATAACGTAAGCATATGCATCCTTGAAAATATCATCCGGCGTATGCATAAATTTCAGAAGTGCATGCATACCTGTCATGCTGACTGCTGTCATCACTGCCGAGACCAGCGCTGTCAGGATCAGTGCATTTCCCACGGTCTGACGCATCTCATCCATTTTTCCCGCACCGTACTTCTGTGCAGTCAGTACGGTAAAACCGGCAGTAAGTCCCAGAAGAAAGCCTATGATCAAAAAGATGATAGTTCCTGTTGAGCCAACTGCCGCCAGTGCCTTTGTTCCTACAAATTTTCCTACAACCACCGCATCTACCATATTGTAGAACTGCTGAAATACATTACCAATAAATACCGGGATCGTAAATCCCAGGAGCACTTTTACCGGTTTTCCCTGTGTCATGTCTGTTTTCATGAAATCTTTTTTCCCCCCATTTAATTTGATCGTTCATAAACTTTGTGCTGCTTTTTGTTATTCTTTTTATTATTCTTTCTGTAACTTTACAGTTGCTCAAAAGTTACCTGTTTTTATGTATCAGAGGGATTATAGTTGAAATGGAATGATTTTACAAGATGATTTTGAAAATTTTTTTCATGTGTGGAAACAGAAACAATCGGATGAAAAAAATCCCGGCAGATCCGTAAAAATCTGCCGGGATTCCGTGAAGCTTATTTATTTCTCAACAAGAAGAGACTCTCCTGTCATTTCCTTCGGCTGCTCCATACCCATAAGCTGGATCAGAGTCGGAACGATATCTGCAAGACATCCGTTCTCACGAAGTGTGTATTTCGGATCTGCGTTTACAAGGATAAACGGTACCGGGTTAGTTGTATGAGCTGTCCATGGCTCACCTGTTTCATAATTTACAAGCTGCTCTGCGTTACCATGGTCAGCGCAGATAAAGAGCTGTCCGTCAACCTCTTTGATTGCCTCTACAGCCTTACCAACACACGCATCAACAGTCTCAACAGCCTTGATCGCAGCTGCCTCAACACCTGTATGGCCAACCATATCCGGGTTCGCAAAGTTGATGATGATCACATCATATTTGTCAGATTTGATCGCCTCTACAAGCTTCTCGCAAACCTCCGGTGCACTCATCTCCGGCTGCATATCGTAGGTCGGAACCTTCGGGGATTTTACAAGGATTCTGTCCTCTCCTTTGTTTGGTTCCTCAACACCACCGTTGAAGAAGAATGTAACATGTGCATATTTCTCTGTCTCGGCGATACGTGCCTGTGTCATATCGTGAGCTGCAAGGTACTCACCGAAGGTATTGTGAAGAAGAACCTTGTGGAATGCTACCAGCTTGTTCTGGATGGTATCATCATACTCTGTGAAGCATACGAATGTGGTATCCAGTCTCTTTGCTCTCTCAAAGCCCTTAAAATCGTCATCACAGAAAGCTCTTGTGATCTCTCTTGCACGGTCCGGACGGAAGTTGAAGAATACAACGGAATCCTTATCGGAAATAGTTGCAACCGGTTTGCCGTCCTTCTCGATAACAGTCGGAAGCACAAATTCATCTGTCTTGTCATCATCATAGGAAGCCTGAACTGCTGCTGCAGCATCTGTTCCCTTTACGCCTTCGCCCTGTGTAAGAGCTTTATATGCAAGCTCAACACGATCCCAGCGGTTATCACGATCCATTGCATAATAACGTCCGGAGATCACACCGATCTCGCCAACGCCGATCTCTTTCATTTTGGCTTCCAGCTGCTCTACAAACTCTTTACCGGATGCAGGCGGTGTGTCACGACCATCCAGGAAGCAGTGTACGTAAACTTTCTTGAGTCCCTCTCTCTTTGCCATCTCAAGAAGTCCGTAGAGATGTGTATTGTGGCTGTGTACGCCACCGTCAGAAAGAAGTCCCATAAAATGGATCGCGGAATCGTTGTCTTTTGCATTCTTCATAGCAGAAAGAAGTGCCTCATTCTTGAAGAAATCGCCGTCCTGGATCTCTTTTGTGATCCTTGTAAGCTCCTGGTATACGATACGGCCTGCGCCCATGTTCATATGACCAACCTCGGAGTTACCCATCTGTCCGTCCGGAAGACCTACCGCAAGACCGCTGGCATTGCCTTTTACAAACGGATAATCTTTCATGAGTCCGTCCATAACCGGTGTTTTTGCCTCATATACAGCATTTCCGTCATGTCTGTCATTGAGTCCGTATCCATCAAGGATCATTAAACTGTTGGTTTTTTGCTCATAATTTTCCCCTTCTTATCTTTGATCGAAAATCTGTCCGGCACAGCTCTTCACTGATTCTGAAACCCTCTGTACCATTCAGGATTCTTTTGTTTTCCATTTTATATAGTACCAAAATCCAGAAATTTTGCAACGTTTTCTTTGACAAAAATTTGTCTGTTTTCAATTTCCCGACAACTGATACGGCTGATCTGTAAATTTACGCGAAAGATATTATTTCTGGTATACACGGATCATAGAAGAAATCTTTCTTACAGATGCGCTGTTTTCCAGTTCTTCCTTAACCTTAAAGAAAGCGCCCTCGCTTACAAGTTTGGTGATCACAACAACCTCTGCGGTATCCGGTCTCTTGCTTTCTTTCTGCATGATCTGTGCCACGCTTGCCTGATATTTTGCAAAATGCTCCAGGATTTCAGCCAGCACACCGCAGCGGTCCTCTACCTGCAGGCGGAGGAAATAACGGTTATGGGTATCTGCCATATTTTTTACCGGAAGTGTCTTATAGCAGGTGCAGCCTACTCTTCCGCAGCAATCTGCCTTCATATTACGGACTACCTCAAATACATCACCGGCAACCGCACTTGCTGTAGGAAGCTCACCTGCTCCACGTCCGTAGAACATGGTATCTCCTACTGCATCTCCGTGTACAAAAACCGCATTATAAGAATCATTGACGGATGCAAGGGGATGCTCTGCCGGGATCAGCATCGGGCAGACATATGCCTCAACGCCGTCCTCCTGACAGCGTGCAACACCCAGAAGCTTGATCTCGCAGCCCATTTCTTTTGCGTAACGGATATCCTTTGCCGTGATCTTTGTGATTCCTTCTATATGAACATTATCAAGGGTAACTCTGGAATTAAAGGCAACTGATGCAAGGATGGCAACCTTTCTTCCAGCATCAATTCCCTCGATATCTGCAGTAGGATCTGCCTCTGCATATCCAAGTTCTGTAGCAAGAGCAAGGGCATCTGAAAATTCCATTCCCTCCTGGGACATCTTGGTAAGGATAAAGTTCGTAGTTCCGTTTACGATTCCCATACTTCCGTTACATGGTTGGCCTCAAGACTGTTCTTCAACGGGCTGATGATCGGGATTCCTCCGGCAACTGCTGCCTCAAACAGAAATCCTTCTGCGCTGCCCTGCAGTTTCCAGGATCTCTTTCCGTGGACTGCGATCAGATCCTTGTTTGCAGTTACAACGTTCTTGCCGGCTTTCAGTGCTGCAAGGATATAAGTACGTGCCGGCTCGATCCCGCCGATCAGCTCGATCACAATATCAATGGAAGGATCTTCCTCAATATCTGCCCAGTCTGTTGTAAGAACAGAAGGATCGTCTACCTTCCCGGACGCTTTCTCAAGGTTACGCACCAGGATCTTTGTGATCTTTACTTGGCATCCAAGCTTGGCTGTCATTTCCTGCTCCTGGCTTTTGATCACTTTATATACACCGGTTCCTACTGTTCCGAGACCAAGAAGGGCCGCATTTACGACTTTTTCGTTCATTTTCTGATGTCCCCTTTCCGTTTTTTCCAATTTTTATCAGAGTAACTCCTATGTTATGGCAGAAAACGCTTTTTGTCAAGTTCCGGCAGAGGAAGCAATTCCAGCCAGCTGCCAAAAAGTCCGGTGATCAGTTCCTGCACCATAGCTTTTGACTGTGGTTCCAGTTTATCCAGCTGGCGCACCATGGCAGCCAGACTTTTCAGACCACCTTCCTGGATTTGGGAAATGGTATCTGCTCCGGTTGCTTCCAACACAGAAAAGAGTTCCCCGATAAGATGCTCTCTCTGCTTTTCATCCATATGATCGATCCATTTATGAAGACTTCGATCTGACGCCGCAGCTCTTCTTGTCAAACTTTCTTTCTCTATAAAGGATGGCCCCATTACCTCCCAGGTAAAAGCATCATGCTGCAGGATCCCCTTCTGTGTACTGGCTACGATCCGCGGATCTTTCTGGTGGCTGAGCAACATACCGATCACAGATGCCTCGGGAATGATACGAGTGACTTTTGGCAAAACACTTTCCACTCTTCCGGGACTGAAAAATCCTTCTGGAAAACCCGGGCCATCATTATCATAGACAGAAAGAAGCTTTTCCTGCAGGATGTCACTGCACTGCATCGCTGCATACATAGCCAGATTTCCGCCTTTGGAATGACCGCCGATCCGCAGCATGGACTGTATATAAGTTCCATGCGTTTCCAGATATCCCAACGCCTTTCTGTGCGAAGGAACAACTCCGTTGCTTAAGTTAAAATCCTCCTTCCATCCCACAATGGTATCATCGGTTCCCCGAAAGGAAATATATGTGGTTCCATCATCCAGTCCTATAGTCACTGCCGCAAACTGCTGAGCCTGATGGAAAGGATTTCATTGACAAAGCCCCCTACTGTACATTTCCGGAATCTCTCCGCACAGGCCATTTTTTCAAGGAGCACCGGTGTATTCTGCAGAATGCACTTTCTGCTTTCAGATCCTTCTTCATTTCCTGTCTGGAAAAAGCCGCAAAGAGTTCTTCTACAGAAAGAGTATTTCCGTTTTTACTTCTGCCATCTCATCCAGATCAAGATAGGAAAAACACGCCAGTATCAGATTGTCAACTTCATTAAAGGGTGACTGCTCAAAGGTAAGATCTCCTCTCCAGTCAAGATAATCCAGAATATTCCCCATAAAATCCTCCGCAAATGATCATATAAGCGTCTTACGCACAGCTGCAGGCTTCTTTCTATTATAATACGTAACGGCTGCATCACAGCACAGCCATCTGATGCGTTTCTGCCGTTATCAGATAACCATTTTCTGAAACGACATACCCTGCCAGATATTTATTGTTATCATACCATAAATCCTGATCATTTGCTCCTTTCATCCATTTTTTTTCTGAGATAAAGGATGTAATGAATGCAGCCGCAGGTAAAAGTCGGAAACAGTATCGACAGGCCTGCTGCTGACATCATATAGATCACTGCCCCTTTTCCGTCATCCGGTGTTCCTGCCACAAAGCAGTAGAACATGGTAGCTGAAAAATACAGTGTGATCACCACTGAAATTAAGATTTTAAAAAACTTCCTCATTGCTTCTCCTTTCTGTAGTGTCGATATAAGGACACTGTTGTGATTCCAATTTTACCTTCATAATAAGATTAATTCAAGGATGAATCGGACAGGATATATATATGATAAAATATGACAGATTTTGGGTCACGATGAAGGAGCGTGGGATCACTCAGTATGATCTTTATGAACATTACCAGATCACCCGTTCACTTCTGGACAGACTTCGAAAAAATAAAAATGTTGAAATTTATACCATAGACAGGCTGTGTTCCATTCTCCACTGCGAGATCGAGGACATTGTGGAACACGTTCCCGAGCCTGACGAAAGGAACGAACATACAGAAAAAGCTTCAGAGAAAAACAATCCTTACTCTGAAGATAAGAAAAAACTCTCTCTGACTGTGATCAGATGCAGCTTTTTTGTTAGCTGTGCTATCCGTGTCAGGGAGAGTTTTTCTGGTTTTTTTATAAAAAGATATAAAAAAAAGGGGCCGAAGCCCCTTTTTAAGTGAATCTTATTTGTAGTTTACGATCTTTCCGAAATCTGGTTTCAGGGAAGCGCCGCCTACAAGACCGCCGTCGATGTCAGCCTGAGCGAATAAGTCAGGAGCTGTTGCAGCGTTTACAGATCCGCCGTACTGGATACGGATCTCTGCTGCTGTAGCGTCATCATAGATCTCAGCGATGCATTTACGGATATCAGCGCAAACCTCCTGAGCCTGCTCTGTTGTAGCTGTCTTACCTGTTCCGATAGCCCAGATCGGCTCGTAAGCGATAACTGCTGTCTTAGCCTGATCAGCTGTAACACCCTGGAATCCACCTTAACCTGCTGACGGATGAAGTCCATTGTTACGCCCTGCTCTCTCTGAGTAAGTGTCTCACCACAGCACATGATCGGTGTGATACCATGCTCGAAAGCTTTGAGCATTTTTTTGTTAACGTCTTCGTTTGTCTCACCGAAATACTCTCTTCTCTCGGAATGTCCAAGTACTACGTACTTAACGCCAGCATCTACGAGCATAGCCGGAGCGATCTCGCCTGTGTAAGCACCCTTCTCCTCGAAGTACATGTTCTCAGCGCCAACCTGGATGTTTGTTCCTTTAGCTGCCTCAACAACAGGAATGATGTCGATAGCCGGTACGCAGAATACTACATCAACTTCGTCGTTAACAACAAGCGGTTTTAAAGTCTCAACCAGCTTTACAGCCTCGCTTGGTGTCATGTTCATTTTCCAGTTTCCAGCAATGATTTTCTTTCTTGCCATGGTTTTATCTCCTTTTTTGTGTTCTTGGAACACTTTATTTTTTATCAGTCTTTATCGTTAGCTGCTGCTACACCTGGGAGCTCTTTGCCCTCAAGGAACTCAAGAGAAGCACCGCCACCTGTGGAGATGTGTGTCATCTTGTCGCCATATCCGAGGATATTTACAGCTGCTGCAGAATCGCCGCCACCGATGATTGTTGTTGCGTCTGTCTCAGCAAGAGCTTTGGCAACTGCTTCTGTACCATGAGCGAAGTTCGGCATCTCGAAGCATCCCATCGGTCCGTTCCATACAACAGTCTTGGCATCTTTTACAGCGTCTGCAAAAAGCTTCTCAGTCTCCGGTCCGATATCCATTCCTTCCCATCCGTCCGGAATCTCACCACGTTTTACAACCTGGATATTGCAGTCATTGGAGAAGTTATCACCGATTCTGTTATCTACAGGAAGAAGAAGCTTCACGCCCTTCTCCTCTGCTTTCTTCATCATGTCAAGAGCATACTGAAGGTAATCATCCTCGCAGAGGGATGTTCCGATATGTCCGCCCATAGCCTTGGAGAATGTATAGGACATACCACCACCGATGATCAGTGTATCTACCTTGTCAAGAAGGTTGTTGATTACAGAGATCTTGCTGGAAACCTTAGCACCGCCAAGAATTGCTACGAATGGTCTCTCCGGATTGTTTACAGTGTTTCCAAGGAAATCGATCTCTTTCTGCATCAGATATCCTACAACTGCTGTTTTTACATATTTGGTAACACCTACGTTAGAGCAGTGAGCTCTGTGAGCAGTTCCGAATGCATCATTTACAAATACATCACAGAGGGAAGCAAGATCTTCGCTGAACTTGTCTTCGTTCTTTGTCTCTTCTGCACGATAACGTGTGTTCTCAAGAAGAACTACATCGCCATCTTTCATCTCTGCTACAGCAGCTTTTGCGTTCGGTCCTACTACCTCAGGATCTGCTGCAAATTTTACTTCCTGGCCAAGAAGCTCAGAAAGACGAACTGCTACAGGTGCAAGAGAAAGCTCCGGTTTCGGCTCTCCCTTCGGTTTTCCAAGGTGGGAGCAAAGGATAACCTTTCCGCCGTCTGCGATCAGTTTCTTGATTGTAGGAAGAGCAGCTACAAGACGGTTCTCATCTGTGATCTTTCCATCCTGAAGCGGAACATTGAAGTCGCATCTTACAAGTACTTTCTGTCCTTTTACATTGATATCGTCAACACTTTTTTTGTTCAGCATCTCTATATCTCCTTAACTTTTATTTCTGCAAAAGCAGATGAATAAGGGCGAGCGGTATTGTTGTCCGCTCTGTTAACAGTCATTCCTCAGACATTTTTTTTTTGTTTGGTCTTTTGGAAAAAAAGGGCCCGGTCCTCTTCAGACCGGACCCTTTCTGAGTCTATTCTTCTACACCCGTTCGCAGAAAATTAAGCGTTCAGAAGTTTTCCGAAGTGCTTGATTGTACGAACCATCTGGCTTGTGTAGGAGTTCTCGTTGTCATACCAGGAAACTACCTGAACCTCTGTTGTGCCATTCTCAAGTGGAAGTACCATTGTCTGAGTAGCATCGAAGAGGGAACCAAATCTCATACCAACGATATCGCTGGATACGATCTCATCCTCGTTGTATCCGAAGGACTCATTGGAAGCTGCTTTCATAGCTGCGTTGATCTGCTCTTTAGTAACGTTTCCTTCAACTACTGCTGTAAGGATTGTTGTAGAACCTGTTGGGGTAGGTACACGCTGTGCAGAACCGATAAGTTTGCCGTTAAGCTCTGGGATAACAAGTCCGATAGCTTTAGCAGCACCTGTGCTGTTCGGAACGATGTTAACTGCAGCTGCACGGGATCTTCTCAGATCGCCTTTTCTCTGCGGTCCGTCAAGTGTCATCTGATCGCCTGTGTAAGCGTGGATTGTGCACATGATACCGGATTTGATCGGTGCAAGATCGTTAAGAGCCTTAGCCATTGGTGCAAGGCAGTTTGTTGTACAGGAAGCTGCGGAGATGATCTTGTCCTCGTTTGTAAGACCCTGATGGTTTACGTTGTAAACGATTGTCTTAAGGTCGTTTCCAGCCGGAGCGGAAATAACTACGTGCTTAGCACCTGCATCGATATGAGCCTGAGCTTTGTCTTTAGATGTGTAGAAACCTGTGCACTCAAGAACTACGTCTACACCGATCTCTCCCCATGGAAGCTCTGCAGCGTTAGCCTTAGCATAGATTTTGATCTCTTTTCCGTCTACTGTGATGGAATCCTCGCCTGCTGTTACTTTATCAGCAAGAGCATATCTTCCTGTGTAGAATCATATTTTAATAAGTGAGCAAGCATCTTAGGAGATGTAAGATCGTTGATTGCTACGATCTCAAATCCTTCTGCTCCAAACATCTGACGGAATGCAAGACGACCGATACGTCCAAAACCATTAATTGCAACTTTTACTGCCATGATAAATTCCTCCTATGAATTGAATGGTGATTTAAATCGTTCCTTTGTTAAAGAAACATCAACCTGTTTCATATTGTACCTAATTCCAAACAAAAAATTCAAGAGCTATTTATAAAAAAGAACATTAAAATAAATATTAAGAAAATTTCTGAAAAATGTGCTATAATTCTCTGATAGAAAGTTCTGTCCTGCTGATTCCCAAAACGGATATCTATATTCCGCTGGGAGTTTGACTTTCCCGGATTCATAACAGGCAGATACGATCATTGTCACAGAATATAAAGGCTTGAATATGGAGGTACAAAATGGACCAGAAAATTTTATGGGACTGCCATATGCACTCCTCTTTTTCCGCAGATTCCGATACACCGATGGAAGAAATGATCCAGACTGCCGCAGACCAGGGTCTCACGGGAATCTGTTTTACTGAACATTTTGATCCGGATTATCCCGATACTCCGGAAAATCTTGATTTTTCCCTAAACATCCCTGCATACCGCCAGAAACTTGAGAATCTTGCGGATGCTTTTAAAGACCAGATCCAGGTTAACTTCGGGATCGAGCTTGGACTTCAGCCTCAGCTTGCAGAATCTTTTTCCGATCTTCTGAAAGAAGTTCCCTTTGATTTCGTTATTGGTTCCTCCCATGTGGTGCACGGATACGATCCTTATTATCCTTCTTATTTTGAGGGCCGTAAGGAATCCGCATGCTACATGGAATATTTTGAATCCATCCTGGAAAATATCGCTGCTTTTGACGAGATGGATGTGTACGGACATATCGACTATGTAGTACGTTATGGTCCAAATCAGAACCGTCAGTATTCTTACGGACGATATAAGGAGATCCTGGACGAGATCCTGCGGACATTGATCCGCAAAAATGTGGGAATCGAGCTGAACACAGGCGGTTATCACTACGGGCTTGGTGAACCGAATCCCTGTGTCAATATTATCCGACGTTACCGTGAGCTTGGCGGTGAGATCATCACCATCGGTGCAGATGCCCATACTCCGGATAAAATCGGCTATGCTCTTGACAAGGCGGCTGATGTTCTCCGTGAATGTGGTTTTTCCTATTATGCTGTATTTAAAAACCGCCGTCCTGTTTTCATAAGCTGTAGCTCTGTTTCTCTCTCCAGTGAGAGAGTTTACATTTTTATACCGAAAATATCATTTTATCTAAGGAGGAATTCTATATGTCAACAAAAAGACTCCAGAAAAAGAAAGCTGCCATGCAGGCAAAAAAAGAAAAGCAACTGAAAAAAATACCTCTGCTACCGGCACCAGTTCCAGTGCTGCCAAATCTGTTGAAAATGCTAAAGCCGAAGTGAAAAAACTTGAAACCGTAAAGAAGGAAAACGCTTAAAGTCGAAACTTCCAAAACTGAACCGATCAAAGTCGAGACTTCCAAGACCGAGCCGATCAAGGTCGAGACTTCCAAGACCGAGCCTCTGAAAGTCGAAACTTCCAAGGAGGACACAGCTTACGATGCCCTCTACGAGAAACGTCTGAAACACTACTACAATGATCTGAAATGGCTTTACTGCGAGCTGTTCCGCGATCACCCGGAAGTTGCCGGCACATTCTCAAGCCTCACAAAAAAGATGAAAGAAATCTACCGTGAGCGTTCTCTTTCCATGAAGGAAGCCGACCAGAACTGCGCTGCAGATCCTGACTGGTTCCGTAAGACTACTTTCACCGGAATGGCTGTAAATCCTGCTGACTTCGCAGATACTCTTTCCGGGCTGTCCGATAAGCTGGACTATATCAGTGAATGCAAAGCAGACACTCTGTACCTGACAGATCTTTTCCAGGCAACCTCCAACTGCTCTCTTCGCATTATCCCGGAGATCGGAACTTCCGAAGATCTGTACACACTTGCAGCTAACTGTAGGAAAGCAGGTATCCGCCTGGCTCTTGAGATCCCGTTAAGTCTTTCTGTGGATGACCCACAGTCCGGTGCGCCATGTGTGCTCCAGACTCCGGCTTATTTCAATGCAATGCTTCTTCAGATCCTGGAGCTTGCAAATGAAGGTGCTTCTGTATTCAGCCTTGGTATCCTTCCGATGATGCCGGAAGAAAATCTCTGGAAGCTTCACTCTCTGCTGCGTATGACCCGAATGGTGTGTGAGATCGTATGCCCCGGAATTCTTCTCCTTGGCGAAACAGACCGCCCACCTGCAGAGGCTGCTGCATTCGGCGGAACTTCCGATATGCCGGAACTTCACATTGTAAACAGCACCCAGCTGATGTCCGATCTCTGGCATACCGTTGCTACAAAGGACACTGCCCTTCTCCGCCGGGGAATCGACAGAGCTGCAGACCTTCCGCAGGCACCGGTATTCCAGAATTACCTCCGTAACCGCAACACGGTACGCTGGAATCTGGACTATGATTTCCTGAAAGGAAGCTTTATCACAGAAGGGCCTCACAGAGATTATCTGAATGAATTCCTGGCAGGTATTTTCCCTGATTCCTTTGCCCGGGGTGAAATTTATGTGAATCCGGAAACCGAGGAATCGGAGCTCTGCGGAACAACCGCATCTCTTGCAGGAATCGAGCGTTTTGATTATGAAGGAAATATGGAGGGTGTCAGCCGGGGAATCCGCTATGACGTAGCACTTCATGCATTGCTTCTTTCCCTCCCCGGAATTCCGGTACTTCGAAGCGGTGACGAGGTCGGACAGCTGAATGACTACACCTATAAAGCCGACATTTCCAAAGCAGCTGATCCCCGCTGGCTCCACAACGGACGTTTCAACTGGGCACTTGCCCGGAACAGAGCCGATGCCGAAACGATCCAGGGACGCATTTTCAACAGCCTTGAGCAGCTGGAATCCATCCGTGCCAGCCATTCGGTATTTGCACCTGAAGTTTCTGCACATACACTAGAAACCTGGGAAAAAGCTCTCCTTGCCCTGGTAAGAGAAACTTCTGAAGAAAAGCTGATCTGCATCTACAACTTCAGCGACCAGGATAAGGTAGCCTGGATCAACGAACAGGACGGTACCTACACAGATCTTCTCACAGGAGTTCAGAGAGACGCACAGGCTGTAGAGATCCCGGCCTTCGGATTTATCTGGCTTATGCACACAAAATAATAGCTTTGTCAGGCGGATATCCACAATCTGCATTCTCTACACAGCTCTGCACCGGATAACTGGATAACTGCTTCACAGTTTATTTGCAAAAAAGGACACTGCCATTTTCAACGGGCAGTGTCCTTTTTTATTTCTCATATTATTATTTTCTCAGCTTATCAATAAATGCAGCAAATTTCCCCTGTTCCCCACTATCCAGCGAACGGCTGTAAATATTTCTGAGCCAGGCCGTGATCACATCGATCAGGATCGGAGAAAATGTCATCAGAAGGAACACCAGAATGATCATTCCGAATTCCAGCGATCCCAGTGTCAGAAGCTTCTGCAGAACCACCGCCGCACCGAAAAAGATCACCTGCATACTGTAAATGATCACCTTTCGATACTTATTCAGAGGTGCGTAAACTGTCTTAAGTGCCGCCATATAATTCCATCCTGTTACAAGCACACAGGCTGTATTCAGCATAGCATTGGAATGGTATACATTCTGGCATACCAGCATCACACTGAACACACAGCCCGTGATGGTCACAGCAGCCGGAAATGCATTCATAAATACATGACGCAAAAATGTATGGTCGATCTTCTCATAATTATTCTCCTGTGCCAGAAGGAATGTAGGAATACCAACAGCGCAGGCACTGATCAGAGACATCTGGATCGGCTCAAAGGGATAGGAATCCCCGAAGAAGATCGTGATCAGTGACAGCAGCACGGAAAAAATCGTTTTGATCAGAAACATAGATGCCGCAGTACGGATATTATTTACAACCCGGCGTCCCTGATTCACAATTTCCGGCATTGCTGCAAAATTAGAATCCAGCAATACCACATTGGCAATATTCTTGGCAGCATCACTGCCCTCAGCCATGGCAATACTGCAGTCCGCCTCTTTAAGCGCCAGAACATCATTGACACCATCACCGGTCATGGCAACCGTATGCTTCTGAGCCTGTAAAGACTTCACCATTGCCTGCTTCTGCTGAGGTGTTACACGTCCGAACACACTATATTCTGCAACTGCCTCGTCCATCTGTTCCTGGGTTGTGATCGTTGTCGCATCGATATAATGCTCTGCATTTTTAAGGCCTGCACGTCTGGCAATTGCAGAAACCGTCACCGGATCATCACCGGAGATCACTTTCAGATCAACACCCTGACTTTCGAAATATGCCAGTGTATCCGGTGCCTCTGCACGGATCACATCGGTAATAAGCAAAAGTCCGACAGGTTCCAGTCCCTCCGGAAGCTCCGCTCCCTCACTCACATTTACACTATGGGCAAGAACCAGCACACGAAGACCTTCCTCTGCAAATCTGCCACAATACTCCATCAACTCCGGGTTCCCTTCCGGAAAAAGAAACTGCGCTGCCCCCATCAGATAAGTACCTGTATCTGTAAATGCAGCTCCGCTGTACTTCCTGTCAGAAGAAAACGGGATCACATGATCCAGCTCCATATCCTGAGATACTTTAAATCTTGCCCTGAGTGCATCGGCAGTGGCATTCTGATCCTTCAGCACAGAAAGCAGATTTCCCATGATATGCTCGATCTCCCGGATCTTCTCCGGATCTTCCTGACTATGTTTCTCCGGGTCAGCTTCTGACTTTTCCTGTAATACGAGATTCGCGCTTCCATCCTCCTTTGCGATCGCATCTGTTGCTGAAACTGCAGAAGTCGCAGAACTCTCAGTTCCATTGCCGTCACCTTCGCCGGATTCAGGATCTTTCCCGGATATTTTCTCTGAAATCTCATCATACACCGGCGGATAGCTCTCCACCGCCTCCACACACATGGTACCCTCTGTGATAGTTCCTGTCTTATCCAGGCAGAGCGTATCCACGCGTGCAAGAGTTTCTATACAGTACAGCTCCTGCACCAGCGTCTTCTCTGGCCAGCTTCAGCGCCAACCAGAGTCAGTG
>ENA-OQIM01000452-OQIM01000452.1-human-gut-metagenome-genome-assembly--contig:-NODE-452-length-15596-cov-2.091215_pt1 | contig 15596 bp, 13 predicted proteins | sample MGYA00242579_ERZ504744 | MGnify/ENA primary metagenome ERZ504744 (study PRJEB26092, sample SAMD00036441) | human gut metagenome | host: Homo sapiens | study: EMG produced TPA metagenomics assembly of...
CATAATTGGTTGTTGCACTATTAGTAATTACTCCATCAATTTCTATACTGGGTATTTTGACATCTATTACCTCGACCCCCCAATCAAAACTTATATCAAAATTATATACAGATGCATCTATTGCATTTTTATATAACTTTGTTCCATTCTTAATCATGGCATTCTTTTCAAGTTCTTGAATGGCTTCTTCATTTAAGGACGCAGAAGGTTTGACATAACCAATACTAGGGTTTAATGTATCTGTTGATGCAACTAAATAATCCCTTCTCATTTGTACATTAACATATTTCTCTTCATCAAAACTATTAGAAATAATCCATAAGGAATTGACAAAGACAACACTTAATATAAGCGATGTAAATACTAAAACGGTTCTCTTTCTATTTCTCTGCAGATTGCTTCTTGCTATATTTTTAATAGAGTGAATATCTTTTTCTGCAGTTTTTTTCTTCACCTCTGTATATTTTGCTGTTTCAATCGCCGAATACTTAGCAGCCCTTTTAGAAGGTCTTCTCATGCTCAAAAATACTGTAATCAATACAAAGAAAACTGTTAATATAAAGATAGCTGGGTGTACCGACTGCACAATAGTAAGTTCTTCCTCACTGTATTCCCAATTCTTCAGAATGACTGGTAGCAAAAGTGCCCCTAGCCCATATCCAACAACTAATCCAATCGGAATACCAATAAGAGATAAAAGGAGCATCTGTCTTCGCATTAATCTCTTAATCTGTTTGCCGGTCATTCCAATCGTTTTCATTATTCCAAATTCTTGAATGTCCTGCATAACGCCTATATCAAAAATATTATAGATCAATAGGTATCCACACAAAATAAATAGTGCTCCGAAAAAGACTATGGAAAGACCAACTCCTGTATTTCCGTCTTCTGAATACAACATGGGATTGACTGCTACATTAACATAATTGTTTCCGTCAGCATTTTCTGTTTGTGCCCCAAGACTTTCTGCATATTCTTTAAGATTTTGCTCAATATTCCCTGTATTCTTTACACAAACACTTGCATAATAAGTTCCTAAAATCTCTTTATCAATATCGTATGTATTCTCTGACACTTCAGGATTGTGTTCTAAAAATGTTTCTGAAACGATCAAAAAATTAACTTTAGGACCGCCTTTGTACCAGCCTGACAATCGCATGTCAAAGTTATATTCTTGACCTCTTAATGTAAAAGACACCGGAACATGACTTCCTACTTCTTTTTTTATTCCCAGTTCTTCTAATGCTTGCTCTGATAAAAGCACTTCTTTTTCATCTTCCGGCATCTTCCCTTCTTCCAAGGAAAGATAATACGCTTCCATACCTGCTTTATCCAGATAGTCTATTTCGATAGGTCGCTTCGTTTCCCCTTCCATAAGAGCAATGGGAACTCTTCCTCCCACGCTTTCAAATAAATCAGAATTTTGAACTTTCTGAAATTGTTCTTTGTCCAAAAATCTAAGTTCTGCGTCTGCTTTCATTCCAGATAATTTTAGTTGTGTTTCCTGAATGGATTGCATACCTCCAAATCCAATTTCCAATACTGAGGTAAATAAAATGGTCGTTAAAGTAATTGCCAATACAAGAAGAAGATTTCTCTTCCTATGTACTTTCAGATTACCCTGAACCATTTCTTTCATTATTTTCTTTTCATTACTCATACGATTTTACCATCTCTCATTCTTATAATCCTCGATGCCGTTTCTGCAATTTCTCTACTATGGGTAATCATAATAATCGTCTGATTATAACGCTCCCCTGACTCTCTGAGCAATCTAAGAACTTCTTCACTTGATTCACTGTCCAGGTTTCCTGTTGGTTCATCTGCTAAAACAATATCCGGTTTGGTGATCATTGCCCTGGCAATGGCAACCCTCTGCTGCTGCCCGCCTGATAAGGTATTCGGTAAATTTTTCAACTTATTTTTAATACCCAGGATTTCTACAATCTCTTCAAAATATGCTTCGTCTATTTTGCTGTTTCCCAAATATAAAGGGAGCAAAATATTGCTTTTTACATTAAGTGTTTGAAGAAGATTATAATTCTGAAATACAAATCCGATATGCTTTCTTCGATACACCGTGAGTTCTTCCGATTTCATTTTTGTTATATCTTTTCCATGTATCCGAACCGTTCCCTCTGTCGGATTATCCAATCCGCCCAGCATATTTAATAATGTTGTCTTGCCGCAGCCTGACGGTCCAACAACAGCAATAAACTCGCCTTCTTCAACCGAAAGATTGACATGATCCAATGCCTTTATACAAATCTCTCCAGTACGGTAGTATTTTTTTAAATTTGATGTTTTTACTAATTCCATGTTTTTATCTCTCCTTGTTTTATTTCATCATAAACCCTAATTCTTACTGAACTTATTACCTCCCCCCCAAAAAATTAAAAGGAACATTCATCTCATGATAGAGGAAATGTTCCTTCGTTCATTCTACTAATTAAAAAAAGTGAAACGCAAGAATCACCTTAATTACGTTTTACCAATATGGCACAATATGTGTGTTACACCAGCCTCTGAAACCTCACAATCATGCAAACAATCATCTGGATCACAATACTGTACTTCTACATCAAACAATTCTTCCTGAATTCTTTTTTCCATATAACATTCCTCCGTCTTACCAGAACTCCGTAATATGCGCATTGCAATAATTCGGTGCTGTTTGGCAATCATGTAAACAATCACTTGAATCACAATACTGTACTTCTACATCAAAGCTTTCATTCTGCATTTTCTTTTCCAGTTCTTTCATTGTCCCTTCCTCCTTTCTCCGATATTTTATGATTTTAAAGTGTGACGTCACCACAAATCAACTTATTTAGTAAATACCTACTTCCTTACCAAATTTGTAAATGTACTTACTTACTGTCTTTATCGCATTTTGGACTGACTGATTTCCGGCTGAGTCATAAGTATCTTTATTCTGTGCCATTCCAACCAGTGCTTTTGCATCTTTTGCAGCGCTATAAAGCATATCTCCTACTGCTGTATTCTCAGCGCTGCTATAAATATCTGCACCAAAACTGTTCCCTGCTATGGTATATTCGGTACGGTGTTTGTCCACATACTTTTCAAAATCCGAATGATTACTGTTTACTGCTGTCAGGTTAGACGCATGATGTGGCTCATTCAAATCTGATACATAATGTGTTCCCTTTCCTATGTATTCCATAGCCTTATCTGTATATCCATCTTTATATGCTGCAACTGCACTTTGATAATAGGTTTCTGCTCTGGTTCGTGCTGTAGGATTTTTCTGTCCCATCCAGTTTTTTCCGGTATCCGGATCATAGAAATGTCCTGCAAACGTTCCATAATCGGTTTCGTTTCCCACTACATCTGGCCAATCTGTATATTCACATATCATAGCAGCCTTTGTATTTAAGATACTGGCACCTTTATCATTATTTAAAATCTTCAAGGCATTCGATACGATATACTGGTGTGTATGATCTACCCCGCCGCTGCTAAAGCGCTCATCCGGATTTTCTACATGCTCAATGGGTGCGCCTGGTCCGTAAATTTCATCTGAACCATTCGAAATATCAAGAACCTGTTGCGGTAAATCCTGGGATTCCGCTGCCGATACCGTCCATGTTGGCGATGCAGAAACACCTACCAAAACCATTGCCAAAAGTACCCCTAGTTTTTTACATTTCATATCTAGTACCTCCTGTTTTTTCTTATTAGTATATCCGTAGATTCTTACCAAATTATTACAATTAGTGCATTTAAAAAAAATATTTTATCTGAAAAAAATCATTATTTACTTTTGCATTTTTTACAATTATAATACATCTTGAAAACCGTAAACGCTCTTTATAGTATAGAAAAACTTAGAAATTTAGAACAGAAGGAGTGGGAAACTATGCACCGTATCTTAATTATTGAAGATGATTTCTCCTTAAATAATACCCTGGCTTATAACTTGCGGACAGCGGGCTATACTGTTGACTCTGCATATAATGCAAAAGAAGCCTTTGAATATTTAAAACAGTATCATTACATTCTTCTGATTTTGGATATTAACCTTCCTGACGGAAATGGATTTGAATTATATTCAGAGTTGAAAGAAAAATCAAATGCCAGTATTATCTTTTTAACCACAAATGATTTAGAAAATGACATAGTGAAAGGATTTGACCTGGGTGCTGATGACTATATTACAAAGCCTTTTTCACCTGTGTCTTACAAAAGAAAATAGCTGTTTTAACAAAATATATCACAGAAAAACAAAAGGAAACCATATATGAAGACGGTAATCTCTGCATCAATTTCTCGCAAATGACTGCGACACTGGACAAAGTTCCCCTGGAATTATCCCCTTTGGAGTACCGTATTCTGCAATATTTTTATTGTGAATAAAAAGCATATTTTAAAGCGGGATCAGCTTCTTGAGCATCTCTGGGATTCTCCGAAAACTTTGTAGGTGATACTTCCCTAAATACTGCTATTAGCAGACTCCGAAAGAAAATCGAAGCCAGCGGGCATCGTTATATAAAAACAATCTATGGAACTGGATATATGTGATAGGTGACTGATATGAAAAAAACATTTTCTTTAAAAAAAATATATATTATAGTTTCCCTGCTATTTCTATTGATATTTTCAGGAACCTGTATCATATTGCGTACACTTACATCAGATCCTAAAGTATTTTTACTTTTTACCGTTTTCACTTTCCTTCTGCTTATCTGTGTATTTATTCTCTTTTGTACGATTTTCCACAAGCTCACCTTGTTTACTTGTGAACTTCATAAAACATTGGACAGTATGATTGAAGGAACCTATTTTTCCCCTGATGAAAGTATGACGAAACTTTACTATCACAGATCAATCATCATTTAGGAAGATTGTACAGTATATTGGAAAACACAAAAAACTCTGTAAATGCCGAAAAGGTACAGCTCCAGCAGCTAATTTCTGATATTTCTCATCAGTTAAAAACCCCCATGACTACGCTGCGCCTGACAGAGTCCGCTATGGAAAAAGCCATTACAAAACCGCAGGAACTAAAGACTTTATTTCACACAAATACCGCACATCTGAACAAGCTGGAATTTTTAATCTCTTCCCTTGTAAAAATATCCCGTTTGGAAACAGGTGTGATAAAACTATCCCCAAGTTATCAAACGATTGGTGACACCATTCTCATGGCTCTGGAAAATATCGTCTTAGCGGCTGATCAGAAGAACATTCAAATAACTTTTAATTATTCAGAAGACTTTAAGGCGTATCATGATCCCAAATGGACTTCCGAAGCGCTGTATAATATCCTGGATAATGCTGTAAAATACACGAATGAAAACGGACATATTTCCATAGAACTTTTTACCCTGGAAAACTATACCAAAATAGCAATCACTGATTCCGGTATCGGCATCAAAGAATCGGAAATCCCAAAACTTTTCCAACGCTTCTACCGCTCTCCTTCTGTCAAAAACTTTCCGGGAGTTGGTGTTGGGCTTCATCTGGCGCAAGACATTATCAGCGACAATATGGTTTTATCCACGTGTTTTCTACCCTTCATGTGGGCAGTACCTTTGAAATTTGGCTTATCAACTCAGACTCTCCTAAATAAGAAAAATGCCGCTACAGGTTTTAGTATCACCCGTAACGGCATTTTTCTCTATTATTTTATTCAGCCTTCTCTTCATTACCAGATTTTAAATATGTCATGACCTCTTCCACTGTTTTTCCAGAAGCAAGTAATGCGCTAAAGATTTCATTCTTTCTGTTTTATCTTCAATCTTTTTCCTAAGTTCTTTTGCTTTCAATCGCAGGTCTTTTAATTCTGCCTCTGTTGTTTTAATCTCCTGTTCTGTCTTCATAAGCATTTCTTCAAGAGAAAGATTTTCTACTTTTTTACGTCTTGGCATACTGTTTCCTCCCATGCTGATATTTTCTTCATTCTACCATTATTGTTCCAAAAATACCAGTCTTTTTATGAATAGCTCCTATCTCCCTCTTCGCTGCTGTTTCTGGTTTTTGGCATATTCCATCTTTTTATTGTATTCGTCCATAATTGCACTTTCCAAATCTGCCTTAAATTCTGCATTGACTGCATGGGCAATGTCCTCCCGTTCTCCTTTTGCAGAATTTTTCTGGGGCATACCTACAAAGGTTTTTCCGTTCCATGCCTGGATCACATGAAGCTGCTGGATTGCCAATACGTCCTGCAGACGAATGGCAACATCTGCCTTAAATGTATCGCTTCCCTGTACCGGATTTACACTCAGATTGTAATACAGTTCTTCCTCTCCCCAACAGCCCTTACAGTCTGTTTTCGTTTCTGTCATATTCTCATAGGCTTCCCTTACGGTATCCAACACTTCCTTTTGAAATTCCTTATCCGTAAACCGGAAAAAAGGAACATACTCCCCTGTTTCATAATCTCTGTAACGGGGCATATCGAGATACAGATTTCCTTTCGAGGACTCTTTAATTGCAAGGCTTTTCACACAGAAGGCCTCATCAAAGGTAATGGTAGCAAATCCTTTCAGGTTATTGATTTTTCCTTCTTCCTGTTTCAATTCCGGTTTATATACTCTGATATTATATTCCATATTGTGATCTCCTTTTCTACTCTATTTTTCGTTACCGAACTGCTGTCTGGCATGGAAGATTTTTAGTTTCCTCCTGCACTTCCACACACTCCTCCTGGTCCTTGATTTCCAGTTCTGCATCAATCTCCATCTGCCGGGTAATATTCTCTTTTAAAAGCTCCTCATACGGGAAGGGCTTTTCATATTCCTGCTTTGCATTTTTTATCTCATTTTCGCAGGTCTTAATTTCTTTTTGAACGTCCTCCACTGCTTTATCAAGGGCATTCAAGCGGTTTTCTATACGGACCATGTTACCGGAGTCACTGCTTTTTAACTCCACACTATACTCCTTCTCTCCCTGAAGGAACAAGATCGGTCCCAGCATATCATTTTGGACAGATACCTGAAACCCCTTATATATACCGACTTCGTGCCTGGTAAAAGCTGTTACCCCTTCTATAATCCCACGCAGAACTTCACCTGCTTCTTTGTGTTTTTCATAAACTTTTCCCTGCAGCGTGATTGCAAACCCCGGCTGTACTTCCATAGCCTGGTTCCTGCGCTCCAAATCCTTTTGAAGTAATTGCAGTTCTCCCTTCAGGCTTTGTATCCTTTTCGGATACTGGAAAGTGACCGCATCTTGCAGGGTAAACCGTTTCCCTTCATGTGCAGCTTTTAGAATTCTCAGACGTGCCACTTCATTATCTACTTGTATTTTTTCCATAATCAGGGGATTTTCGGAAGCTACCGCTTTAATTTCTGCAAAATTTAATACGGTTTCATCTATATCCTCACAGATCCTTGCCAGTTCCCGGCTGGTAAATACCTGGCTGATAAACCGCTGTTTTGTTTCTACAATGCCCCATAAATAAGCATCAAAAGAACCCTTTGTTACATAGCGGTAAATATTGACTTCCTCATTTTCATTCCCCTGGCGGATAATGCGCCCTTCCCGCTGTTCAATATCAGAAGGTTTCCAGGGGCAGTCGATATGATGAGCCGCCACCATTCTGGTCTGGATATTGGTTCCTACCCCCAGTTTTTCGGTACTTCCTATAATAATCCGTTTCCTTCCGGCTCTGACATCGGAAAACATACGGTCCCTCTGTTCATCTGTTTTTGCATCATGGATAAAACAGATTTCTTCCTCTGGAACACCTCTGGTAATCAGTTCCTGTTTTAAATAATCATAGACGGTAAACGCTTTCCCAGGTCCGGGTGTCCCAATATCCGAAAAAACAATCTGGGTTCCTTTCTGTTCCTGGGACTGTACATATTCCTGGTAAATGTTTTCTACTGCTTTATTCAGTTTGGAATCCGAATCTACCGGAGCATAACTGTCCAAAAGCCGGGGATCTGTACCCAAAAGCCTTGCTTCCCCGGTAATCCGGAGCATATTGTCGTCCTTTGGATCTACCACACCTCTATGGATTGCTTCTGCCCTTTCCACCATTTCCTGCATACGTTCTTTGACATAATCAGAGGCTTCCGATACTACAACCTTATATTTTCCGTCCTTTAATTCTGGCCGCTTAATATCTAGCATATCAGGCAGAATAATGTCTGCTACTTCTTTAAACAGGTGTATCAGTTCCGGCAGATTGATAAACTTATTAAACCTGGTCCGCATCCGGTAACCAGTACCTTCCGGTGCCAGTTCCAAAGAGCTGGTAACTTCCCCAAACACAGAAGCCCATGCATCAAAATGGTAAATCCCCTTTTCGTGAAGCCGCCTTTCCTGCAGATATAACTGCATCACATAAAGTTCCACCATTGAGTTTGACAGAGGGGTTCCCGTTGCCATAATGACGCCCCTTCCCTGATTTTTTTCGTTGATATACTGGATTTTCATACGCATATCCATAGCCCTCTGGGAACCGCTGGAACCCAGACCCGCAACATTGTTCATTTTCGTAAAAATTTCCAAGTTCTTGAACAGGTGCGCTTCATCTACAAATAAGGCATCTACGCCTGTTTCTTCAAAGTACATCACATCATCTTTGATTTCTTCATTGTTCAGTTCTTCGATTTTCTGCAACAGTTTTTTCTTTCTGCTTTCCATCTGCTTTATGGACCAGTTCTTTCCCTCTTCTTCCCTTGCCCGGTTAATGGCTTCTATCAGTTGCTCTGCCTGCTCTTCTATCATGGCTCTTTGCCGGTCAGGGGAAATGGCAATTCTCTGGAACTGAGTATGACCGATAATAATACAGTCATAATCCCCTGTTCCATTCTGGCAATCATGCGCCTGCGGTTTTTCCTTCTGAAAATCTTCTTTTCTGGTAATCAGGATCTTCGCATCTGGGTAGGCGCGCAAAAATTCCGCCCCCATCTGGAAGGTCAGGTGGTTCGGAACGGTAAGAAGGGGTTTCGTTGCCAGCCCCAGCCTCCTCATCTCCATACAGATACAGATCATTTCCAGAGATTTACCGGCGCTACTGTATGGGCAAGCAGGGTATTTCCTCCACACAGCAATGCCCTTGCTACAGCATTTTTCTGATAAGGACGCAGCTTTAACAGGGGGTTCAGTCCCGGCAGTTTAAATAAGAGCATCATAGCTTCGTTGTCTGTCGCAGTTAAAGGTTTCATTATAAAAATCCACATATTTTTTTCTGCGCTTTGGTTCCTTAAAAATCCAGTCCCGGAAGGCTTCTTTTATCTGCTCCGCCTTATCCCTGGCAAGCATGGTTTCCTTCCGATTAATCACATAACGTACTTTTTCCCCTTCCTGCACCCGGTCCCTTATGGTCACAATCCGGCTGTTTAACAGTTCCTCTATAATGCTGATTGCATCCATAAATCTTGTGCCATAGGTTTGTCTGGTACGAATGGTTCCTCCAAAAAAGTTTCCCCTGTCAATATGGTAAGACATATCTGCATCTAAGCGCTCAATCTTGAGGCATGGCCACTATGAGCGCAATAGTTTCTCTGGTTGTTCTCCGGGATTTCCAAAAGCTCATAGATAAACTGTTCGTAATCCTCATTTTCAATCCAGGTTGTTCCCAGTTTTACACTGATCTCAGGCGCTGTCAGTTCTTTTGGCTGTACCTTTTCCAGTGCTTCCACGTTGTCCACAAACAAGGGATTGTTCTGCGCATAAATCCTTGCAGTACGGAGCTTCTGCCGCACATTTCCGCTTAAATACTCATCTGCGGTTTCCCACCCTGCATTGGGATCTTCTTCCTTTGCCAGTACAGGGTTCTGGTAGATTAACCCTTTTAATTCCTGGAGCATTTCTTTCCTGTTTCCCGGATAAAGGGTGAGCATATAGGGAATATCCACCCGGTTATATTCTGACAGACTGATATGCAGTGCTTCCTGGGCATTCTCCACTTTATCTATCACATCTCTGGGGCGTATGGTCCTTTTGTAAAAAATATCGGCTTTGGTTACATTTTTGTCCTCATCAACTACTTCCAGGGAAGAAAGCAGGGATAATCATTGTCCTGCCGGAACGCCATTTTATTTGTCCGGTCACAGAAATATCCATGCGTTTTCACAAAGGCATCATACAAACGGTTTAACTGTTCCTGTGCCTTTTTCAGTTCCTGGTCAGAACAATTTTCCTGCTGTATCTGTAAAATTTCACGCACCAGAAGGCGGATTTTATGCATGGCACGTATCCGGCGCTTCACACTTTCCTTTGCCTGACTCCGGTATAAAGACTCCCCTTCCCGGTAATATACTTCGTCCTGTATCACCGTAAACGTATAATTAGGTATCTTTGGGGAAGCAGCTAAGACGTCCTGCTCTTCCTTCTTTTTTTCTGCTATGCTTTCTTCATAACAGTTTTTAGGAAGCTCTCCAACTGCGTCCAAAATTCTTTTTTCCAGGTCAAAGTCTTCCGCTTCATTGACCAGGGCTGTATATTTGGAATCTTTCCCGAAAAACTGTTCAAACCAGACCATTTTCCCAAGCATCATTTCCGGGTGTTCCAGATAATACTCATTTACCGGTACCATGTCTTCCGTAAGCCCTGTATAAGTCCAGATCGGCTCCCCAATCGAAGGCTCTGCTTTTTCTGAAAAAACAAAAGGTCACTGGTAACTGCGGTATTGGCGCTCTTTCCAAAAGAATCTGCCGGAAGCCGGACTGCCCCTAAAAGGTCTGCCTGTTCTGCCAAATTTTTTCTCACAGCGCTGTCATTTTTATCCAACGTCCCTTTTGAAGTTACCACTGCCAAAATGCCTCCTGGCCGAAGGAGGTCCATGCTTTTCCGGATAAAATAATCATGGACTTTCAACTTCATCTTTTTATATCGGGGATCATACAAACGGAAATCCCCAAAAGGCACGTTTCCTACAATTACATCAAAGCTGTTATCCTCAAATTCCGTTTTTTCAAATCCTTTAATCTGGATACTGGCTGAAGGGTGGAGCTTTTGTGCAATCCTTCCGCTTATGGCATCAATCTCCACGCCATAAAGCTGGGATTTTTGCATACTTTCCGGAAGACCATGAAAAAAGTTTCCAATCCCCATAGCCGGTTCCAGAATTTTTCCCTTCTGGAATCCAAACTGCTCCAGGGCTTTATAAACACCCCGCACGACTTCCGGCGGCGTATAAAAAGAACTGTTGACACTGGCCCTTGCCTGGGCGTATTCTTCTGCGGTCAACAGTTCCTTCAATTCCTGATATTCTTTTTTCCACTCCGGGCGTTTACTGTTAAAAGCATTTGGCAGCCCGCCCCACCCTACATACCCCGCAAGAATTTCCTGTTCTTCTTTTGTGGCATTTCTCTCTTCCTGCTCCAGTGTTTTTAAGATACGGATTGCCCGGATATTTTTCTGATACCGGCTTTTATCCCCACCGGTAAACTGCAACCAGCCTTCTGGGTAATAATAATCTCCGGCTTCTTCCTTGCTTCTGTCTGGACAGAGGTTCTTCCTTCCTGCCAAAGCTCTTCCTTTTTAAGAATTTCGCTATATTCTTCCCATAATGCCGGAAACCAGGGAAGCAGACGGTACATATTCTCCTGCTGCTCTAAGGTTTCTGAATCTTCGGTATAGGCAATCTGGTCCTCCTCTGCCAGATGTGCAGTAAGCCCGCCAAACTGATCCCAGGAAAGTTCCTGCAGAAAATCTTGGCTTTCCGGCAGGGTGATCTTAATCCCATTTTCCTGAATACAAAGCTCATAGCTTCCATGTTCTGTCCGCACCAGATAATAAGGCTGGCCTTCCGGTACTTCCCGAAGCAAAAGCATCTTCAAAAAATGGTCTTTTTCTTCCGGTAGCTGATTGGTCGTATAGACAGACAGAGCATTTTCTTTAAAATATCCGCCTGGATATTCTGTTTATAAAAGGCTATGCCAATCTCTTCTAATGGGATTGGTTCCTTTTCCTCAATCACTTCCTGCACTTTCTCTGGCTGTAAGGTTTCTTCCTCTGTTTCTTCCCCATTTTCTAAGGCTTCCTCCGATACAGATAACAAAGGAAGATAGGTCCCTTTTTCAATCCGTTTCCCAATTTCCAAAGAAACTTCGTCCCAGTACCAGAACGCCTCCTTCATGGAAGTCCCTCACTCCAAAGAATATAAAAACCACTGGAACCGCTTTCTGCGGTCAGGATACCGTCTTTTGTATGGGCTTCTCTTTTTACATCTCCATACAATTCATAAAGATAGGCTTCCCGGTCTGTTTCCTCTGGATTGTTCCGGTAAAACTCATAAATTTTATATGGTATCTCCTGCCCTGTCATTTCCAGAAGGATTTTCTCTTTCTGCCAGTTTTCCGGCTGTGCAGGTTCTATCTCCCCAGACAGAAAAGGAACCGCCGAAGCAGTTCCTTTCTCTGTATCCTCTTCTGTTTTTTCCTGTTTTATCCGATCCTGGGGTGAATGATCTCCTCCATAACCTGTTTCTGCGCTTCCATGTCCGCCTGTATCCGAAGGTTGGTCATTTCCAACGTATTGTAAGGGTCGGTCCTGTCCTCTCTGGTCCAGGTCTTCAGAAGACTTTCTGCCAGTTTCTCGTGGTATTCCTCCGCTTCTGTCTGGATTTTCATAAGCCGCTCCATCAGTTTCCCGGACAGGAGCATCATTTCGTATTGTGCCTGGTCCGTTCTCTTCATTTCCTGTGCTGCGATCCTGCCGTAACGGTTCAGGAACGCCAGTATCTTCTCCTCGCTCATCACGCCCTCTAAGACTGGTATCTGTACGCCATTCATTTCCCTGTACTGGATTCCTGCGATCCCTTCCATAATACTGCCTCCTTTCAAGGTCTATGTTCTTCATGGTCCTTGCAATCTGTAACACAATCCGCCCAGATAAATGGGATACTAACCGTCCTGTCCGGTACAGAACCTCCTCATTCTCTGAAAAACCGCAGATAAAAGAAAAATCCAGGGTGTCATCTCGGATACCGCAGCGGCTTTCCACCGCATAACAGACACTGTTTACAAGAAACTCTGTAATCTGGTTTTCTTTTACCTCCTGTCCCTCTCCGGTAAGGACAGCCAGCTTCTGCAAGGATTTTAAAATTTCATATTCCTCTTCTATCATAAACCAAACATTTGTTCTTGTAAAGGCGTCTAAAGAATTTTTAAACTTTTTTCCTGTTCGTAGATTTCCGGGAACAGCTCCCTTGCCAGCAGTCTGCGGTTTGTCCCATTCACCTGCCAGTTCCAGGGCCGGATTCCCTGTCCCTTTACATCTTGAATATCATAAACATGGGTAACTCCTTCCCCGAAAATTTTGGAAGGAAATACTGCAATTCCTTTACTTCCTCTGGCAACCGGCAAATCCATTTCCAGCCAGGCATCATATCCTGCAAGAACGGACGCATCTGGGCGCTGGGCATATACCATACAGGTATTTAAGAAGTCCAACTGATACAAGCGCCCCATGCAGGAAAGAAAATTTTTCCAGGAATCCTCCGACTCTGAAATCCAGTGTATGGTTTCCTCATACAGTTCCCGTACTTTTGTGATATGCTTCATCTGCTGTTCCTTCTTTCTTTTACAGGTACCAGTCTTTTGCAGAAATATCACGATAGGAAAAATCATCTGCCCCCAGCACGATTTTTTCTGCATAATAATCTGCTTCTGCTTTTGCAGTTGCCTCCAGTTCATTCCTGCCCCGGTATCTTACTTTTTTCTCCAGGACTTCTGTTATGGTCACTTCATATTCTTTTTCGTCCATGCTTCTCCTTTCTTACTGCAAGCGGCTGGGTCTTCCATACAGCCCAATGTTCGACGGATTGAACGGGTCATTCACTACTCCACGTCTGCTGTTGGCTGCATGTACCATTCTGCCATTACCAACATAAATTGCCACATGGGAAATATTGCGGAACTGCCCATTCTGCTCATAAGAATAAAAAATCAGATCTCCCGGCTCCAGTTCGCCTTCTGTAACTTCCAACCATGTGTTACCATAAATTCTCCCTGGGTAGAGGCAATCGCCGGAAGGGAAATGCCTACCTCCTGATACAACCGCTGTACCAGGGAACTGCAATCATAATATCCTTCCTCATACCGGTGTTCCTGACTGTATTTGCAGCCTACCTTCGTCAGTGCCAGATTTGCAACGTCACTTCCTACGCCAAAGGAAGGGATCTCATTTCGGAATTCCTCACTCATGACTTCCCTTAAAAGTTCTTCTTCTTTTTCGGTCAGCTTTCCAAGTGCAATATAGTCCTCATAATTCAGGTTCTTGACGTAGCAGCCCTTCTTTGTTACCGTAATCTCATTTTCGTCCCCATCTGCCAGAAACGCTTCAAAAGTCTGATGTCCCCAGGCAGACGCAGTTGCATGATCTGCACAGAAAACATCAAATTGTACCCCATACCGGTCAAATGCTCCGGTATCTTCTACGGTATATTCAATCCCGTTCATAATGATCCTGGTTCCCATAGGGACAAAGGGGTTTTGTGCATCTACTGCAATGGTATGGTCCGGTTTTGGCATGACACCGGAGGCTGTAGGTCCTCCTGCCCACTGTCCACAACAGATACTGCACTGGCAATAACCGCTGGTGACAACATTTCCCAGGCTTTCCCCTGCCTTTATGGTGGTGGTTATGGTCGTGTTTTCAAAACTGTTCATTTCATCAAAGATTTCCTTCAGCTTGTCCTTATGCCGCTGATCCATATCCACACCTATATCCCCGGTTCCATACTTCACCATATAAACCATTAAAGTATCATAGTAATTACTCACATAATTCCCGTTTTTCTCATGGAGATAGGTAACTGCCCCATCTTCCCCATTTTGTCCAAGTTTTGTATTAAAGTCCATGTAGTAACCGCTTAAAACTTCTCGGACGGTAGGGTTCTCCTCAGACGGATTTGGCATGAACGCACCAAGTGGCGAACAGTATAAGAGGAAAAAGATAATCACTACAGGGATTGCCACCACAAGAAGAATACTGAACAGCGGAGCCAAAAGCGCCCCGGCAAACTGGACCACCTTCAGCATAAACACAGAGGCTTTCATCTTTACAATATCTTTTGCCACCTGTGCCAAACTGTCCTGCTGCCCATTTCCGGTGAGCTTATTGATCATATACTGGATTTTTCTCTGCCGGACTGCCTGTTTTTTCTGTTTCTCCATCTGTTTCTTTTTCACTGCTCTTGTTTGTCTGTAAAACTGCTTATTGGTGATCTTCCCATCTGCCTGTTTTACCTTTAATTCCTGCTCTGCCTTTCTATAATTCCGATCCTTCCACAGCTTTTCTGCCGGTTTTGTTGCTGTCCCCATGACATAAAGGGAATCATTGACTTCCTCCCCGCCCTCTAACTGGGTCAATATAGCAGCCTCTCCCCGGCGTACCCCTTTTATGGCAGTCTGCTTCGCCAGGGAAGATTTTTTTGTTTCCGCCAGCTTTGCAGCCTGTTCCCTCCGATACTGTTCCTTCGCCTGGAAACCAGCAGAGGGCTGACTGTTTGGTGCTACCCCCTGTTTCATCTGATCCGGCTGTAAGGTTCCCGGTACAGATACGGTGCTTTTGGCCTTTCCATTTTGTTTTCTATCTTCTGCTGCTCCCCGGATTGCTGCCTCTTTCCCGGCTTGCTTTTTCTTTTCCTTTGTTTTTCAAACAGCGCTTCT
>ENA-OQIM01000454-OQIM01000454.1-human-gut-metagenome-genome-assembly--contig:-NODE-454-length-15585-cov-1.933756_pt1 | contig 15585 bp, 17 predicted proteins | sample MGYA00242579_ERZ504744 | MGnify/ENA primary metagenome ERZ504744 (study PRJEB26092, sample SAMD00036441) | human gut metagenome | host: Homo sapiens | study: EMG produced TPA metagenomics assembly of...
GAAAAACCAACAAACTTAAAAATCTCATATCAAACTTCGGAAATGAACTGGAACAATTTTATTTTCAAGGCGTTTACTGTGAGGACTTGGAGAAAAAGGCTATCTAATCTCAATACATTTCTAACTCCCCATATATACTGGGGAATACATATCACAATTTGCGTAAACTACAATCAGCACATGGTGGAGCGGATCCGGGAATGATCGGAGTGAACGGACTGGAAGAAAAGGGGATAAATCTTCAGATTGCCGTAAAATTAAAGGATTCTCTGGAAAAACAAGGATTTTCTGTAATCATGACAAGGGAAGAAGATAAGGGCCTTTATGAGGAGGACAGCAGAAATCAGAAAGCACAGGATATGCAGTGCAGGATTGCTATGATAAAGAAATACAGACCTGTGCTGTGCATAAGTGTTCATCAGAACAGCTATCAGGATTCGTCTGTATGCGGTCCCCAGGTGTTTTATTATGAAGATTCTGTCCGGGGAAAGAATCTGGCAGAGTTTATCCAGGAAGAACTGAATCTGGGACTGAAAGTAAAACGCCCTCGTGTGGCAAAAGGTAATAAAACCTATTATCTGTTAAAAAGAAGTGAAAGTGTTTTGAATATTGTAGAGTGTGGTTTTCTTACAAATCCGGAAGAGGCCGGACTTCTCTGCAAAGAAGAATATCAGAATAAAATAGTGGAAGCTATAGTGAAAGGGATTGAACAATATCTGAAGCAACAAAAAATTTAAAATGTTTAATTTATGTGAACTTGCTTTTAATAAGTAGGGATTTTTGCTATACTGATACTTGTTTGATAAAATCCCCCGGGAGGATAGAAGTATCTGCATGGCGGGGAAATGTACAGGGAGAAATTATGCTTGGAATTATTTATCTGCTTCTGGCAGGAATGCTGGGCTGTGAAGCATCGAAAATGCTGACAGGAGAGGGAAGGAGTGTGTCAGGTATTAATCGTATCTGGCTCATGCTTCCGGCTTCTTTTGGAGTCGGAACACTTTTACTGACCTGGATGGTATATATTATTTCCTGGTTTTTCAGTGTTGTGGGAAAAGCTGAAAATCCACTTTTGTATGGAAATATTATCGGGATGACAGGTGCAGCAGTTATTATGATACTGCTCAGCGTACAGAAATATAGGAAACAGGGAAGTTACAGGATATGGAATATTGATAAAACACAGGATAAGCGCAGATTAAAAAAGGAAATATTACTCTTTGGTCTGCTGACTGTATTTATTACATATATGATGTTTTATGTATTCTATATAAAAGACGGAATCCTGTATTCCGGCCTGACTGTGTATGGAGATTATGCACCACATACGGCGATGATGCGTTCTTTTTCTGCAGGAAATAATTTTCCCACACAGTATCCTCATTATGGAGGTGCAGATGTAAAGTATCATTTTATGTTTCAGTTTCTCACAGGAAATCTGGAATATCTGGGAATGCGTATGGACTTTGCCTATAATATCGTAAGTACCTTGTCGCTTGTGGGATTTCTTATGCTGTTATATCAGCTTGCACTTAGGATCACAGGCAAATGTGCTGCGGTGTACTGGCATTGTTTCTGTTCTTTTTCAGAAGCGGAATGGCTTTTTTCAGATTTGCATGGGAGCATATCCAGGCAGGGAATCTTGTGGAAACCCTGGAAGAAAATACTTCCTTTATCGGATATACTGTCAATGAGAACTGGGGATTGTGGAACTTTAATGTTTATCTTAATCAGAGGCATCTGGCATTTGGACTTCTGATGGTGACTTTGGCACTATATCTGTTTATGGACTGGCTGGAAGCCGGGACGGCACATGAAGAGAAAGGAATACTCTGGATAAAAAACAGAATCTTTTCGAAGGAGGATGGAAAAGCAGAAATCTGGATCAGGCACTGCTTATGGGAATGTTTCTGGGTCTGTGTGCGTTCTGGAATGGGGCAGCAGTGATTGGTGGTCTGCTGATTTTGTGCGGCTTTGCGATTTTCTCGGATGGAAAAGTGGATTACGCTGTCATGGCGGGGGTATCCATCTTCTTTTCCTGGCTTCAGTCAAAGATTTTTATTGTTGGAAGTGCTATGAGTTCTCAGATTTATCTGGGATTTCTGGCAGAGGATAAGACTGTCCCGGGAGTTGTGAAATATCTGTTCTGGATGAGCGGAGTTTTTTTCCTTGGGCTGGTACTAATGGTATGGTTTATGAGAAGACGGGAGAGAGCAATCCTTGTGAGTTTCCTGTTTCCGGTGATTTTTGCTTTTGTGCTTCTGATGACACCGGATATTAATGTAAACCATAAATATATCATGATATCATATGCGTTTCTGACGATTTTCTGGGCATGGGCAGTATGCAGTCTTTGGAAAGGGAGAAATGGGCAGTCCGGGATACAGAAAACTATGGGAAAGATACTGGCAATAGTATTGGTGATATCTCTGAGTGTGACCGGGATTTATGACTTTGTGGTGATCATAAAGGGAAATGGTCCGGGCAGACGTGTGACTGTAAATATGAACAGCGAGCTGACCCAATGGCTGGAGGAGAATCTGGAGAAAAACGATCTTTTACTTACTCCTGAGTACAGCATGAATGAAGTGACGATGTCCGGAGCTATGCTTTACTGTGGATGGCCATATTACGCATGGTCTGCAGGCTATGATACGAATTACAGGGCTGCACAGGCTGTAACGATATACACTACATCTGACAGTGGAACATTGAAAAAAACAGTACAACAGGAAAAAATAACATATATCCTGTTTGAAGAAGGTTCGGAATTTGAACAGCAGGAATGTCGTGAGGAGACAATTGCTGCAGCATATGAAAAGGTTTATGAGACTCAGGATGGACGGATACGGATCTATAAAACAACAGAATAATCCTCAAATGCATTATTACGGGGATTACTCCGAATTTATGATTATGAGCCGGGTGATCACAGATTTACAGAGATAAGAGAGAATGTGTAAGATTATAGTAACCACAATAATTTTATAAATGATTAAGGAGGACGTACGGATGAAGAAATGGGCACCGAGAGTGCTTCTTGCAGCAGCTCTTGCAGGGCTGTCTGCATTTCTGTTAAAGGGAGATGTATGGACATTCTGGACCTGGTGGCTGTTGGCATTTCTGATGGGAATGGTTGCCATGCCTGTGACAGGGAGACTGTTTGCCGGATTTGAGGACAAAGGCTGGATGTTTTCAAAAGTGCTGGCGATTACTGTGACAGGTTTTCTTACGTGGTTTCTGGTAACTGCGAAGATACTGCCATTTACTGCAGCGACATGTATCGGTGTGTCTATTGTATGTGCTGTTGGCTGTGGGGTTTTATAGTCATTTTCAGGGAAAAAAATGGAATTGACTGCTTTCCGTTCGGAAATGTAAATCTGATTTACGGAGAGGAAATTCTGTTCTTTATATTTTTCCTGATGTGGACTTATTTTGCAGGATTCCGTCCGCAGGCATACGGAACTGAGAAATTTATGGATTATGGTTTTATGGAAGCATGATGAGAAGTACGACACTTCCTGCAAGAGATCTGTGGTATTCAGAAGGTACGATCAATTATTATTATGGCGGACAGTATTTTGCAGTATTTCTGACGAAGCTGACTGGCAGTAAAGTAGAACTCACTTACAATCTGATGCGTACTTTTGTGGCTGCATTTGCGTTTGCGCTTCCGTTTTCACTGGTTCGTCAGATGTCTGTGGACAGGCTTAAAGGAAGCCTGACAGGAAAGAAACGTTGTGTGCCGGCAGTGGCCGGGATCATAGCAGGACTTTCTGTATCAATTGCGGGAAATATGCATTATGTGGTTTACAGTAAGATCATTCCATGGCTCCAGAAGCTGCAGGGAAAAGAAGCGGACAGCTACTGGTTCCCGGATGCGACCCGTTATATTGGATACAATCCGGATGTGCCGGACAAGACAATCCATGAATTTCCATGTTATTCCTTTGTGCTGGGAGATCTCCATGCCCATGTGGTAAATGTAATGTTTGTGCTGTTTCTGGTGGGACTTCTTTATGCGTGGATGCGAAGTGTGCGGATGAGAGAAGCAGTGATCATGAAGCCGGGCCGGAAACAGTTCTGGAAAAAACAGCTGTTGATTCCGCATATCCTGCTGGCTGCAGTGATGATCGGTATGTTCCGGTTTACGAATTTCTGGGATTTTATTATTTATTTCGTGGTGACCGGTGGAGTGGTGCTGTTTACCAATATCGTTCAGTTTGATGGTAAAGTGAAGAGGATTCTGGCAGTGACTGCGGTTCAGGCAGTGGAGATCATTGTGATCTCATACGTTGTTTCTCTGCCGTTTACTTTGCAGTTTGACAGTATGTTTAAAGGTGTGGGAATTGCGCAGAATCATTCTATGATCCATCAGCTGCTGATTTTGTGGGGACTGCCTGTGGTTCTGACAGTTCTGCTGATCATCTGTATTATCTGGGAGAAGCTTCGTGGTGGTGCGAACAGAAGTCTGTATAGATTGATGAAAGCAATCTCTGTGCCGGATCTGTTTGCGATTGTCATGGGACTCTGTGCGATCGGGCTGATCGTGATTCCGGAGTTGGTTTATGTAAGAGATATTTACGAAAATGGAAACGCCAGGGCGAATACTATGTTTAAGCTGACTTATCAGGCGTATATGCTGTTTGGGATGACCATGGGATATGGTATTTTCCGTATGCTGGTGGCTACACGTAAGAAAGTGTTTAAGGTTGTGTCAGTGATCGGCCTGGTATTGCTTTGCTGGACCTTTGGTTATTTTGGAAACAGTGTGTATGCGTGGTTTGGAAAGGTATGGGAGCCTTCTGAATATAAAGGATTGAATGCGACATCTTTCCTGTCAAATGATTTCACAGAGGATGTGGCTGGTATTAAATGGCTGAAGAAGAATGTGAAAGGGTCACCGGTTGTGCTTGAGGCGAACGGGGACAGCTATAGTGGTTATGAGCGTGTTTCTGCTATGACAGGGCTTCCTACTGTGCTGGGATGGTATGTGCATGAGTGGCTGTGGAGAGATGATACTGCGGACTTGAATGAGAAGAGCGCGGATATTGAGAGTATTTATACTTCTTTGGATGAGGAGTATGTGAAGGAGCTGCTGGAAGAGTATGATGTTTCTTATATTTTTGTCGGATCGAAAGAACGGGAGAAATATGGGGATGCACTGAATGAAGAGGTGCTGAATTCGCTTGGAGAAGTTGTGTTCCAGGATGAGGTGTATAGTACTTATATTCTTAAGGTTAATAAGTAAGGGAGTGAAAAATGGCGGCAGTTTTGTGTCGCCATTTTTTTGTTTTGGGGTCAAAAAGGGACGCGTAAAAAAAATATTTTCATTTCCTGTGCGGTTTCGGGCACTAAGATATTCTAAGCCGCTAAAAATCTGCTAAAAGCATGAGAAATCAGAGCCAAACTCGCCTGCGGCTCAGACAGTGTCTCTGATTTCTCATAACACAGATTTTTGCCGGCTAAGAATATCTAAGAACCCTGCAAATGCACAGGAAATGAAATATTTTTTTACGCTGGTTATTGATTGGAATGGTTTTGGGGAAATAATTATCAGGTGGAAAAGAGGGAAAAAGTAAAATTTACAGATATGGATTACGATTGTATTATGATAATGTATGTGCAATATATATAAGAAAAATATGTTGCTACAGTGGAAAAATGAAAAGATGACACTGTATAAGTAGTAGGAGAAAATGAGGATTGTGAATATTTACATGACAGGAAAGGAGTTTTAAAATGAGGAATCGAATAATTCAGGTTAGACATTATAGCAGGAAAATGATGATTATGATGTTGACAGGAGCAATTTGCTGTAGTTCATGTTTTTGTCAAACAGCTTTTGCGAAAACCAGCAAAGTAAGGGTTTACGATGCGGAAAAAGGAACCACAAGCTTCACATCTTTTACATATTCGGATAATAAAAAGGATGAATCACTGGCACCGTCGGAGGGAACAGGAGCGATTTCATCTGCTTCTCAGAAGGTGGTTATTTTCCATCAGGCAGATGGGTCTACGATAATAAGAAAAGCAGACAGTAATGGAAAAGTGACACTTCCTGCAATAAAGAACGAGACGGATATACTTTTCTTGGATGGAGCACGAAGCCGGATCAGACTCAGAATCCGCAGTATCAGGCGGGACAGGTGATACAGGTAAGGAAGAAAACCCATTTATATGCAGTTATGTATAACTGGCAACAGGAGCCGGATATTCAGGTCAATAATCTGGCAGCTCAGCTAGTCGGAGTATTTCCGGAATTAATTTTGTGGGATGATTCCAGACGTATTTATGCAGAAAACTCTTCTTCGGGAATATGGAAGGATGCAGTTGCAAAAGTATCATTTGTGTGTAAGACAGGGGAGGGACTGAGCTGGTTTGAAACAGCAGGAGAGAGAGTAATGAGAAGTGAAATTGCCCGTCTGCAGTCAGATTCAGATAAGCCCGTAGCAGTTATTTTTAATCTTGGTGTGAATGATCTTTCGAGTCATAATTCCGGGAATGGGGTTGATTATAAAGGCGAGGCAAATGCATATCTTGCGCGTATGAACACTCTTGCAGAGGAACTTGAAAGTGACTGTCAGATTGTTTTATATGTCTGTGAATCCGGTAAATACAGCAATGAAACCAACTCGAAAAGAAGCGCAGTTACGTTACTTTAATGACAGATTGCAGAGCAGGTTAAATAAGAGATTTCAATGGATAGATACCTATAAATATCTGATGAAGAATGGTTACAGTACATACAATGAGTTTAAGGGAAATATAGATGACGGCGTTCACTATTCTACACGTACCTATAAAAGAATCTATAAATATTGTATGAATGCGATCAGATAATGCTTTTTGATTTATACACAAATTATAATCTTGTTTCAGGTAAGCAGTATAAGCAGAAGTTAAGGCCACAGAACTCACAAAAGAAAGGGTATATGTATTGCTTGATAAATTAAGAGATTGATGTACGAGCTGACAGGAGAAATATTTTCTGTCAGCTTGTTATTTGTTCGGTTGGATAATGGAGAATATCTGTTTGCCAAAGAAGAAACATTTGACGAATTTTATCTCTGTTGTATCATGAACAATACAAAACGAAAAATAAGTAAGAGGAATATTGTTATATAAAATACAGAACAGATAAGAAAGCAGGAATTTAATGAGAGCAGAAGTTGTATCCATGACAGCGGATAATCTTGATATGGAGGCTATCCGGCGTGGTGGAGATATTTTGAAACAGGGTGGTCTGGTTGCGTTTCCTACGGAGACTGTTTATGGTCTTGGTGGAGATGCGTTGAATCCGCAGGCTTCTATGAAAATTTATGCGGCGAAGGGCAGACCTTCGGATAATCCGCTGATTGTGCATATTGCAGAGTTTGATAAGCTGGCTCCGATTGTAACGGAGGTTCCGGAGAAGGCGAAGATTTTGGCAGAGAAGTACTGGCCGGGTCCGCTGACTATGATTCTTCCGAAGTCGGATCTTGTACCACAGGAGACTACGGGTGGTCTGGACAGTGTGGCGGTTCGTTTTCCGAGTGACAGGATCGCGCAGGAACTTATCAAGGCAGCAGGTGGTTATGTGGCTGCGCCCAGTGCCAACACTTCGGGAAGACCAAGCCCGACTACTGCACAGCATGTAGAGGAGGATCTTGGCGAGGCGATTGAGATGATCATTGACGGAGGCAGGTGGGAATCGGTCTTGAGTCTACGATCGTTGATTTTACTGAGGATGTGCCTGTGGTTTTGCGTCCGGGTTATATTTCTCTGGAGATGCTTCAGGAGACTCTGGGGGGATGTAAGGATGGACAAGGGGCTGATTGCGGCTGACAGCAAAGTGCGTCCGAAAGCACCGGGTATGAAATATCGCCATTATGCACCGAAGGCAGATCTGGCAATTGTTGAGGGACCGGAGGAAGCTGTTGTGAAGAAGATCAATGAGCTGGCTGCGGAGGCGAAAGCACACGGCGAGCAGGTTGGAATTATTGCAACGGACGAGACAAAGGACAGATATCCGGAAGGTCTGGTAGTCAGCATTGGAAGCCGGAAGGAAGAAGAGACGATAGCGCATCATCTGTATGAAGTGTTGCGGGACTTTGACCAGAGTGCAGTCAGGTCTATTTATTCAGAAGCGTTTTATACACCAAGAATGGGACAGGCCATTATGAACCGTCTGCTGAAAGCAGCGGGACATAAGATCATACAGGTGGTATGATATAATCAGGTAGTGAAGCAGATATATGCCTGACTATATAATCTTATCAGCAGTAATGGCCAGATGGATAATGAAGATTCATTTAAATAGTCTGCTGAAGAGGTAAAGAAAATAAATTAATTTCAGGAGGAAGATTAATGATAGCTTTAGGATGTGATCACGGTGGATATGAATTAAAACAGGAGATTAAGAAATATCTGGATGAGAAAGGAATTGAATATAAAGATTATGGATGTGACAGTCTGGATTCCGTAGATTATCCGGTATATGCAAAGAAGGTTGCACATGCAATTCTTGACGGCGAATGTGAGAAGGGAATCCTGATCTGCGGAACAGGTATCGGAATTTCCATTACAGCAAACAAGTTTAAAGGAATCAGAGCTGCAGTCTGCACAGATTGTTTTACAGCAGAGGCTACAAGACTTCACAATGATGCCAATATCCTTGCACTTGGCGGAAGAGTGGTAGGACCTGGCTGGCATTGAAGATTGTGGATACATTTTTGAATACTCCGTTTTCCAACGATGAGAGACATATCAGAAGAATTAATCAGATAGAGACTGAATAAGCCATAAAATAAGAAAACTGATAAAACAGCCAGAGCCTGCATGATTATAGTAATTCTCTCACATGTATGATGAATGGGAATTGCTGTAGAGTAAAGTGTGAAGTTCTGGCTGTGTCAGTTATAAGCAGACAATGGTTACTGTTTGCTCCGTTCACAGTAACGGACAATGTGCTGCTTTTATGAAGCAGATGAATGGTGAAGTATGTGAAGGGGAGGTGTGGAAAATGGATGTAAATCATAAACGCACAGATTATTTATCATGGGATGAATATTTTATGGGAGTTGCCATGATGTCAGGGATGCGTTCCAAGGATCCGAATTCTCAGGTAGGTGCCTGTATTGTGAGTGAGGATAATAAAATCCTGTCCATGGGTTATAATGGTTTTCCAAAGGGCTGTTCAGATGATGAATTTCCATGGGCAAGAGAGGGTGACAGTCTTCATACGAAATATTTTTATGTGACCCATAGTGAATTGAATGCGATTCTTAATTACAGGGGAGGAAGTCTGGAAGGTGCAAAGCTTTATGTGTCTCTTTTTCCATGTAATGAATGTGCCAAGGCAATTATTCAGGCAGGTATTAAGACGATTGTCTATGACTGCGATAAATATGCAGACACGCCGGCAGTGATCGCTTCCAAGAGAATGCTGGATGCAGCCGGGGTACGTTATTATAAATATAACCGGACAGGACGTAAGATTACAATAGAAGTGTGATTTTGGCATATTCATGCCAAAACACCTCGCGGAATAGTGGTGTGTGAACAGTAACGATTTTACTCTTGACACATCAATTATTTCAAATAAAATATAATCAAATGCGAAATATATACAGCGATGAAGAGAATAGTACATAAGGAGCAATCCCAGAGAAGAGTCCCGGAGAACAGCCGGTTGGCTGTGAAACAGTGGTGGAAGGATTCTGTGCGTGAATTATGGAACCGGCCTCGGAGCTCGTACAATTGAAGTACGGCGTTTTTCCTGCGTTATCGGAAGAAGAGCGAGCAATGTGCAGGCATTTGGGCACAGTGCTAATTAGGGTGGTACCGCCGAAGCCTTTCGGTCCCTTGTGAGGGATGCTGGGCTTCTTTTTTTCGTTTTTTATAATATGACAGATTTTGCCGGATTATAAAAAAGCAGATTTTTGTACTGTGAAGCAGATAAGGAAATTTATTTATAGAAGAAAAATAAGAAGAATATGCATTCCGCCGCGACTATATCCTGATGCACTGTCAGGATCAACACAATCACATAAAAAGGAGAAGTAATCATGGCAAACAACAAGAAACTGGTAGAAGCCATCACATCCATGGAAGACGATTTCGCCCAGTGGTATACCGACGTTGTAAAGAAAGCTGAACTCTGCGGTTATACCAGCGTTAAAGGCTGCATGGCAATTAAACCTGCAGGATATGCGATCTGGGAAAATATCCAGCACGAACTGGACAGAAGATTTAAAGAGACTGGCGTACAGAACGTGTACATGCCAATCTTTATTCCGGAATCTCTTCTTCAGAAAGAGAAAGATCATGTAGAAGGATTTGCACCTGAGGTTGCATGGGTAACTCATGGTGGTCTGGATCCGCTTCAGGAGCGTCTGTGCGTACGTCCAACATCAGAGACATTATTCTGTGATTTCTATGCAAAAGAAATCCAGTCCCACAGAGACCTGCCGAAGGTATACAATCAGTGGTGTTCTGTAGTGCGCTGGGAAAAGACAACACGTCCGTTCCTTCGTTCACGTGAGTTCTTATGGCAGGAAGGCCATACAGCTCATGCTACAGCCGAGGAAGCAGAAGAGCGTACTATCCAGATGCTGAACCTGTATGCAGATTTCTGCGAGGAAGTACTTGCAATCCCGGTTATCAAGGGACAGAAAACAGACAAGGAGAAATTCTCCGGTGCAGAAGCTACTTATACAATTGAATCCCTGATGCATGATGGAAAAGCTCTTCAGTCCGGTACAAGCCATAACTTTGGCGATGGATTTGCAAGAGCATTCGGCATCCAGTATACAGATAAAGAAAATAAACTTCAGTATGTACATCAGACATCCTGGGGCATGACAACACGTATGATCGGTGCAATCATCATGGTACATGGTGATAACAGCGGTCTGGTACTGCCTCCGAGAATCGCTCCTGTACAGGCAGTGATCATTCCGATCCAGCAGAGAAAAGAAGGCGTTCTTGAGAAAGCAGATGAGATGTTTGCAGCATTAAAGGCAGCAGGAGTCCGCGTAAAAGTAGACGACACAGACAAGAGCCCGGGATTCAAATTCGCAGAGCAGGAAATGCGTGGTATCCCGATCCGTATCGAGTGCGGCCCGAAGGATATCGAGAATGGTCAGGCTGTCATTTGCCGTCGTGATACAAGAGAGAAATATACTGTTACATTTGATGAGCTTGTGGAGAAAGTACAGGAAATCCTGGAAACAATCCAGAAAGATATGCTGGAGCGTGCACGTAAGCACAGAGATTCCCATACTTATGTTGCTACAAACTATGAAGAATTCAAAGATACTATTGTTAACAAACCAGGCTTCGTAAAAGCTATGTGGTGCGGTGACCGCGCATGTGAGGACAAGATTAAAGAGGATGTTCAGGCTACATCCAGATGTATGCCGTTTGAGCAGGAACATTTAAGTGATGTCTGCGTATGCTGTGGAAAACCTGCCAAGAAGATGGTTTACTGGGGAAGAGCATACTAATCAATAAGAAAATAAAGAAAACCGGCAGCAGAGATATCTGAGTGCGGTTTTCGGGATTAAGAATAAATAGAAGAAGATAAGGATGGTCATATGATTCTGGAAATACCGAAAAACGCGGAAACAATTTTGCATATACTGGAAAAAGCAGGCTATGAAGCCTATGTGGTAGGCGGCTGTGTGCGTGATTCCATTCTGGGACGGAGCCCGGATGACTGGGACATCACCACATCCGCAAAGCCGGAGCAGGTCAAGGCTTTGTTTCACAGAACAGTGGATACAGGTCTGCAGCATGGAACAGTGACTGTTCTTATGGAAAAAGAAGGATATGAGGTCACGACTTATCGTGTAGATGGTGAGTACGAGGACGGCAGACATCCCAAAGAGGTCACCTTTACAGCAAGCCTTGAGGAAGACCTGAAACGCCGGGATTTTACCATCAATGCAATGGCATACAATCCTTCTTCAGGACTGGTGGACCTTTTCGGCGGACTGGAGGATATTGAGAGAAAAATCATCGCTGTGTGGGAGATCCGCTGGAGCGTTTTACAGAGGATGCACTGCGGATCATGCGTGCAGTCCGTTTCAGTGCGCAGTTGGGCTTTACTATTGAAGAAGAGACTCGTAAGGCACTGAAGGTTCTGGCACCGAATCTGAAGCATGTCAGTGCAGAGCGGATTCAGGTAGAGCTTGTGAAGCTCCTGATGTCTCCTCATCCGGATTCTCTCAGGGTGGCTTATGAAGCCGGGATCACAGCTGAATTTCTTCCGGAGTTTGATGCATGTATGACAACATCCCAGAATACGCCGCACCACTGTTACACAGTAGGGGAGCATATCCTGCACAGTCTCTGTCATGTACGTGCAGATAAAGTTCTCAGGATTACCATGCTGCTTCATGATATTGGAAAGCCGGTTGTCCGGAAAACAGATGAGAATGGAAGAGATCATTTCAAGATGCATGGGATTGCGGGAGAAAAGATGGCTGCACAGATCCTGCGCAGGCTGAAATTCGATAATGATACGATCCGCAAGGTAACCCGTCTGGTAAAATGGCATGATGACAGACGGATGGAACGACAAAGGCAGTGCGCAGGGCAGTGAACCGTATCGGTGAGGATCTCTTCCCGTATTATCTGGAAGTGCAGCAGGCAGATATGCTGGCACAGAGTGATTACAGACGCACAGAGAAGCAGGAACGTCTGGATAAGGTGAAAGAGGCTTATGAGACGATCATTAATGAACATCAGTGTGTATCTTTAAAAACTCTGGCAGTGACAGGGAAAGATCTGATTGAAGCCGGTTATAAGCCGGGGCGTGAAATAGGAGAAACGCTGAACCGTCTTCTGGAAGTAGTACTTGTCGATCCACAGAAGAATCAGAAAGAGATATTATTGGGTCTGCTTGATGAGAAATAGTGCAGTTTTATGGAATTGTCAGTATATCAGAATATAGTAAATAACTAAAATCCGGGGGTATATCCACCGGATTTTCTTCATATGTATAGAAAGAATTAAGATGATTAAGAGGGGGATATGTCATTGTATGATTACGGACTTGGCACTTTGGCTCAGTATGAGCTGACAGCAGACCGTTCTGCAAGGACAAGAGGAGCTTTACTCTGCTATACAACTCAGGGACTTCTGATCCTGAGGGAATTTCACGGTTCTGAAAAAAAGCTGGAAAAACAGCAGGAGCTTTTGATGAGACTTCAGGAAAATGGTATAAATACCGATTATTTTCTGCGGAATAATCAGGAAAGTCTGGTCAGCAAAGATAAAACTGAACAAAGGTTTACACTCCAGCACTGGTATGAAGGAAAAGAGTGTGACACAAAATCCCGGGAAGATATTTTAAAAAGTGTCCGGACACTGGCAAGGTTACATATTTTAATGAAAATGGAACCTGTGGAGGAATACAGGGAAAGATCTCTCAGGGAGGAATATCTCCGGCACAATCAGGAGCTTCGTAAGATACGCAAATTTATACGGAACAAAGGAGCATCCAATGTATTTGAGAAAAATTATCTGGCAAGTGTGGAGCAGTTTCTTGAAAGGGCACAGTATGCAGTAAAGCTTCTGGACGAGACGGATTATGATGATCTCAGGGAAAGGGCATGGCGGGAAGGACAGGTATGTCATGGAGAATATAATCAGCATAATATTCTGATGCTGAAAGGTGATCATTTGGGGACGGCAGTCACAAATTTTGGTCACTGGAGTTTTGATATTCAGGTAGCAGATTTGTATCGTTTTATGAGAAAAATACTGGAGAAATATAACTGGAATCTGGAACTGGCAGGGGAAATGCTCAGGGAATATCATAAAATCCGTCCAATCTCGGCAGAAGAGTGGAAAAATCTGCGTGTACGTTTCACTTATCCTGAAAAATACTGGAAACTGGCAAATTATTATTATTCACACAAAAAGGTGTGGATTTCAGAGAAAAATGTGGAAAAGCTTCAGAATCTTATCAGACAGAGAGAAATCTGGGAGAATTTTGCAGAGGAATGTTTCAGGGATTATCCACGTTACTGTTCACTCCGTTCTCAGTAACGTAGCCAAATTCATTCCAGATTGCCTGCGGCAATGGAATTTTGGCTTGTATGTCTCGGGATTTTGGCATATTCATGCCAAAACACCTCGCGGGATAGTGGTGTGTGAACAGTAACTTATCCTCAGTAACACAGAGCGGAACAGTTACGAAAAACCTTGACAATATGGGGAAAAAGGTATATATATAGAGGATAGAGCTCTGTCGCTTTTGGCAGATGCCACCAAACAAGAAAGAGATCATTAGAGGAGGAAACACCATGAATAAAACAGAATTAGTAGCAGCTATGGCGAAAGAGACAAACTTATCCAAGAAGGACGTAGAAGACGTTCTGAAATCTTTCGTTGATGTCGTTTCTAAAGAACTGAAAAATGGCGGAAAAATCCAGTTAGTAGGATTTGGTACATTTGAAGTAAGTGAAAGAGCTGCTCGCGAGGGAAGAAATCCTCAGACTGGTGAAACTATGAAAATCGAAGCTTCTAAATCACCGAAATTCAAAGCTGGAAAAGCATTAAAAGATATGGTTAACGGTAAATAATAAAGGCGATAACCGGGGGAACGAAGTTCCCCTTTTTTGATACTCCGGAGGAGTAATTCGTGAGTATCCATTACAGAACATTTACAGGAGCAGAATATGAGATTAGATAAATACTTAAAGGTGTCACGTCTGATCAAACGCCGTACAGTGGCAAACGAAGCATGTGATGCAGGAAGAGTTCTTGTCAACGATAAGCCTGCCAAGGCATCTGTACAGGTAAAGACGGGAGATACTATTGAAATCCAGTTCGGAAGTAAGAATGTCAAAGTAGAAGTACTGGATGTAAAAGAAACTGTCAAAAAAGAAGATGTAGAGAGTATGTACAAATATCTTTGATTCCGGATGGTAATTTGCAGCTTTTGGCATTTGTGCAGTGGGAACATATAAATTTTTAACATTTTATTGTCTATTTCCATTTTCCGGCACATAAACTACTGATAAGTAACAGATTGGCAGGTCATAGTTTCCGGAGGCTGTGACCGGGAGGCGTCTGTGGAAGAGAAGAAGATACTTTCAACTCACAGCCTGATGCTGGAAAACCGTCAGAACGGGAGAATTACCGGGGTAAAGGATATTAAATCCTTTGATGAAAAAGAAATCCTGCTTTTTACACAGGCAGGGAAACTTGTAATAAAGGGAGAACAGCTTCATGTGAAGCAGCTTGATCTGGAAAAGGGAGAAGTAGATCTGGAAGGAAAAGTGGACAGTCTTACCTATCTGTCAAAGAATACAGATAACAGGATGAATCCTTATTTAGAAGGATGTTCCGGTGAGAGATGAGTGCATTTATTCATCATGAATTACTTCTGCTGCTCCGGACAATAGCTGTGGGTGCTGTTCTCCTTTTGTGTTATGATCTGCTGGCTGCATTCAGGAATGTTTTTGCACATTCGGATAAAGCTGTCGGGACGGAAGATATTTTGTACTGGCTTTGTTGTGCCTTTTTTGTTTTTTCGGAGATTTACAGGAGCAATGAAGGAATCTGCGTTTTTTTATGGTTTAAGGCTTT
>ENA-OQIM01000455-OQIM01000455.1-human-gut-metagenome-genome-assembly--contig:-NODE-455-length-15531-cov-1.333160_pt1 | contig 15531 bp, 20 predicted proteins | sample MGYA00242579_ERZ504744 | MGnify/ENA primary metagenome ERZ504744 (study PRJEB26092, sample SAMD00036441) | human gut metagenome | host: Homo sapiens | study: EMG produced TPA metagenomics assembly of...
CTGCTTTCTCTGGTACTGAAAGGGGGTCATGATAAATGATGAAAGCATTTGGAAGCTGTCCGCCGGAATATCGGATCATGGCAGTCTGGATTTTCATTTTTCTGACATTGCTGTATATGATTCTGCTCATCTGTGAGGGAACAGGGGAAAGAAAAAAAAAGGCGATGCTGCAGGACAGCCTGTTGCTTATAGCTGTTTTCCTGATAACGTCCGGGTTATGTGTGCGGCAGAGATTTTATGGAGAAGAGGATTTCATGGTATTCTTAAAAATGCCGTATGGAATCCTGATCATTATGGGGATCTGCGGATTTTTATTTGCGGGAATACAGGCATTTGGAATTTATAAACGTCGCACAAACTGTCTGAGGGAAAATGCTATTCAGGAAGTCTGGACAATTTGCCGAGCGGAATCGGATTTTTTGACAGGAACGGAATGCCGAAACTGATGAACCGGAAAATGTATCAGCTTTGCCGGAATCTGGCAGGCAGGGATATCCAGAACATCACAGAATTGAGGGAAGCACTGAGACGGCCTCTTAAAGATCATGTATTTTATGATTTTGACCTGAAAGTATACTGCTTTTCAGACGGAAGCGTATGGAAATTTTCAGAGAAAGAGATCATTACGGCAGGTGGAGATCGATTTTCTCAGTTCCTTGCTTCAGAAGTATCAGAATTATGTCAGAGCAAGGCATTGTTAAAAAAAGAAAATCAGAAGCTTCAGGAAATGTCTAGTGTAGAGCCTAGAAACAAACGCGGTAAAACAGCCAAGAAGGTAAAAGATGTAAAAAAGATAGCTATCTCGTTCACCATTGTCAAGAATATTACTGCCAAAACAGGTGAACGTACTTTATATATACGTATTGCCAAACCGGACAATGACATACTAACCAAAAACCCTTCAAACACATTCCCATACGAAAACCGTAGTTTGGTTTATTCCATCAAGAAATACATAGAATACACCGGAGAAGAACAAAATGTAACCGTATATTGGGATGTAGAAGAATATTTGCCTGCCGGAACTTATCATGTTATATCTTCGCTGATGGAACCATGATAGGACAACAAGCTTTCAGCATGAAATAACAAGGAACATTCTCCCCCCAAATATATTTAATTAAAATTAATTAAAAAAATCAGCCGGTTGAAAACGAACCGGCTGTTTTTTCTCCACACAAACAAAAGCAGTGAACATACAGATTGCAGAATTATAAAAATATTTTAAAATAACATCTAGAATATGGCTTTCTTAAAGATTTGTCTTATTTTTGTTGCATAAACAACTTAAAAACAACAAAACAAGAACACTATAATGAAAAAGATTGCAGCTTTTATCCTATTTATCGGTGTTTTAGATAGTATTTCAGCCCAAAGCACACTCACCTTAGATAGTTGTCGTGCTTTAGCATTATCCAACAATAAAGAGTTGCGCATTTCAGCTGAAAAGATTACAGCTGCACATTATGAAAAGAAAGCGGCTTTTACCAATTATCTTCCTAAGATTGCAGCTATAGGAACGTATATGCGCACTCAGAAAGAAATCTCTTTATTAAGTGACGAACAAAAGGGAGTTATCAGTCAGATAGGGACTACCGCCCAAGGCTCTATACAGGAAACTTTCCAACAACTGGCAGCTTCCAATCCCGAACTCGCACAAATACTGCAACCACTTGCTCCCCTCATCCCAGGTATTGGAAATGCACTGAACAAGGTCGGACAAGGTTTGGTAGATGCGCTGCGCACCGACACACGCAATATGTATGCAGGAGCTGTAACCCTTACCCAACCCATCTTCATGGGAGGAAAAATTGTTGCCTACAATAAAATCACCCAATACGCAGAACAGCTGGCCGAATCACAGCACGCCACCGGTATGCAGGATATCATTTTGAATACAGACCAAGCTTACTGGCAAGTCATCTCACTGATAAACAAGAAAAAACTAGCCCAAAGCTATCTGCAACTGGTCAGCCAACTGGACAGTGATGTAGATAAAATGATAACCGAAGGTGTCGCCACCAAAGCCGACGGACTAAGTGTAAAAGTAAAAGTGAATGAAGCCGAAATGAAGCTCACACAAGTAGACAACGGATTAAGCCTATCTAAAATGGTACTATGCCAATTATGCGGTCTGCCTTTAAATGATGAAATACGTTTAGCAGATGAAGACGTAGAAAGCTTAACTCTCCCTGAATATCATGTAGGTGATAATGTAGCCACCGCTTTGGCAAATCGCGAAGAATTACGAAGTTTTGGATCTAGCTAATAAAATTTATGACCAAAAAGTCAATATCACCGCGCGGGATTTCTTCCTACAGTGGCTCTGACCGCCAACTACATGGTAACCAATCCCTCATTGGTAAACGGCTTTGAACGCAAATTCCGTGGCATGTGGGCTGTTGGCGCTATGGTACAAATTCCAATATGGAACTGGGGCGAAGGAATGTATAAGGTAAAAGCTGCCAAAGCGGAAGCAAACATTGCCCGCTATCAACTGGCAGATGCAAAAGAAAAGGTAGAATTGCAGGTAAGCCAAGCCAGCTATAAAGTAAATGAAGCAGCCAAACGCCTGAGCATGGCCGAAAAAAATCTGGAAAAAAGCAGACGAGAATCTGCGCTATGCCAAACTGGGATTCATGGAAGGAGTCATTCCCACCAGTAATGTATTGGAAGCGCAAACCGCTTGGTTATCTGCCAATCAGACAAAATAGACGCTCAGATTGATGTAAAACTGACTGAAGTCTATTTGCGCAAGTCAATGGGAGTGCTTAAATAAAAATTAAAGATTAAAACGAAAAGATATGGCAGAAAGATCACAACACAGCAATATTTTGCTGGCATTTATTTCACTGACAGCAGTCATCGTTATTGTATCGCTGATAGGTTTCTTCACATTGGGAAAAGGCCCGGAAATCATTCAGGGACAAGCAGAAGCTGACGAATATCGGGTTTCCAGCAAAGTACCGGGACGCATTCTGGAATTTCGTGTGAAAGAAGGAGACAAAGTAAAAGCCGGTGACACACTGGCTATCCTTGAAGCCCCCGATGTAAAAGCCAAACTTCTCAAGCACAAGCTGCCGAACAAGCAGCACAAGCCTTGAATGAAAAAGCACAACGAGGTACCCGCCAAGAGCAACTGCAAGCTGCCTACGAAATATGGCAGAAAGCTAAAGCCGGAGTAGAAATTGCTGAAAAGTCATACAACCGTGTCAACCGACTCTTTGAAGAAGGCGTAATGTCCGCGCAAAAACGTGATGAAGCCAAAGCACAATTTGATGCCATGAGTGCTACAGAAAAAGCTGCACGCTCCCAATACGAAATGGCAAAGAACGGTGCACAACGTGAAGACAAAGCCGCAGCCGCAGCCCAAGTAGAACGTGCCAAAGGTGCTGTAGCCGAAGTTTCTTCCTACATAGACGAAACGATACTGACCGCGTCAGCTGATGGAGAAGTAACCGAAATCTTTCCCAAAGCAGGCGAACTGGTAGGTACCGGTGCCCCCATTATGAACGTGGCCCGCTTGAATGACATGTGGGTAACATTCAATGTACGCGAAGATTTCCTAAAAGACTTTACCGTAGGAAATGAGATTAACGCATTTATTCCTGCCTTTGACAAAGAAATAAAATTCAAGATTACTTATATGAAAGATCTGGGTACATATGCCGCCTGGAAAGCAACCAAGACTACGGGGCAATTCGACCTGAAGACCTTCGAGGTAAAAGCTGTTCCTGTAGAGAGAACAGACGGATTGCGTCCGGGAATGAGTGCCATCATCGAGAAATAACAAACAATGAACAATACTGTCCATAACCGTATATTCCGCATAGCCCGGCGTGAAGTGTTCCGCATCGCCACAAGACCGCTATATCTGTTCTGCATGATCATAGCTCCCTTGTTCTGTTACCTCTTCTTTACTACATTAATGTGGAACGGACTCCCTACGGATATGCCGGCAGGTGTGGTCGATTTGGACAACACAGCTACCACACGCAGCATCATCCGTAATCTGGACGCTTTTCAGCAGACTAAAATCATAGCGCATTACCCCAGTTTCGCAGATGCCCGCAAAGCCATGCAGCAAGGGAAAATCTATGCTTTCTACTATATTCCAAAAGGAACTACCGACAAGGCATTAGCAAGCCGCCAACCCAAGGTTTCTTTTTATACCAACTATTCCTATCTGGTAGCTGGTTCATTACTCTATAAAGACCAGCGCACCATGTCCGAGCTGGCGGGTGGAGCCATCGGCCGTGCCACCTTATATGCCAAAGGAGCTACAGAAGACCAAGCCATGGCGTTCCTGCAGCCCATAGTCATCGACTCCCATGTATTAAACAACCCATGCTCAACTATTCAGTATATTTGAGTAACACTATCATACCAGGTATTCTGATGCTGCTTATCTTTATGACCACCGTCTATACCATTGGAAGTGAAATGAAAACCAACACCCAAAAAGAATGGATGGGCATGGCAGGCAATTCCATCACCGTAGCTCTGACCGGCAAATTGCTGCCTCAGACTTTAGTTTTCTTTGTCATGGGCACCTTCTATAATGTTTATCTATACGGTTTCCTGCACTATCCCTGTAATAGCGGTATACTGCCCATGCTGTTTGCCGGTCTGTTATTAGTACTGGCTTCACAGGCTTTCGGAGTATTTCTGTTCGGATTGTTTACAACAGTCCGCTTGGCACTGAGCACTGCCTCCCTATGGGGAGTGATTTCTTTCTCCATATCGGGTATGAGTTTTCCAGTTATGGCAATGAATCCTGTGTTACAGGCACTGGCCAATCTATTCCCGTTACGCCACTACTTCCTGATTTATGTAGATTTGGCGCTTAACGGATATCCGCTGATTTACGCATGGCATTCAATAGTCGCGTTGATGTTATTCATGCTGTTGCCTTTCTTTATACTGAAAAGACTGCGCACAGTACTATTACATTATGTATATATTCCCTAAAACGGCAAGCAGTTATGAGAGCATATAAACTCAAAGATATCATCTCACAAGGAACTAAAGACCTTTTCTACATCTGGTGGCAAGAGCTGAAAGCAGTTGTGAAGGATCAGGGTGTACTTATCTTCTTCATTCTGGTACCACTAGGCTATCCGCTTCTCTATACCTTTATATATACCAATGAAACAGTGCGTGAAGTTCCTGCTGCTGTAGTAGATAATAACCGTTCCAGCCTCAGCCGTGAATACCTGCGTCTGGTAGATGCAGGTGCCGACTTGGAAATAGTATCTCATTGCAGTGATATGGAAGAAGCAAAAACTTATTGAAAAACGGCAAAGTGTATGGCATCATCTATATTCCTGAAAGCTTCAGCCGCGACATTACTAAAGGAGTTCAAACCCATGTTACCATCTACTGTGACATGAGCGGTATGCTATACTACAAAGCATGCTGACAGCCAACACCAATGCCTCGCTGATGATGAACAAACAGATAAAGATAGAACGCTCCGACAACACAACCATCCGACAAGATGAAGTGAGCACGTCTCCCATAGCGTATGAGGATATTTCCATTTTCAATCCGCAGAACGGTTTTGCCAGCTTCCTGATACCCGCCGTACTGATATTGATTATCCAACAAACTTTACTGCTAGGAGTAGGTCTATCTGCCGGAACTGCTCGTGAGAACAACCGTTTTCGAGACCTTATCCCCATGAGCCGCCATTATCATGGCACGCTGCGCATTGTTTTAGGCAAATCACTGACTTACCTTATGATATATGCTGTCATGGCTACCTATATGCTCTGCCTTGTTCCCAAAATGTTCAGCCTGGTACAAATAGCTCAAGCTGGAACCCTAGCGGCATTCATGTTTCCTTACATACTGGCATGCATTTTTTTCGCGATGACTTGTTCTATCTTTATTCACCATCGGGAAGCCTGTATGATGATCTACGTATTTACCTCAGTGCCGTTACTATTTATCTCAGGTATCTCGTGGCCAGGTACTGCCATTCCTAAATTCTGGGAGGTGATTTCATGGCTGTTCCCTTCCACTTTCGGCATCAACGGTTTTGTACGCATTAACAATATGGGTGCCACACTGACCGATGTACTGACAGAGTACCGGATATTGTGGATACAAACAGGCGTTTATTTCCTTACCACCTGCATCGTATACCGTCGTCAGATCACCTTAAGCCGCAGACATGTATACGAAAGATTAAAAGAGATTAAGAAAAGACGCAAAACAAATATCGTCTGAATTTGTTTATAAATTAAAAACCAAATGAATTATTTAGGATGAAAAAACTTTTTTATTCTGGCATGCTATGCCTACTGATTACTTCATGTAACAGTAACCCCAAAAACACTAACGATTCTGCAACCTCCACCGAAACAACGGATATGCACAATGCAGAAAATTCATTGGATTATGACGGTACTTACACCGGAACCTTTCCAGCTGCCGACTGTCCGGGTATCAACATGACCCTGACTATTAAAAAAGACAAGACTTTTGAGTTGATATCAGAATACATTGACCGGCAGGATGCTACTTTCAAAGAATATGGAACTTACTCCGTTGAAGGTAATATTATGACTTTAATTAATGGAGAGGATAAGCAATATTATAAAGTCGGTGAAAATACCCTGAACCGCTCTCAATCAAGACAAACAGGCAATAACAGGAGAGTTAGCAGACCATTATATCCTACACAAAAAAATAAACTTTACTTCATCTGTCATTTTCATGCCAAAGTGAAGAGTCCGCTTCAATCTATCACAGCTGGATTCTTCACTTTGTTCTTTTATTTTGTCCACAATCTGTATTCACACTAATTAACTTCCATTCCTTTTGTTTATTACGAAAATTTCGTAGATTTGCGAAAACATCGTAATCAATTCATTTTCTTATGGAAAAGCTAACGATACAAGAAGAAGAAGTGATGCTTCATATTTGGAGCATGGGAGAATGTTTCGTGAAAGACATAGTTGCTAAATTTCCCGAACCTAAACCACCTTACACTACGGTAGCGTCTATAGTGACCAACCTGAAAAGAAAAGGTTATGTTACAGCCAAGCGCTTCGGTAACACCTATCAATACACCCCTGTAGTGAAACAAAGTGAATACAAACGCACATTTGTAAGTGGTGTGGTCCGAAACTATTTGCCGACTCGTATAAGGAAATGGTATCTTTCTTCGCTAAAGAGCAAAAAATCTCCGCAACCGACTTGAAAGACATTATTGACCTGATAGAAAAAGAAGAAGATAAATAACCTTGCTAAATTCATAAATATTATGATAACTACAGCTCCCGAACTCATTTACATACTGAAAGTAAATATAGCATCGCCTTATTCTATGCTTTCTATAAGCTGTTCTGCTGTCGCGACACTTTCTTCCAATGGCGTCGTATCGCACTGCTGAGTTTTCTTGCACTCTCTTTTCTTTATCCGCTAATGGATATGCAAGCATGGGTGAAAGAACAACCTGCCATCAATGAACTGGCAGATTACTACACACTGATGATGCTAACAGAAACAAATACTTCCACTGCCACAGTAGTCACAACTCCTGTTGCTATTCCCACACCCGGCCTGCTTGATATAATAAAGTTCATCTATTGGATTGGAATCCTTTTATTATCCGCACGATTTATGATCCAACTAAGTAGTATTTTCCACCTTGTCTTAAAAAGCAAGAGTATAAATGTAGACCAAATATCCATACGCAGTCTATCAGAACCTGCCAATCCATTCTCTTTCTGGCAATGGATTTTCGTCTATCTGCCCGAACTGAAAGAAGATGAAAAACAAGAAATCCTGACGCACGAACAGACCCACGTCCGCCAATGGCATTCCATAGATGTCATTATCAGTGAAATAGTAAATATCATTTGCTGGATGAATCCTTTTGCATGGCTAATGAAAACAGAGATCAGACTCAATCTAGAATACCTTGCCGATCATAAAGTAATGGAATCCGGCACAAATAAGAAAGCATATCAATATCACCTTTTGGGATTAGCCAACCAGAACAGACAAACCGGTTTATATTAATAAATTTCAACTTAATCACACTTAAAAAACAGAATTAAAATGATGAACAAAAAAAAGAACCCGCACCACAGGGCATATCAAATATGCCTTGTTTGCACCGCTGACTGCTGCTCTACTCTTGGTCAGCAACATTGAAACCGTGGCACGGACAGCCGAAAGGTTAATCTATTCCACGGAAGAAAGCACCCCACGCCCCAAAAGAAGAAGTGGCATCTTTCGTCAACACAGTACAAGGTCTAGTGACTTTCACTATTACCGTAACCAATAGTGAAGGTAAGCCTCAACCTAATGTTACTCTGCAAATCAAACCGAGTGATGAAGTGAAAACTTTCAAAACCAATGCAGAAGGAAAAGCTACCATAGAAGTGGATATAACGACTCCCAAGTATGTTTCCCTAGACGTTTCCTCTCCTAAAAGTTCCAAACATCAATCACTTCTACTTTCAGCAAACAAACCAAATGTTACTGCCATCTTTGATACTGATGATGATATTGCCGCTTACATCAAAGCCGGCAAACAAATACGGGTCAAGTTACAAATATCTAATAATGATAACCAACAACTGGCAGGAGCAGAACTTATTTCTTCTTCAACAAATGCCAAAGCCACGACAAACGCTCATGGAGAAGCTCAGTTAACAGTAGGAGTAGGCGAAACCATTGCCATTAACCATAAAGGTTATCAGGAAGGAAAATTCACGGTAAAAGAACTCTGTCCCATCAAAGATATGGAAAATCCGGAACTAGTAAGATTACTTCTTGTCGGAGAAGATCCCGTATACCAGATAGCAGACAATATGCCTGAATTCCCCGGAGGTATGGCAGCTTGCTTACAACATTTGGCACGAAACATAAAATATCCCACAACAGCTCAAAAGGAGGGAACGCAAGGTAAAGTAATCGTACAGATGGTTATTGAAAAAGATGGTTCGGTAGATCATGTAAGCATTGTACGCAGCATTAGCCCCGAACTAGATGCTGAAGCAGCACGAGTTGTAAAATCCATGCCGAAATGGAAACCGGCAACTGTAAAAGACAAAACAGTACGTTGCAGATATACTGTTCCTGTAACTTTCAAACTGCAATAAAGAGTATAAAAACAGAAAAGAGGCTGTTTCGAACAGCCTCTTTTCATCCCAAAAACATATTTCAAATTATTTCTTCATTTCCACAATGTGCGTCGGCGCTTGCTCCGCATTACGCTTCTCAGTCTGCTTCACAACATTTTCAGCCAACTCTATGAATGCACGTCCGGTAATGCTGTTCTCATTCAAAGCAGCGGGAGTACCCTTATCACCATTCTCACAAATACTCTGTACAATAGGGATTTGTCCCAACAAAGGCACATTCATTTCTTCCGCCAATTGCTTGGCTCCTTCTTTTCCAAAGATAAAATATTTATTTTCAGGAAGTTCGGCAGGAGTAAACCATGACATATTCTCCACCAGTCCCAAAATAGGTACATTTACTTTGTCATTGGTGTACATATTGATTCCTTTGCGTGCATCAGCCAAAGCTACCTGTTGGGGGGGTGCTGACAATAACAGCTCCTGTAATAGCCAAAGTCTGCACCAAAGTAAGATGAATATCACTAGTACCCGGAGGAGTATCAAGAATAAAATAATCCAACTCGCCCCAGTCCGCATCTCCGATTAATTGCTTCAATGCATTACTAGCCATACCACCACGCCATAAAGTTGCTTGATCAGGATCAACAAAGAAACCAATGGAAAGCAATTTGATACCATATTTTTCAATCGGAATAATCAAATCACGACCATCAATCTGTTCGGCATAGGGACGAGCATCTTCCACTTGAAACATTTTAGGTACAGAAGGACCGAAAATATCAGCATCCAACAACCCCACTTTATAGCCCAATTTAGCCAGAGCCACTGCCAGATTAGCCGCCACAGTAGACTTTCCTACCCACCCTTTCCGGATGAAACAGCAATCACATTTTTAACAAACGGGAGTAGCTTGCCCGGTTCGGGACGCGCCGCTTGGCGGCTCTCTGTCGCAATAGTTACCTGTACATCAGGTGAAACATAAGTATGAATAGCTGTTTCGGCAGCCTTTATCATAGATTTCATAAACGGATCGGTCGGTTTCTCAAAAATCAACGAAAGCTTACCGACATGCCGTCAATGCGAAGATTATCGGCAACCATCTCCGCTTCCACCAAATTCTTTCCCGTTCCAGGATAACGCACTGTTGCCAAAGCGTCCAAAATCAATTTCGGATATAAAGTCATCATTCTGTTATTATTTACTTGTTTTCAATCCGCTTCGTTTACTGCGGTTGTAACTGCGATACTCATCCAATTCTATTTCCACATCGGTTCATGCAACTCCTTCTCATGCGGCAGACGGAACTTCATATATTTTATATTCAAACCACGATCCAACCATTGTTGTTCATAATAGGTACGGATGCCTAGTATGTCATCCACCAAACCGGAATGATACAAATCTTCGGTCATAACTCTACCGGCAATTTGTTTTCCTCTACCATATAGCGGGTGTAAGTAAACATAAAATTACTGTCGGTCTTCAAGTGAATTAGCCCATCCGGCTTCAAAAACTTGCGATAACGTTCCATAAAGTATGTGGAAGTAAGACGTTTAGTCACTTTCTTCATCTGTGGATCAGAGAAAGTCAGCCATATCTCACTCACCTCGCTCGGAGCAAAAAACGATCGAATGATTTCGATATTGGTACGCAAAAAAGCCACATTCTTCATGCCATTTTTCAGCGCTTCCGTCGCACCGGTCCACATACGGGCCCCTTTTATATCTACACCGATAAGTTTTATCGGAATACATACCTCCCAGCCCTACGGTATATTCACCTCGTCCACATCCCAGTTCCAGAACTATCGGATTATCGTTCTTAAAAAAGTCACGGTTCCAATTCCCCTTCATATCGAACGTAACGTTATCGGCCACCGAATAAGGTATTCAAACACGTGCGGATACTCCCGCATATCAGCAAATTTCTCCAGTTTTCCTTTTCCCATGAAAAATTAGTCTATCATTATTTGTTTCCACAGGCAAAGGTAGGAATATCCTGTGAAAGAGAAAAAAAATAGACCTGCAATTCACTTGCAGGTCTATTTTTCTTCTCTTTCTATTTTCTATATTATTCAGAAATTGCCTCAACGGACTCTCCCAATTCTTTCTTCAAATCTTCATAGAAGGCAGCATGTGATGCTTCTACATAGGGAGCCAAGAACAAGAAACCGATACCCAAAGTAAAACAGCACAAAATAGCCCAACCAATGAAGCTCAAATCCAACAAGAACATCTTCATCTTATGACCGGACATCATCGCCATACTTTTCTCTATGGCAGCATTGTACTGCAACTCCGGATAATCTTTCAGAATAAAGAGCGTCATGGCATATGAATAGGACTTCATGATGCCGGAATGACAAGCAGCAACGTCCACAGGAATGTATAGACTGTAGTCAGCAGCATTGTACCCAATATCCGTCCGTAGTCTTTAAACCCGTCGAAAAGACGGGCAAAATCCAGCTTTATTCCACGAATCACATCCAAAAAAAGGACAGTATAGCCGAATCCCAAGGTAGGAGCAACAAAGCAATGAGACTAAAGGAGGACGAAGCCACCGACTCCATAATACGATAGGGCAGCGTAGGGGTATTCATCACCAGTCCATAAACCAAGGTAATAACCGCACCCAATCCCCAATTACCGGTCAACGCATCGATTGCCCGATTCTTCAATTCTGAATTTGTTTTCATAAGAATCTATTTTTCTATTAGTCTAAAACTGTCACCCAATTATGTGTATCAGGTTCATCACCATACTGGATAGCACGCAGTTTGTTATACAGTTTTGTACAAACAGGACCCGGCTTTCCATCTTTAGAGATAATGTACGATTTCTTGTTCTCCAAATCATCAATACGCTGGATAGGACTGATAACAGCCGCCGTACCGCAAGCCCCTGCTTCCTCGAAGGTTTCCAGTTCTTCTTCAGGAACCGGACGACATTCCACCTTTATACCCAAATCCTCGGCCAGCTGCATCAAACTCTTATTCGTTATAGAAGGCAGAATAGAAGATGATTTTGGTGTAATGTAAGTATTATTTTTAATGCCGAAGAAATTAGCCGCACCACACTCGTCAATGTATCTTCTTTTCTTTGGCGTCTAGATAGAATTCGCACGAATATCCCAAATCATGGGCTTTCTTATTGGCACGCAGCTGGCAGCATAGTTACCGCCCACCTTAAAGCGTCCGGTTCCATAAGGCGCGGCACGGTCGAACTCACGGATAATAACATAAGGATTAGTAGAAAAACCACCTTTGAAATAAGGACCTACCGGAGTTACGAATACCACAAACAGATATTCATTGGCAGGGTGAACCCCCACCTGAGCACCTGTACCAATCAGTAAAGGACGAATATAAAGAGCCGCACCACTTTCGTATGGAGGAATGAAACGCTCGTTGGCTTTCACCACCTTCTTTATAGCGGCCACAAACTTTTCTGTAGGAAGTTCCGGCATCAGGATACCGTCACAAGTACTTTGCAAACGCTCCGCGTTGGCTTCAGGACGGAAAATACGAATTTTACCGTCTTTTCCACGATAAGCTTTCAACCCTTCAAACGCTTCTTGTCCATAGTGTAGACAAGTGGCAGCCATGTGAATATTCAACGTTTCCTCCGAACAAAGTTCCAACTCTCCCCATGCACCATCACGATAGTAGCAACGTACATTATAGTCTGTCTTCATATAGCCGAAGGACAGATTTGCCCAATCAATCTCTTTCATAGTGTATCTTAATTATGTTATTATTTACGAATGAGAGCAAAATTACGTTTTATATTTGCAAATTCCAATCAAAATAGCTTTTTTATTTATAGCTTTTATAATTTGCCTATATGTCTCAATGTGCAAATATGCCATGCGGAATATAACGCAGCCAATTGCCACATTAGCATATTGTCACATTGATACATTATTATCTAACATTTTCTTTATCTCCTCATCGGCTTTATAAAGTTTATCCCGGCAAAACTTAATTACTCTTGTGCCTCTTTCAGATTTACACTTAAACTGTCTATATCCAACTCATTACTATCTATGCGTGATACGATTTCTTCCAGACGTTTCATTGCCTGCTCATAGGTTTGTTTCTTTGCTGCCATACTTCGTTTTATTTTTTAGTTACTATACTCTTTATTTCTCCTTTGGCAAAACGGGTGGTAAGTTCATCACCCGGCTGCAATGCAGAAGCATCGATCACCGCTTTGCCATTTTTCAGCGTGATACTATATCCCCTTTTCAACAAATTTTCGGGAGATGCCGCCTTCAATTCCTGCTCCAAAAGTTGGAGCCGATGCTTTTCCTTTACCAGACGACGCTGTGAAACGATGCCCAACTGAGTCTCCACCATTTTCAAACAATGGGTTTCTTTTGTCAGACGGGATTGCAGGCCTACTTCCAAATATTTCATGATTCGTTCCTGGCGATAATGTTCCTCTTTCAGCCTCATCCGCGTCTGCATGGGAATACGTTCTACCATCGGTTCAGCCGGGTATTTTCCCGTTCCATACGGGTAGAGATAGTATGAAGTACAGCCGATGCATAATCTTCAAGAACCTTGGCAGTGTCGTGCAAATGATTTATAAGATACTCGGCAGCAGCAGTAGGTGTCTTGACACGAGTATGAGAAACACAGTCCAACACCGTATCGTCACGCTCATGCCCTATACCGGTTATAATAGGTATAGGAAACTGGGCACAATTAGCAGCCAACTCATATGTATCGAACCCCGAAAGGTCGGACGTGGCGCCTCCGCCACGGATAATAACCACGACATCCCAATCATCACGACAGGCATGGATAGCATCCAATGCGGTAATGACAGATTGTTCTACCCGTTCTCCCTGCATAATAGCAGGAAACAAACGCGGATAAAAGACAAAACCGTAGGGATTCTGTTCCAGTTGATTACAAAAATCACCATAACCGGCAGCCGTAGCCGAGGAAATAACGGCTATGCGTTGCGCCAGCAAAGGAATCTCCAGTTCCTTATTCAAAGTCAGCACACCTTCTTCTTCCAGTTGTTTCAAGATTTCGCGACGACGACGCGCATATCCCCCAATGTATAAGTAGGATCTATATCTTGCACAGTAAGCGAGTAACCATATAATTCATGAAACTCCACAGTCACTTTCACCATCACTTTAATACCCGCAACAAAAGCCTGTCCGGTTTCCTCTTCAAAATAAGGCTTCAGCAGACGGTAGACATTGCTCCAAATAGTCCCCCTTGCCTTAGCTATCAGATTATTCCCCCGTGGCTCTTTCTGTACAAATTCCAAATAGCAATGACCGGAATAATTGGAACGTACATCACTCAGCTCTGCCTGAACCCAATAAGTATCGGGCAGACAAGCATGAATGCTGCGCTTAACCAACGCATTCAGTTCATATAAAGAAAGAGGATGTTCTTCCATTATTTTTTCTTTCTCTAATTCTATTTGACAAGCTTTCCAGATATCAGGCACACCATAACCGTAAATATTATCCGGATACTCTTTACGGTCTCCTGCATTCCGCACCGCCTCCACCACCTGCTTGGCAGTGAGCCAGGGACAAGCCTGCCAGAAACAGGCTACCAACCCGCACAATGTAGGCGATGCGAAAGAAGTACCATTGGCATGAGAAACCGTTCCATCATTACCCGCTACGGCCGAAGCAACTCCCACCGCCATCACATCCGGTTTTACACGGCCATCTGTAGTATTTCCCACAGAAGAGAAATCAGCATTAACCAGATTCCGGTCTGCCGCCCCCACTGTAATAACATTTTCCGCATCTCCCGGAGGTGTGATTTTTTTCCATGTGCCACGCCCCGAATTTCCGGCACTGCATACCAACACCAATCCTTTATCGGCAGCCAAAGAAGCGGAATGAGACATCAATGAATAATGCCCGTCCAAATCACGGTACCGGTAATTCATGGTCGTATCATCAAACTCATAATATCCCAATGAAGTATTAACCACATCCACTCCCACACTATCGGCAAATTCCAAAGCTTCCGCCCAATAATCCTCTTCCACTGGCTGTTCCGTATCATCATCCTCACTACGGAGAAGCCAATACGAAGCTTCAGGAGCTGTGCCGACCAATACATTCGGCTTATTGGCAGCCATACAAGATAACACTTTCATGCCATGATAGTTCTCGGCATAAATATCCGAGTGAGAATTTACAAAATCGCGTGTTCCCAACAAGTCCATTCCCTTGAAAACACTGATCTCATCAGCATTATAAAAACCGGCATCAATGACCGCTATTTGCATCCCCTTCCCACGAAAACCTGCAGCGTGAAGACTGTCCCCATGATGAACAGCAATCTGCCGCCACGCATCCCCATAATAGTTATTACTCTTTGTCACCTTATTGGTCACCTCTTTTTTACGGTCGGCATTGCGGGCAGGGATACTGTCGGGAG
>ENA-OQIM01000458-OQIM01000458.1-human-gut-metagenome-genome-assembly--contig:-NODE-458-length-15510-cov-1.305922_pt1 | contig 15510 bp, 21 predicted proteins | sample MGYA00242579_ERZ504744 | MGnify/ENA primary metagenome ERZ504744 (study PRJEB26092, sample SAMD00036441) | human gut metagenome | host: Homo sapiens | study: EMG produced TPA metagenomics assembly of...
CTTATCATCAGCCTTGGATCCACATCCAACAACCATTGTTCCTGTCATTGCAGCTACCAGTAATAATGTCACAATTTTCTTTTTTCATCTTATTTTTCCTCTTTCTTCTTTTTTAATTAAAACTCAAGTTTCTTTACAATATTTTTCATCTGTACCCGTGTATCAAGACTTGCTCCGCCGCGGATCGCCGCTGCTACATGTACCGCCTCTGTCATCTGTTCTTCGCTGACACCTTTATCCAGCAGTCGTTCGTGTAAGCATCAATACAATATGGGCACTGTACGGTATGTGCCACTGCAAGTGCGATCAATGATTTCTCTCTTGCAGTCAGCGCACCCTCTTCGAATACCGCATTGTAATAAGCAAAGAATTTTTCTGCCAACTCTGATGCTTTTTCCCCGATTGTCCCAAACTTTGCAAGATCCTCCGGATTGTAATATGTTCCATATTCTTTTTCCTCCCTTTTTTTTTATTTTCCGGACTGTCTGTCCATATATATCTTTCTCAGCATAAAAATTAATGCCGAAAGAGAAAACAAAATCAATAGTGCTGTTACAAGAAGTTTCGCTCCGCCAGTCAGCATACCGCCCACATAAGAATAGACGATGGTTGCCGGTAACTGTCCGATTCCCGTAGCAACAAAGAATGAAACAAATGACATCGAAGTAAGGCCTGCCGCATAACTAACAATGTCAAATGATACAAACGGAAGAAGACGACAGATTAAAATCGTATTCTTTCCATAACGTTCAAAAAATGTATCAATTTGTTCAAGACCTGTTTTACTTGTTAATTTTTCCGCCACGTCACGTCCTAATATTTTTGCAATATAAAAGCATACTGCTGCTCCCGCCATTGCACTGCTCCATGAAAGGATCGCACCTTTCCACCATCCAAACAGGCTGGCATTGGCAAATGTAATTAAAAATGCCGGAAGCGGTGCTGCGATTGACTGAAAAATCATCAACAAGAAAGACATCAGTGCCGCATATACCCATATGACGCAACAAAATCTCTTACAACTGTAAAGTCTCCGCTTGCAAACATCTTAAATATCTGGTTCATTGTCTTATGTATCTCCGGTACCCATAAATATGAGGCAATACATACCAGTAAAACTATAATCAGGGTTCCCTTTTTTATCCAATCATTTTTCTTTTTCATATATTCCCCCTTCATTCATGACTTGCATGCTATCATTAAATATTATTTTACCAATAAATAATCTATCTGTCTAATTGTGTTTATTGATATGTTTTCATCATTTATATATTATTTCTATATATGTATACTTTCATCAAATCCCCGTCTTTTACCGGATAACAATACAAAGCACACAGAAAAATCGGATCTTTAAGATTTTTCTATGTGCTTATTTTTTACTTATCCTTATTCACTTTCTCTTTCCAAGCCTGATTTTTTCCATTTTCTTCACAAATTCCTCATCCGCATGATCAAACAGATAGTTTCTGTCACTGACCCGTTGTTTTTCATTATCTTCTTCAATCAATTCCTTGTATATTCAATCTCTTCTAAGAATCTCTGGAAGAAATACGGGTTCCACCCTCGCCCCATCGTGATTACCTGCTCTACCCCATCGGAAGTCACGACCGTCACATGATACTTTCTTCCGATATGATGAACGACCTTTTCAATGTACTGATCGGCAGTTTCGGCTTCTTTGGTATATACGACATGAATATTATGATACTTCTGGATCTCCAGTGCATAGCCTTCTACCTTGTATGCGTCAAATACCAGAATCAGGACACATTTCTTATACCCTGATAATTACACAGGATATCCATCAGTTTGTCTCTGGCAGCCTCGATGCTGACTTTTGCCAGTTCTTTCAGCTCTTCCCATGCGAAAATAACATTGTATCCGTCAACCAGCAGGTATTCCTGCATAGCCTCTTCTTTTTTGCGCTGCTTTTTCGCATACTCACTTTCGTAAGTTTTTGGTGTCAGTCCACCTTTTCTTTCTACTTTTCCATATGTGCGGATAAAGATTTCTTCCAGTTCTTTTTCTGCTGCTTTAGAATAGACTCCCGGTGTTCTGGCCGCTCTCGGTACCTGTCTTGCTGCCTGCTCGGACTGCCTCTTTGCTTCTTCTAATGCCTGTTCTTTTTCAAGCTGATTCTCCAAATGCATATACTCTGGCACTTGATTCCATGGAACGTTAAATCCTGCACCATGGGAACAGAAGACGGATCCTGTAGGATTCTCGATATCGCGCTCCGGATCATAACCAATCTCTTCGATCACTGCCTCTGCGTTCCGGCAAGGTTCATAGCCACGGAACGTACAGGTCAGATGTCCCTGTCCTCTTGTATAGGAATTCACTTCCATCTGATAATCCCGCATACCTATAACCGGTGCATATCCCTCGATCGTCGTCATCTCTCCTTCTGTCTGCGGTGTACCGGTCTCCCCATTCATCCGCTGAATATCTGTAAGTGCCCGTCCGATCATTCCCGATGGAATTTCCAGCTGAAAATCATAATACGGTTCCAGCAGCATACTTTCGGCCTGCATCAGTCCTTGGCGCACCGCACGGTAGGTCGCCTGCCGGAAATCCCCGCCTTCGGTATGTTTCAGATGTGCCCGTCCTGCCGTCAGTGTGATCTTCATATCCGTGATCACAGAACCTGTCAGCACACCCCTGTGTTCTTTTTCCAGAAGATGGGTAAGGATCAGACGCTGCCAGTTCTTGTCTAACATATCCTCACTACAATCCGTCCCGATCACAATACCGCTGCCTCTTTCTCCCGGTTCCATCTTCAGATGTACTTCCGCATAATGCCGGAGCGGTTCGAAATGCCCCACACCTTCCACTGTATTCTGGATGGTCTCTTTATATACGATATTTCCCGTATCGAATTCCACATCTACACCAAACCTGTCTTTGATCAGACTTTTTAATATTCTCGATCTGGACTGCTCCCATAAGTTTTGCATGAATCTCTCCCAGTTCTTCATTCCATACGATCTTAAGCATTGGGTCCTCTTCTTCGAGTATACGTAAATTTCCGAGCATTTTGTGGACGTCACACCCATCCGGGAGTTCGATCTTGTAGCTTAAGACAGGCTCCAGTGCCGGTGCTTCGGAATCGCATTCTATGCCAAGGCCTTCACCTGGATAAGTATAATTCAATCCAGTTACTGCACATACCATGCCGCTTTTCGCTTCCTGTACCATCTCATATTTTTCACCGGAATAAATGCGGATCTGATTGACCTTTTCTTCCCAGCTGTTCATAACTGTCTCCGATCTATCTTGTGCAAGGTCGGATTCCTTCTTACTCTGCTGCTTTCCTGCTATTCCGGTCAATGTATCTTTTACCTTCAAAGTTCCGGATGTCACTTTCAGATACGTCAACCGGCTGTCAACTGGATCTCTGGATATCTTGAAAACTTTCGCGCCAAAATTACTTGTATTAGTATCTGTGCTATTTATCTGTTCATTCTTTTCAACATAAGCAGTCATCCCATCCATGAATTCCTGTACGCCGTCCATCTTCAGCGCCGAGCCAAAATAACACGGATATACTTTCCTGTTACCGATTATCTCAGCAATTGTATCCTCTTCTATTTTCTCTGACTCCAGATACTCTTCCATCGCTTTCTCATCACACATGGCAAGACTGTCATACGTTTCTTCCGTTATCTCCGAAAAATCGATACATCCTTCATCCAGTCTGTTCTGCAGATCTGCCAGTACCTTTGCCTTATCCGTTCCCATCTGATCCATCTTATTGATGAATATGAACGTCGGTATCTGATATCTTTTGAGCAGTCTCCAAAGCGTACGCGTGTGTCCCTGAACCCCATCGGCACCATTGATCACCAGGATCGCATAATCCAGTACCTGTAAGGTACGTTCCATTTCTGCAGAAAAATCCACATGCCCCGGTGTATCCAGGAGCGTTATCCCCAGATTTCCCATCTTTAATTCTGCCTGCTTGGAAAAGATCGTGATTCCTCTTTCCCGTTCCAGCTCGTATGTATCTAAAAATGCATCTTTATGATCTACCCGTCCAAGTTTTCTGATCTGCCCACTTAAGTAAAGCATGCATTCCGATAATGTTGTTTTCCCGGCATCTACGTGAGCAGGATTCCAATTGTAATATGTTTCATAATTTCTTCCCTTATTATCTGTCGTTATCAGTCACTATTACCATTACTTATCAGTATTCTTTTTTACGATATTCTTATTATACATCATAATTTATATTTTGTACTTTTTTTTCATAATTTTGCAATTACTATTGTTTTTTCCTGAAAAATCTGTTTGACTATTAGTGAGGACATATTAAAAAAATAATAAATAAGCGAGGTATTGTTATGAAACCAATAAAAGAAGGTAAATCCGTGAAATTTATGATAACGGAGACAGCCTGATTATGGTTGCCACTGATCGTATCAGTTGTTTTGACGTAATTCTTAAGAATATTGTTCCAAGAAAGGAACTGTTCTGACGCAGATGTCTAAATTCTGGTTCGACCTGACAAAAGACATTCTTCCAAACCACATGATCTCTACTGATGTGAAAGATATGCCTGAATTCTTCCAGAAACCAGAATATGACGGTAACAGCATGATGTGCAAAAAGCTTGAGATGCTTCCAATCGAATGTATCGTACGTGGTTACATCACAGGAAGCGGATGGAAGAGTTATCAGGAGAATGGTACTGTATGCGGCATCAAGCTTCCGGAAGGATTAAAAGAATCAGATAAGCTTCCAGAGCCAATCTATACACCATCCACAAAAGCTGAGATCGGAGATCATGATGAAAATATTTCTTACGAGCAGAGCATTGCCCACCTTGAGAAATATTTCCCTGGTAAAGGCGAAGAATATGCAGCCAAGCTTCGTGACTGTACGATCGCTCTCTATAAAAAATGTGCAGACTATGCATTAAGCCGTGGTATCATTATCGCAGATACCAAATTTGAATTTGGTCTTGATGAAAATGGTAATATGGTTATCGGTGATGAGATGCTGACACCGGACAGCTCCCGTTTCTGGCCTGTAGAAGGTTATGAACCGGGACACGGACAGCCGTCGTTCGACAAACAGTTTGCACGTGACTGGCTGACTTCTCACCCGGATAATGACTGGAACCTTCCGGATGATATTGTCCAGAAAACAATTGACAAATATCTTCAGTGCTACAAGATGATCACAGGTGAAGAACTTGCTTAATTCCCCTGTATTCAGAGATAACGAACTCCTTGCCGTTTTCTCGATCATCTGATCAGGTAGCAATGCAGAGGATCTGCCACCGGCAGTTTTTCTTGCATATTTTAGTATAAATACTCCCGCCGGGACTGCCACTCTGACAGCTTCTGCGGGAGTTTTATTATAATACATGAACTACCTTTGAACATTATTTCTTCATCTTCGGCTCAAAGACAAGCGATGCCAGATAGCCAAAGATAAGTGCTGCAGATATTCCAACGGCACTTGCCTTAAATCCGCCCATAAATATCCCGATGAATCCTTCTTTATCTACAGCTTCTTTGACACCTTTCCACAAAAGATTACCGAATCCCAATAATGGTACACTGGCACCGGCTCCTGCATATTCCTGAATCACCGGATATATCTTCAGTGCTCCTAATACAGAGCCGCTGCACACCAAAAGCACCATAATCCTTCCCGGCATCAGCTTTGTCCGGTCCAGCAATATCTGTGTCAGTGCACAGATCAGACCTCCCACCCAGAATGCATTGATATAATCCATATTATGTTTCCTCCCTGTATGTTTTTGTCTAACAGTGTTCCAGCACGATTCCATGTGCAATTCCCGGAACACTTGCTCCCTCATTGTAACTGACCGTCGACATCAGTGCTCCTGTCGGAACGAACAGTACCCTCTTCCACTCACCGCTTGCAATGGCAGGCAGGATATACGCCGATAACGTTGCTGCAGCACATCCGCAGCCACTTCCTCCCGCATGGGTATCCTGCCTGCTCTGATCAAATATTGTCATCCCACAATCCATATGTCTTTCTTTGATATCGTATTCTTTTTCCCGCATAAGATCAAATAATATACTCTGTCCTACATATCCGAGATCTCCGGTAATGATCCGGTCATAATCTTCTTCTTTTCTTTCAAAATCTTCCAGATTCCGGATGATCGTATCGCAGGCTGCCGGAGCCATACATGCGCCCATATTCTGCGAATCCTTCAAGCCATAATCCACAATCTTACCGACCGTCACTCCGGTAATCCTCACATGACTCCTATTCTTTCCAACAATAAATGCTCCACTTCCGGTCACCGTCCATTGTGCAGACAGCGGTCTCTGATTCGCATAACTGAGCGGAAAACGGAATTCCTTTTCTGCACTTCCGAAATGGCTGGATGTCACTACGAGCATCCGCTCTCCGTATCCTGCCGCCACACACATCGATGCCAGGGCGAGTGCTTCTCCTGACGTTGAACATGCACCGTACAGACCAAACATCGGTATCTGCAGCTGTTCAACTCCAAGTGATGTTGCCACTCCCTGCCTTAGCAGATCGCCTCCAAACAGATACCGGATGGCTCCTGCCGTCAGATGTGCTTTACCAAGTGCCAGCTGACAGGCTTCTTTCTGCATACTGCTTTCCGCTTTTTCCCAGGTGTCCTCCCCGAACATATCATCCAGACCCACCATATCAAACCTGCTGCCAAGTGGTCCTTCCCCTTCTTTCTTACCGACGACAGATGCACTTTCCTCAATATACGGAGATGCCTTAAATGCTATACTCTGCTTTCCTTTTATCATATTCTTATATCCTCCTGCTATATTTCCATACAGATTATCCCGCAACTCCTGCCGCTTTTAGCAGCCAATAGAACAGTCCAAGCAGCCAGCTTGTAAATATCCCATACAGGATCACCGGTCCGGCAATGGTAAATATCTTGCACCCGATTCCTATAACCTGTCCTTCTTTCTTGTATTCAATCGCCGGTGCTGCCACTGAATTGGCAAATCCCGTAATCGGTACCAGCGCTCCTGCACCGCCCCACTTTGCGATCTGCGGATACAGATTGCATCCGGTAAGCACTGCACTCAGAAGCACCAGAAGCATCGAACACCAGCTTCCACTCATATCCCTGCCCAGTCCCGCTTTCTCGCAGATATTCAGAATGCCTTGCCCGATCACACAGATGATACCGCCTGTAACGAATGCTTTCGCCATATTTACCGGCAGATTATGCACCGGTGTTTTCTGCCTGACATAATTTTCATATGACTGTTGTTTTTTCTTCTCCATATCATCACCACCTCTTCCAGAAAAACAATAATGCACCCAGACCTTTTCCAAATGCGATTCCAATCATCACCGCTGCAATCCCTCTTACCATACGGATTCTCCGGATAAAAATCGGAAACAGATCCAGCATTTCCGCCAAAGCCATTGCCCAGCAGCCCACAAAGATTCCTCCGAACAGTCCCATAACCGGAAGCAGACAGCCTGCGAACGGAACCGCCGGATGATACACAGAAATAACGGCGCCCAGGCTTCCTCCGGCTGCAACCGCATCTTCATATAACATAACCTGTTCTCCTGTATGTGTCCGGTCGGCAAAGTCCGATATCACACCCAGGCCTATGATAAAAGAAAAAAAGTCCGCCTGCCGCCGTAATCCCTGCACTAAATCCCAGTAGTGCCAGACATATGTTTTTCGCCAACATCCAGTTCTTTCTCCTTTCTGGAATATGTCTCTACCAGCGTTGTCTGTATATCATTCTCGTAAAGACGCATCTCCACCTCCATCGGTGTCGGATCTACCGACAATCGTTTTTTTTCCGAAATGATTGAAGAATGTCAGAATCCCTATCACAATACCAATACAGTATGTGAACTCCAGGATTGTAAATCCATCTGACTTTGTACCGGTTAAAAGTTCATATACCTGTCCAAACATTCTGGTCACACCTACATCATTATTGAATGCCATTGTTGAAAATGCTGCGCCAAAGAAACTGATCAGTACTACAGCCACAATCTTAACGCCATGGATGATCCCGCCTTTTCCATCCTGTTCCTCATACGTCACGATAAAATCCGTTTCTCCGATATTTTCTACTGCTGCATCCGGATAGATCTCATGGATCTTCTGTATCACTTTCAGAAGTGATACCACTGTTCTACGCTGTCTCTTATCATCCGGATGATGAAAGGTCAGCAGATGAATGCTCCGGATCCTGGCAAGCATTGCCGGGTCTGTACACTCTATCTTCAGCACATCACCGATCATCACGATGTCTTTGCCACCTCAACATTCCGGTCTGCCTTTATATATACAGTGCCTGCCTTCCCTGCCATCTTTCTTCACCTCCGTTTTTCATCCTGATAGTATACCGTCTTCTTTACCAACGTTCCTTCATTTACTCCGTGACTGCCTTTTACATCATGAAAATAATAAATAAATCCTATGATCACTGCTGCTGTAATAACAAAGATCAGGCACATCCTGATCTTCTTTCTGCCTTCTTCCAACATTCTCACCCTTTCTTCCCATGCTTTCTTTTACCGGATCTCATGAGTTAGTATGCCGGATTCTGACAATTCTATGCATGGATTCCATACATAGAATCGATCCCTGACGTGCCTGTTATAACTTCTCTCTTAAATTTTTTAATATCTTCTTTTCCCTTCTGGATACCTGAACCTGTGAAATTCCAAGTTCTTTTCCTACCTGTGTCTGTGTCTTTTCCGAAAAATATCGTAGATAGATCAGCTTTCTCTCGTCCTTATCCAGATTTTTCAGCAGTTCTTTCAATAGCAGATGATCTACAACTCTTTCTTCTGCCGCATCAGCCTGACCGACTTTCTCCATCAATGACATTTCCTGTCCTTCTTTTTACAGACAGGTCTGTGCAGTGATTCCACATCCGTACATGCATCCATTGCCATCGTCAATTCTTCCGGTGCGACCTTTAACTCTTCTGCAATCTCTGCAACCGACGGCTCTCTTCCCAGCTCTTTTCCGAGCCTTTCCTGCGTCTGATACGCTTTGTATGACAGTTCTTTCAGTGAACGGCTGACTTTGATCATTCCGTCATCTCTCAGGAACCGCTTGATTTCACCGCTGATCAACGGGACTGCATAAGTTGAGAATTTCACTTCAAAACTCAGATCGAACTTGTCAATTGCTTTCAGCAGGCCGATCGTTCCGATCTGGAACAGGTCTTCCATTTCTGTTCCGCGCCCTGCAAAGCGTCTTACGATACACCAGACCAGTCCTGTATTTTCCTCCACAATCTGTGCTCTTGCTTCGTCCATCCCCTTCGTGAGATTTCTGAATTAAAGCGATTGTGTGGTCCATATCTTTCGTCCTTTTCCGATTGTCTTTTTTCATTTTCACAATGGTTCCTTTTCCCGGTTCGGAACTCACTTCAACCTGATCCATGAATGCTGTCATAAAAGAAAATCCCATTCCTGACCGGTCAAGTTCCGGCCTGGTGGTAAATAACGGCTCCATCGCTTTTGTCACATCTTCGATTCCTTTTCCATGATCTTCCACTTCTATCTCCAATGTGTCTTCACAGGTTGTGCATCGGAGGAATATCTTCTCCACCCGGCATTCATAACCATGAATCACCGCATTCGTCACAGCCTCCGACACAGCCGTTTTTACATCTGCAACTTCCTCAACTGTCGGATTCAGTGATGTCATAAATGCTGCAACGGCAACTCTGGCAAATGATTCATTCGAGGAATAACTGTCAAAAATAATCTGCATTTCATTGGTATTTTCCATTTTATTTCTCCTCCTCATATATCTGCATGATTTTTGTTACCCCTGACATAGTCAGGATCTTACGGATCCGTTCGCTGGTATGTACCGCACAGACTTCGCCGCCCAGCATATAGATTTTACGGTAACGTCCCATGATCACTCCGATTCCCGAACTGTCACAGAATTTCGTATCTGCAAAATCAAAAATCACATACCGGATATGATTATGTTCAATCAGATGATCGGATTCCTTTCTTATCTCTTCCGCATTGTGATGATCCAGCTCCCCCGGTAAAAATATAGTCAGATAATTCTCCTGTACCTGATACTTCATGTTATAACTCCCCATTTACATCTTTCTATTATTTTGCATAGTGCATAAACCAAAAAAAGGACATACACCTCTTACGTGTATATCCTTCTCTTTTTGTATTTCTGCCATTTCTATACCAGGACAACGCATATCCTAGTTATTATTCTTCTTACTCTTCTGTGCATTCTGCGTATCAAGTGCTTCCTGTGCATCGGTCGCAGCCTGTGTTCCCTCATGCTCTTCTATGATCTTCTGATAATACGCATTCGCCTTATCCTGCTCACCCTGTTTTTCATAAGACTGCGCAAGCAAAAGCATGGCCTCTCCGTCCTGGTATCCCTCATCCATCTGTACCACCTGCTCCAGATTTGTTACCGCCGTATCATAATTTGCCACTTGATAATTCTTCTGGGATGTTGCATACAGGCTTTCACAGACTTTTGGATAAATCTTCTCTGTCAGACTGTCATATTCTTCTTTTCCGGATGTGCCAAGTGTACCTGCATTAATCTTCAGCAGTTCTTCTGCCAGCGCAGAATTACTCATATCTCCGGTTGAATAATGCGATACAACCGTCATCAGTGACTCATAACTTGACTTTGTTACCTCCGCAGTCTGTTTCTGTTCCTCTGCAGCTTTGGTATCTGTACGGTATGTTTCCAGTTCTTTTTTCAGTGCACTGATCTGTGACTTCTGCGTCGCAATCTGATCACTGAACTTCACCGTCTGCTTGTTCACCTTGCTCTGTCTGGATGCAGATACTGCCGGCATGACCAGGAAAGCCATAACCGCAACTCCGACAGCTACACCAATTGCAATATTTATCATTGTGTGCAATCCGACATTATCCTTAAGACCGGATGCGACAGGCTGGATGATCGTTTCATTTCCGATATTATAAGTTACCGTCTGTCTTCTTTTTTTCTTCTTTCCTGTATCTTTATCATCGACCAGGCGCACATTCCTTGACTTCCGCACCTGATTCAGTTCATGCATATAACGCATGGTGATATCATCTGTCTTGTCCAGCTTGTGTGCGATCCGGATATTCTTTCTCGCCTCAGAATACTGTTCATCCATAATGTAAAGCAGTGCCAGAAGCTGATATGCTTCACATATGTCGGATGCATCTCAATTGCTTTCTTAAGCTGGAGTACAGCCAGATCCTCACAGCGCTGATAACAGTATCCAGTGCCTGATTGTATCTTTTGATCGCCTGATTGATCTGATCCAACTCGTCTTTTTTTCTCTTTTTATCTTTATAATATAATAATTGGCAATGTTCTCTTTCGGCTGGAGATTCTTGCTTAACACCCATTCCGTCAGTGCTTCTACCACATCACCTCTTCCGTAATAGACAAGTCCCAGAAGATTTCTCGATGCGATGTTATCTCTGTTATATTGTAAACTCTTTTTCAGCGATGTGATTGCTCCGGTCAGATCCCGGATGTTCGCTCTTTTAAGCCCGTCATTATACCAGTAGTTCGACTGATACGCCAATTTTGTTGTATAATCCATATACTTCCCTCTATATTTCCGTTACTGTTCATACAGCGCTGAGACTTTCCATTCCGGAATTCTTCCCTGTGAACTGTAACCGCTTTTCTTTGCCGCAGTTTACTGTGGATCGTCCTGCTTCGTCTGTTCGATCACTTCTCTTAAAAGATCTGTCATATCTGTCAGATCATCCTGGTAAATCGCATCTCCCAGTTCCTCTACTTCCAGACTAGGCTGGAATTTCTTTAATTCTTCTTCAAAATCAAGCATCTATGCACCTCCTGCCAGTAACTTTTTTTATCATCCTACAAGGTATAATGAACCAAGACAGTATATCTCTCCTGACTCCCCCCCGTTTATCCAGTGCCGTTCCGACGGCATCTTCCAATCGTTCTTTACAATACACCGGTCTGTCTGTATACCGGCGGAAGATATCTGCAAGTTCCTCAACCGGAACACCTCTCTCGTCTTCGATCTGTGTGACGATATATGCTTTCACATCCAGATTCCCCGCACAGGCATTCTATCATCTCATCGTACTTCCTTATCCGATACTGCGGAAAATAATAATATCATCTCACCGCGCTCAGACTCATCCAGTGCCTTTACGCTTTCTACAAACGCCTGCATTGCACCCGGATTATGCGCACCGTCTACCGTGATATGTGCTCCGATCCGTTCCATACGTCCTTCCCAGTGAAGCTGTGCAAGTACCTGTTTCCACCGGTCCATATGTATCTCTTCTCCCGCAAGCAGATATTCCGACGCTTCCAGTGCAAGTTCTGCATTCATCGCCTGATAGCATCCGCACATCGGCACCTGAAAGATAACATCTTTATCATACGCACTCCGTCTGGAAAATGCAATATATTTCCGGTGAACTTCCCGGATTTCATACGCATGATTCGTGACTTCTCTACAATATACGCCCAGTTCTTCTCCCTTTGTCCGGATTACTTCTGCCGCTTCTTTATTACTTCCGTCAAAGAATACCGGAACTTTTGGCTTAATGATTCCGGCTTTTTCAACGGCGATCTTCCTGATCGTATCACCAAGAATCGCCGTATGATCCAGACTGATAGACGTAATGATGGACAGTGCCGGCTTCTCAACCGCATTTGTTGCATCCAGTCTTCCGCCCAGTCCGGTCTCCAGGATAATATATTCTACATCTGTTTCTGCAAATGCAGTCATCCCCATTCCGAATAAAAATTCAAAATAAGACGGATGTTCGATTCCATCTTCCACCATCCGGCGGACTGTTTTTAAAACCTTGCGGAATACTTCAAGAAATGTCTTATTATCTATCTGTACATTATCCATCCGTATCCTTTCATTTACAGATACAAGATGAGGGGATGTAAAGAACCCGGTTCTCTTCCCCTCTGCCATAAGTATGGCCTGTAAGTATGCACATACAGACCCTTTTCCATTGGTTCCGGCAACGTGGACGATTTTCCTGTCCACTGCCGGATTTCCTAATCTTTTTAAAAATAATTTTGTGTGCTCCAGCGTATGTTTTTTTGTAAATTTCGGAATTTCTTCGATATATGCGGCTGCCTCTTCATATGTGAACACTTCTGGTTCTTTTTTATTTAACATCATATTCCTGATCCACCCAAGATTTGTTCTTATCGGTTGCTGTACCTTCCTGTTTTACAAGCTGTCCGTTCTGATAAATATATTTATCGGACATCCGGAAGATTGTATCACTGGAACCAACCTGTCCGACCTGTATTACATCTCCGTCTTGCAATTCTGTCTCTGATAGATTAATACGTGTATTATTCAGGAAACTGCTCTTCTGCTTTTCTCCATTCACATATACGCGGCTGTATTTTGTAAAGTTCTCGCCGTACAGACTATATCCGCTGCTAAGCTGCGGAACAATACTGCTCAATGACACATCACGGATCCCATTACCATATGCCCTTCCGTGATCGGAGGATGATTGTTATAAACGTACTGCTTTCCATACAGGATATCATACTGCAAAAGTTCCAGGTCTGAAAGATAATTCTTCGTTCCTTTTCTCTGCTGATGGTAATTGAACACTGTACCGGAATGAATATCCAGTCTGTTCAGGATCTCTGACATCAGCTGGTAAGCAGGAATATTCTTGTCCTGTTTCTGAAGTCCGACATTGTCCCAGATCACATAATTTGTATTATATAAATAACGGCTCTTTAAGTCTTCTGCTTTCAGTCCCATGGTTGGAAGATGATCCCCATAAAATACAACTACAGACGGTTCCTTTCTTGCTTCCACTGCCCTTGATCAGATCACCAACAAACTGATCCATCTCATAGACCTGATTCACATAATATTCCCCATTTATTTTTTTAGTGCTTCATCTTCAATTCCTTCAACCTTGATCTTTGGATTTTCGATCAACTGCGTCTCCGGATAGTTTCCATGTCCCTGAACACTGACAGTGAATACAAAGTCTTCCTGATCTGATGTATCCATGGCTTCCATGATATGCTGTGTCAGGATCTCATCCTTCGCCCAGCCGTTCTCTGTCGTCTGAAGGACATTCATGAACTCCTTACTGGTAAATGTATCAAATCCCATATTGTTAAAGACATTGGCACGGCTATAGAAATTACCTGTATTATCATGCAATGCATGTGTCCGTATCCAAGTGCGGAAAGTGCGGTTGCAGCACTCTCTGTCGGATGTTTCTTCGAGTATGTCTTATATGGATATTCTCCCGGTCCGAAGTAACGGAGATTCATCCCTGTCAGTACTTCAAACTCTGTATTTGCCGTACCGGTCCCACCGACGGTACCTTGAAATATCCGGATGAATAATTCTGGTATAAATTATGCAGGTTTGGACACGCATCTTCAGATGTGGTAAAGAACTCTGCATTTGCCACATCAAAATATGACTCCAGCTGTACTACAATAATATTCGGAAGTTCATCGGAAGAACGGCTTGTTGTGCTCTTATTCAGCTCTCCGTTTTTATTGATCTTTGCCATTTTTTTCTTTGTGTACCCGTTTGCTCACTGATTCCGGTATTGAACAGACTCGCCGAAAAACAATATGGAAGACCGTAATCTTCATAGGCAAATGCAATATTTCCAAAATACGTAGATACTACTCTTTTGTCTATTGCTGCATTCGTGACAAATGTGTAAAGTATGCAGCACACAACAATTCCCAGCAGCGATGCTACGTGGTGTACCTTTCCTGTATACTGTCCGCCGCGTCTCCACATCGAAACCAGCCAGACCACAAGCGCAGCTGCTCCGATAGCGATCACAACGACTTCAAAGCCATTACAATAGTTATTGATCAGCGCGATTCCGTCTCCTGCGATCTTAAGATCCTGTGCATTAAACGGTGTAACCCTCTTTAGCAGGATATATCCATTGGCAATTCCGAGGATAATCCACAATGCGCTGATAATGATACGGACAAATATCCTTCGCTTAAACAGATATACAATAGAAAAGGTTACGAAGATCATAAACGCATTGTACAAAAATACCAACGGTGTTCCTGTCATATAGTTCCAGGCAGCAGCGAGCGAATGCCTGGAAATTGCTTCTATTGTAAAGTTAATGATGCACGCAAGCAGTGCATGAAATATCAAAGAGAATCGGTTCATGAATGCATAGACCGGCTGCATCTTCTTTGCAAATGCACTGTTACGTCTTGCTTCCAGTATTCTCTCGCGTCGTTCATGTCTGCCTTTCCAGTATGCAATAACATCCTCTTTCTTCAAATTTCTTATTTTGCGGATTTTTCCCTTGATATCCGGTTTCTTTAACTGAAATTTTTTCATATAATCCCCTTTGATATCTAATCCGCAGCTATCCTGTTACTGATAACTGCGGAAATATATGGTTGTCTATAGGTTTTAAGATTTACAATTTTCTTCGCTTAAGACTGTTTTGCTTTTAATCCTTCCAGTCTTTCTTTTACCTGAGCCATCATCTGCT
>ENA-OQIM01000459-OQIM01000459.1-human-gut-metagenome-genome-assembly--contig:-NODE-459-length-15497-cov-1.574040_pt1 | contig 15497 bp, 25 predicted proteins | sample MGYA00242579_ERZ504744 | MGnify/ENA primary metagenome ERZ504744 (study PRJEB26092, sample SAMD00036441) | human gut metagenome | host: Homo sapiens | study: EMG produced TPA metagenomics assembly of...
ATTAGTCGCGCCAAAATAAAAATAATATCAGGACAGCCAAACGCCTTCATCCGGGTGATAAAAGAACGGTCGCTATAATCCTCCGAACGATAACCGGTATGGCAAATAGTAGCACCGGAAAACGAATTATTCACACAAAGACGGTAGTTGTTCTCCTTAATAAACTGATGCCACCAAGTATTACGTACAGAAACCATATCCGTCTTTCTCCCTTCAGGAGGTGTCTTCAGATACCATACAAAATTAGTATCGGGTTGAACATATCCTTCGAAAGTGGAATAAGAATCTCCCAAGATAGAAACTGATTTCAAACCTTGAGCAATGCCTAAATGACAAAATAACGTACAAAACAGCAGAGTTATAATATACTTCTTCATAGGTATTTGATTATTTCGCTTTCAAATATACATCATATTTTGATTTAACACCTATAAAAATAACCTTTTTCTTCTATTTACAGACAAACAAGAAAACATCGATCTGCTTCATAAAAATAAGAACAAATCCGATGGTTACAAATCCTATCTACAAACGTCATTACTTATAAGCCGTAAAATGGAGGCATTTAACTTTTAAAAGACTAAGTATGACAAGAAACGCTTTTTGGGGACTGTGTATCGGATTATGTCTGGCGGGTACGCAAGCCATCGCTCAAAAGATGGAAAGCAAAAGTATCAAAACGACTGATAAAACAGATAGTATATCATTCCATATCGATGGAATCACCGAAGGAGAAACTTTATTTACTGTTATCCGGAGGACCTGAAGCCCCCGTTATCAACGCAGGAATGCCAGGTACAGAAGGGATTCAAGGAGGATTTGAAGGAGGCTCTATCGTAAAAATAAAAGGTACTTATCACATGTTTCCTACCGAACGCGCCGGTGTGAAAGGGATGCCTGCCTATCACGACAGAGTAAAGACACGTATAGGACACTGGACCAGCACTGATGGTGTTCACTGGACACGCCAATCCACTATATTGGAATCAAGCGGTGTCTATGCATTGGTACATGAAGACAATCCCATGAATGACCGCCGTTCCGCCATCTGTCTTATATGCCTGTATTCAGCGAGGAAAACAACCGATGGTACGGATTTATCTGGCCTACACCACAGATAAAGAAATTGCACCCAATCATTCTTTCGGCCGCATCTGGAGATGTGAATCCGAAAAGGAAGGTCTAGAAGGAATAGGCGGTCCTTACCGAGATATGGGAATCATTATAGAACCGGGACTGGACTCCCAACTTTGGGAAGGACGGCAAGGGGTCGCTTCTTTCTTCCCATATAAAGTGGATAAAGGCTGGAATGCGTTTATCAGTGGAGCTTATCCTTACGAAACCCGTGCAGATTATCCCTTGAAAGGAGGGGAAAAGCGCAAGGTATGGGCTGTGGGACTGGCCGAATCAGAAACGTTGGAAGGACCATGGAACGTATGGGTGAGGAAATCAATCCGATAACTTCCATTCACCCGCAGTTTGTAGAGAATCCTATCGTATCCAAATTACCCAACGGAACCTACATAGCGATGTTTGACGGCGGCCGAACTATTTAAACTTACCCAACAGAATGGGATACACTTTATCCATAGACGGAAAAAACTGGAGCAAAGCACGTTATATCGCCATAGATACCAAAGTTAAAAAATGGTGGACTGTCATGAGGACTCCGCTTTGCCTGATACCCGAAGGAGATAATGTATATACCATTGTTTATACAGCTTGGGATGATACGCGCTTCCACCCCATCGGAATGGTAAAAGTAAAATTAAATCCGGAAGTATTGGATAAGCTGACAGCAGAACTGAAACCAGCTATCCCCTATTTAAATGAAGTCGGTGCACAAGCAATGCCCCGGAATATCGTTCCGATCAAGAATGCATATTTCAATATGCCTCAGCCGAAGCGTCCCGTTTTTCCCGATTTCATCGTCAATATGAAAGACAAAGGAATGACAGAAGATGCCCCTATTACAGATTTAGTGAACCGGACGATTGCTGAAGTCAGCAAACAAGGAGGAGGAACAGTCGTCATTCCTGAGGGAAAATGGAAATCGGCCCGTATTGTACTGAAAAGTAATGTTAATCTACATTTAGCCAAAGGAGCCGAAATAGAGTTTTCCGGTCGTGCGGAAGATTATCTACCGGCGGTTTTCACACGCATGAAGGGGTAGAAATAATGGGGCCGGCCGCCTTTATTTACGCCAATGGGGAAAACAACATCGCCATTACAGGAGAAGGAACCATTTACGGACCATCTATGGATGCTGAAATCAGAAAACGTCCTAACGGTGCTTCAGTGGTAGAAAAAGATGTCCCGTGGGACATGCCTATAGAACAACGTATCTATGACGGTATGGAAGGCAGGACTTTCTATCGTCCTAAAACAATCTCTCCTATCAACTGTACCAATGTATTAATAGAAGGGATCACGATGGAACGAAGCACCTTATGGAATGTGGTACCCATTTATTGCGAGAATGTAATTATAAGAGGCATTACCGTTAATTCCACCAAGGTGCCCAGCGGAGACGGTATTGATATAGAATCTTGTAAAAATGTATTAATTGAATACTGCACGCTGAACTGCGGTGATGATTGCTTTACCCTGAAAGCCGGTAGAGCAGAAGACGGATTACGTATAGGCAAACCTACAGAAAACGTAATTATCCGCTACTCGCTGGCCCAGCATGGACATGGCGGGATTACTTGTGGTAGTGAAACAGCCGGAGTGATCAAGAATCTGTATGTACACGATTGTGTATTTGACGGCACTCGTACCGGCATCCGTTTCAAAACGCGACGCAACCGTGGAGGAGGCAGTGACAACACTTACTATGAGAGACTGCGCATGATCAATGTAGGAAAAGCCTTTACTTGGGATTTGTTGGGCAGTGCTTATTATATGGGCGAACTGGCCGCACGCTATCCGGCAAGAAAAGTAAACCGGCTGACACCTGATGTAAAGAATATCCTGATCAAAGATTTCATTGTAGAATCAGCCGACCAGTTCTTTACCGCCAATGGTATTCCTGAAATACCTTTCAACCAGGTAGTGATAGAAAATGGAGAGATCAAATGCAAGAAATTAATCGGCGCCTGAATGATGCCGCCGGATTTACGATGCGGAAGCTGACGATAGAATCGCTGCATAATGACATTCACATATTGGATGGAAAAGACATCCTGTTCGAGGATATACATTTCAAACTCCCTAGTGAAGAAATTAGGGTGAATGTAGAAGGTAAGAAATCCAAAAACATTATTTTCAAGAACATAAATGCCAATCAGGAAAAGGTTGAATATAAAAAGGAATCTCCCATGAGAATAGAAATAAAATAATTCTATCGGCATATTAATTCCCTATAACTGTATCATTTTTCATCATAATGTATGATTTCCATTGTAAGGCGGGTTATCCCGCCTTATTTTTGTATCATGAAAACAGTATTCAATGGTATTATGAAAAACAAATGGACCAAACTGACAGCTTTAGTAATAGCTGCCCTGTGGAGTGGACCAACTGTGCAGGCACAAGCTCCGCACCCCGAACGTATCTATTTATCGGGAACCGGTATTGACGACACCAGGACTTGGGAGTTCTTTTGTTCGGGAGGACAAAACAGTGGAAAATGGAAAAAGATCGAAGTACCCTGCAACTGGGAACTGCAAGGATTCGGAGAATATACTTACGGTCGTTGGTACACTATAAAAGGTGAAAGGCCAAGCGACGAAACGGGCATTTATCGATATAAATTTGAATCCCCGGCAACAACTTCCGGTGAGCGGATAAAAATATTCTTTTGACGGAGTGATGACCGACACGGAAGTTTTTCATCAATGGAAACCCGCAGGCGAGATGCATCAGGGAGGATTCTACCGCTTCAGTTATGATATCACCGATTTATTGAAGCCCGGCAAAAAGAACCTGCTTGAAGTAAAGATAGCTAAAGAATCAGCCAACAAATCCATCAATGCAGCCGAACGTAAAGCCGACTGGTGGCTGTATGGTGGTATTTACAGACCTGTATGGCTGGAAGTTGTCCCGGCAGTCCACATGCGACATTTTATTCTGAACGCCGATCAGCATGGAAATTGCAAGCGGCAATAGAAATGGAAGGAGATGCCAAAGGATATGAATTGTCTGTTTCCGTCCGTTCATTAAAGGATGGAAAAGACATATACACTCAAGAAAACAAATCTAGCATTTCTCATCAGATTAAGGATTCGAACAAGGAACAGTTGGTGGAAGGGAACTGGATGAACATCCAACCTTGGTCTACAGAGGACCCCAATCTGTACGTAGCCAGATTGGAACTGAAAGACCCCGAAGGGAAAACGGTGCAAAGCCGTGAAACGCGGATAGTTTCCGCACCATTGAATTCTTTCCACAAGACGGAGTTTATCTGAATGGCACCAAACTCGTGGTGAAAGGTGTCAACCGCCATTCTTTTTCCGTAGATGGAGGTCGTGCTACCAGTGCAGCTATGAGCCGTCAGGATGCCTTGCTGGTAAAAGAGATGAATATGAATGCAGTCCGTTCACATTATCCGCCTGATGAACATTTCCTGGATATGTGTGATTCATTAGGAATTGTCTATATGGATGAACTGGCAGGATGGCAAAACGGATACGATTCAAAAGTAGGTCCTAAATTAGTCAAAGAAATGATAGAACGCGATGTGAATCATCCTTCCATCATTATTTGGAGTAATGGCAACGAAGGAGGATGGAATTATAATCTTGATCCTTTATTCGCCAAATACGATAAATTACAGAAACGCCACATGGTACATCCTTGGGCGATTTCAATGATCTGGACACCCACCATTATCCCACTTATCTGACCGGAGTGGCACGTTTTACCAACGGCTATAAAGTATTTATGCTACCGAATTCATGCATGCCATGTATGATCAGGGAGGTGGTGCCGGACTACGTGACTTTTGGGATCGTTGGTGCACGAACCCCATGTTTGCCGGAGGCTTTATCTGGGTATTCTGTGACGAAGCTCCCAAACGTTCTGATAAAGGAGGCATATTGGATTCAGATAAATCCAATGCTCCTGACGGGGTAGTAGGTCCGCGTAGAGAAAAAGAAGGAAGTTACTATGCTATCCGCGCACAATGGTCGCCCATCCAGTTAAAACCGCTGCTGATTACTGACCACTTTGACGGCAGCTTCCTGGTTACTAATGAATATACTTATACTAACTTGGACAAATGTCGCATGACTTACAAAATACGTACTTGCGAAACACCTTTGAAAGATGCAATGGAAAGCGGTAAAGTTATCGCAGAAGGCCATGTACAACTGCCTGCCATCACACCGGGTGAAACTGGAAAAGCCCGCTTCACTCTTCCTGCTTCTTTCCGGGAAGGTGATGTACTGGAGTTAGAGGCTTTTGACAAAGAGGGGAAAAGTATCTGTAACTGGACCTATCCTATCCGACTGGCAAAACAATACTTTGATCATAAAATGGCACAGACTCCGATGACCCTGGAAACGGTACAGCCGGCAACCGCCACTCAAACCGCTACCACCATCGAACTGAAAAGCGACCGTGTAACCGTCACTTTTAACCCGGCTACCGGCATGATCAGCCGTATCACATCAGGAGGAACAGAAGTTCCATTCAAAGACGGCCCTGTGGCAGTGGGCATGAAAATGCGCTACGAACCAACATTGAGCTATGTCCGCAACAGCAACGAGGGGCTGTTTACTGTGCCAAATACAAAGGTGCCGCCGACTCCATCGTATGGCGTCTTACGGACAAAGGACTACTCTATATGGATGCCATTCTGCTGAACCGGGCTTCCGGCGGAGGTGGATTTATGATGCTTTCATGGACTCCAAAGTATTCAATCTCGGTCTGACTTCTCTTATCCTGAAAAGATTGCTCCGGCATGAAATGGATGGGCCGCGGTCTATACCGTGTCTGGAAAAACCGGATTCCGGGAACGAATTATGGAGTATGGCACAAAGAGTATAACAATACCATTACCGGAGAAAGTTTTGAAAATCTGGTTTATCCGGAATTTAAAGGATATCATGCCAATATGTATTGGGCCACTTTGGAAAGTGACACAACACCGTTCACCATTTATTCCCGGAATGACGGTATCTTCTTCCATGTGTTCACTACCCGAAGAACCGAAAGGACGCGTAAAGACACCATGCCCAAATTCCCTGAAGGGATATATCCTTCCTGCTGGACATCCCGGCTATTTGCTCCTTTAAACCAATCGAGCAACAAGGCCGAACAGCCAGCCGGGTAATATCCGTATCAAATCGGGGATGAAGGACTACACCTTAATTTGATGTTTGATTTCCGACAATAAACAAGTGAATAGTGATTAATTTAATAGCAGAATCATGAAATTAATAACTTTTGTATGTGCCGTCTTTCTATGCCTTCCGTCTTTGCACAAGAAAAATTTCCGGACGGCACACCTGTATCCGATTGGTTTAAGGACAGTAAGATAGTAGATATAAACACATTAGGTAAAAAATACATTCTGACAGATTACGGCGTCATCAATGACAGTACCCTGTTACAAACAGAGAAAATACAATCTGCCATCGATGCTGCCGCACAAAATGGTGGCGGAGTTATCGTTATTCCCAAAGGAACCTATTTAAGCGGAGCGCTGTTCTTCAAACCCAAAACACACCTGCATCTGGAGGAAGGAGCTGTGTTGAAGGAAGTGATGATATCAGCAACTTCCCCATCATAGACACCCGCATGGAAGGGCAAAGCTTGAAATATTTCGCGGCGTTGGTCAATGCCGACAAAGTGGATGGCTTTACGTTATCTGGAAAAGGAACTATTGATGGTAACGGATTAAGATATTGGAAATCATTTTGGCTTCGTCGAAAAGTCAATCCCCAATGTACCAATATGGATGAATTACGTCCCCGGCTGGTTCATATTTCCCATAGCAATAACGTCCAACTCTCAGGAGTACGCCTCATTAACTCTCCCTTTTGGACTACCCATCTTTATAAATGTAATCACATAAAAATATTGAACCTCTATATTTTCTCACCGGAGAGACCGGTAAAGGCTCCAAGTACGGATGCCATTGATATTGATGTATGCAACAATGTACTGGTAAAGAACTGCTATATGTCTGTCAATGATGACGCCATAGCTTTAAAAGGCGGCAAAGGCCCTTGGGCAGACCAAGACCCGAATAATGGAGGAAATTCCAACATCATCATAGAAGATTGTACATACGGTTTCTGCCACGGCGCCCTCACTTGTGGAAGCGAATCCATCCACAATCGCAATATTATCTTGCGACGCATTCACATCACCAATGCCAATCGTTTGTTATGGTTAAAGATGCGGCCGGACACACCTCAACAATATGAATATATTCTGGTAGAAGATATCACCGGAGATGCAGATCATTTTCTGTATATCAAACCTTGGACGCAATTCTTTGACCTGAAAGATCGAAAAGACATTCCCATTTCTTACTCAAACCATGTGACAATGAGAAACATTGATTTTAAATGCGATAATTCTTCAGTGTAGAAAAGTCTGATCAATATCAACTTACTAACTTTACATTCGAAAACCTGAACATTAAAGCTAAAAACGGGAAATGCGACAAAGAAATGATTGACAATTTCATTTGGAAAAAGGTAAGTATAAATAATATAAAATAAAATCAGCAGTTGAATAAATCAAATTCAACAAGATCTAATCACAAGCCACGTCTGGCACTATCCAAACGTGGCTCCTGTTTTTCAACATGAAATTCACAAAATTCCGGTGTATTCCACATATATCCGGCATTCGTTTCTTTACTCAATAGTTCAATAACTCTTCCAAGCATCAGCCTCTTTGGCATTACGGGCTTTTGCACGCATTTTCTTACTGAAAATGATTCCTAGCAGCTTATCGGCATCAAACGTAGCGCTGATACCCGCCCCCACCATCAAAGCACTAGGAGTAAATTTGCCTGCCGGCGCAGGTTCCAAACGAGGATCATAGCTGCCAGCAACTCTTTGTTGATAGGAATCTCTACATAAATTTGTTCCTCTTCCGGAGTTTCAAACGGTCCGTACGGCAATAGTCTGATATACCCTCTACCATCTATTGTATCCACTTGAGAGATATAATAACGAGGAAGTTCCGTTTCAAACTTCATGTTTTTTTTAGGGAAGGGAGTTGATTTCATTTTCCACTTTTCAGGATTGAACAATCTGTCAATTTCTTTCTGTGTTTCATCATCTATCACAATTTCGACTTGACCGCTCAATAGTTGCTGCAAACGCAAAGAGTCCTGTTTAGTCAACTGCTTAGCCCCATTCGTTCTCTGGGCAAATGACAACACCGAGAAACAAAAACATAACAAAAGGAAGAATATACGTTTCATAGCTATCTATTTTTAGTAACTTCCTAAAGATACGCAAAAGTAACGTATGTTCATCCTTTTCATGTCTTTTTCTTTCGTTCTTTTTTTCGTTAATTCTGGTAATAAACTCGTTTTACCCTATTAGACACACTGGTCAAGATCTCGTATGGAATAGTTTCCAGAATCTCTGACAGAACAGTGACCGGTAAATCATCTCCGAAGATGATAGCTTTATCCCCTTCCTTACAATCAATATCCGTCACATCAATCATGCACACATCCATACAGATATTACCCACGTATGACGCTTTCTGCCCATTCACCAAACAATAGGCATGTCCATTTCCCAAACGTCGGTTCAGTCCGTCGGCATAGCCGATAGGAATAGCGGCAATACGGGAATCCCTTTCCAAATGTCCTTTACGACTATACCCCACTGTTTCTTCCTTAGGAACCTCATGAATCTGAAGAATAGTGGTTTTTAATGTACTTACATTATTGATAATCTGATTGGTAAACGGATCAATTCCATAAAGACCGATTCCCAAACGCACCATATCGAACTGAGCACCCGGATAGCGTTCTATCCCGGCTGTATTACAGATATGACGCAATATCTTATGCTGAAAAGCCTCCTGCAAACATTCAGAAGCAGCTTCAAACATTTCTATCTGTCTGCGCGTAAACGAATCAAACTGAGCCCCGTCACTGCCTACCAAATGAGAGAATACAGAACGTGGAATAACAGCTGTCTGCTTCTTCAGACGGTCTATCAGTTCTGGAATCTCTTCGGGTGCAAAACCCAAACGGTGCATCCCCGTATCCAATTTAATATGAATGGGGAAATTCGTTACGCCTTCTTTCTCAGCAGCTTTAATCAGTTCATTCAATAAATGAAAACTGTAACCTCGGGTTCCAATTTATAATCAAACATGGTCTTGAATGCTGTCAACTCAGGATTCATAATCATAATGGAACAGGTGATTCCCGCTTTCCGCAAATCCGAACCTTCATCAGCCACAGCTACCGCCAAGTAATCCACACGGTGATCTTGCAGTGTTTTAGCTATCTCGTATGAACCGGCACCGTATGCAGAAGCCTTCACCATACATACCATTTTTGTTTCCGGTTTCAGTTTGCTGCGATAATAATTCAAGTTATCAACCAAAGCATTCAAATTGATCTCCAAAATGGTTTCATGCACTTTCAGTTCCAAACGATCTGAAATCCGGTCAAAAATGAAAAGCACGCGAACCTTTTACCAAAATCACCTCATTACGCAGCCCGGCCAGCAAATCCGATTCCAATAATTCTTCTGTAGTACGAAAAAAAATACTTTTCTATCTCAAAACGGGCAGCAGCAGTCCGAATTTCCTCTCCTACCCCGACAATCTTCTCTACTCCCCGGCTATGTACCAATTCGGCAACCTGACGATAAAGTAGTTTGCTGCTCTGTCCTGTTTCAAGCATATCCGAGAGGATAAGTGTCCGTTTTTTCCCTTTATCATCAGAACGACGCGACATAAAGTCAAGAGCAATATCCAAAGAAGCCAAATCTGAATTATAACTATCATTGATCAACACACTAGCCATTCTTGCCTTCTTTTACCTCCAGACGCATAGCAATCTGTTCCAAACGCGCCATGCGCTCGGTTATTTGTTCAGGGGGAACCATCATATACAAAGCCACAGCCAGACAATGCAACGAATTCTCAATAGAAGCGTCATCTATAAAAGGAATACTAAATTCATTCGGCATCCCCAGATAACGGTATTTAATAGTGGTAGCATGTTCTCCTTTTTGAATGGACTCAATAAACAACGGACGTTCATTGTCCTTTTTCGACCAAGCAATCTCACGCGAGGCAAAAAGAGATTTTGCCACACACGAACTTATCAATTCGTTATCGCCATCATAAACAATAACGTCACAGTCTTTGAACAAAGTAAGTTTCTCCATACATTTATCCTGTAAAGAGAAAAAATTCTCTTGATGCGCACCACCAATATTAGTCAAAATACCCACAGTAGGTTAATGATAGTCTGCAACGCCTCCATTTCACCCATTTCGGAAATACCCGCTTCAAAAATAGCCAACTCAGTGTGCTCATTCATCAACCACACCGAAAGTGGCACACCTATCTGTGAGTTATAGCTACGTGGCGAACGGGTTACCACACGATCTGGACTAAGCAATTGATATAACCATTCCTTCACAATGGTTTTTCCATTACTTCCCGTAATTCCTATAACCGGAATCTGAAACTGCTCCCGATGTTTTTCCGCCAATTTCTGTAATCCTTTCAGAGGATTGGTCAACTGCAGGAAATTCGCATCTTGAAAAGATTGCATATCAGCCGGCAATTCACCCACTACAAAGTTACGGACTCCACGTTCATACAATTCCGAAAGATATTTATGCCCGTCATTCCGTTTGGTTTTTAAAGCAAAAAATAATGTTTCTTCCGGAAAACACAATGAACGGCTATCAGTTAAAATCCAATCAATCTGTGCACTACGGTTTCCAAACCGCTTTGCTCCCAGAACTTTTTCTATATTTTCAATCGAGCTTGACATTGTTCTAATTCTTTTTGAAGGTCAAAATACGGGAACTTTTCTTTAAGTTCGCTCTATCTTTAACACTATTTGAGTTAAAAATTTACGATATGTTTCAGATTGGGCATTAAACGGTTTGTGAGCTAAAGCCTTCCGGATATCCTCCCACTCTTTCATTATTCTATCCGTTTCTTTACTAAAATAACATTCTGTAAAACATTCCCATAGATAAGATACAGCTACAGGAGAGGGATGCAACATGTCATCTGCATAAAACGATAATCACGAAGTTCATCCATCATGATTTCATAAGAAGGGAAATAGTAACAATCAGACCAGCGGCGGCACAATTCATCCGCTGCGAGGAGCAAAGTGGACTTACTTATCTGATTACCATGCATACCATCTTTGCTATGCCGTATGGGGCTGACAGTGAAAAGTATCTTCAAGGACGGATTTACTTTTCTCAATTCCACCAACACACATTCCCATTCAGTGACAATTTCCTCTACTGTAAGAAGTTGTCGGGTAAAAAGGCTGTCGGGCTGTTTATGGCAATTTCCTACCACCATGGTCCTTTCTTTCAGCCAATAAGCAAAAGCAGTCCCCCAAGTAATAACCAGCCAATCAAGCTGAGGAAGTCCGGCTGAAGCCTGTGCCAGCCGAGTATTTATAGAAGATAAACAAGATGCTGCCGTAGAGGCTGAAAAAACACTATGATGCATCCAACTGTGCCAACAGCCTCCGGCATAGAACAAATCCTCTTCCATATATGTTTGATGGGATAGAATTTGCCAAAGAGCTTCCACAACAGATAAAGGATTATAGAGAATTCCAAAAGGATTTACATCACAACGGAACTTATTTGTTAACAACAAATTTCCGATATTTTCCGCAAAACAAGAACCAAATAGCATGATTCGATCCGAATGTCGGATTTCTGCTTCCCTTTTAGGTAATTCTACTTGCGTTCTGAAATTCATACGATAAGAAAAGCTTTTAAAATTTAAGGGCAAATGTAATCATAATACACATATTTATGCTATTTTTGCACGATATTTATCATATCATAAGAATGGAACAGGATAATTTATATAACTTGCTGCAAAGCATAGATACTCCGGACGATTTGCGTCATTTAAGCGCAGACAAACTGCCCGAAGTGTGTAAAGAGCTAAGGCAAAAGATTATAGATGAGCTCTCATGTAATCCGGGGCATTTCGGTTCCAGTTTGGGCGTAATAGAACTGACCGTCGCCTTACATTATGTATTCAACACGCCCTATGACCGCATTGTATGGGATGTAGGGCATCAAGCTTACGGGCATAAAATTTTAACCGGACGCCGGGATGCGTTCTGCACCAACCGTAAACTAAATGGCATACGTCCTTTCCCTTCTCCATCCGAAAGTGAATATGACACATTTACTTGCGGGCATGCGTCAAATTCTATTTCCGCAGCTTTGGGTATGGCTGTAGCAGCCAAAAAACACGGAGAGAACAACCGGCATGTCGTTGCCGTAATTGGTGACGGTTCCATGAGTGGCGGACTAGCTTTCGAAGGACTGAACAATGCCTCGTCAACTCCTAATAACCTGCTGATTATCCTGAATGACAACAATATGGCTATAGACCGTAGTGTAGGAGGTATGAAACAATATCTGTTGAACCTGCAAATGTCTGAAGGATACAACCGGATACGCTATAAAATATCACAAATGTTCCATCGATGGGGTATCCTGAATGAAGAACGCCGGAAAAGCCTGATACGATTTAACAACAGCCTGAAATCCATGCTGGTACAACAGCAAAATGTATTTGAAGGCATGAATATCCGTTATTTCGGACCTATTGATGGACACGATGTCAACAATTTGGCACGTGTATTAAAAGAGATTAAAGATATGCAAGGACCTAAACTACTCCATATACATACCACCAAAGGAAAAGGTTTCGGTCCGGCAGAAAAAGCTGCCACCATCTGGCATGCTCCAGGCATATTCGACAAAGAAACCGGAGAGCGTATCGTTGTCGATACCAAAGGAATGCCCCCTTTGTTTCAGGATGTTTTTGGAAATACCCTATTGGAACTAGCCCAAACAAACGATAAAATCGTAGGAGTTACTCCCGCAATGCCTTCAGGATGCTCCATGAACATATTAATGAAAGCCATGCCCGAAAGAGGTTTTGATGTGGGAATTGCCGAAGGACATGCCGTTACTTTTTCAGGAGGAATGGCAAAAGATGGCCTATTACCTTTCTGCAATATCTATTCGTCCTTCATGCAACGTGCCTATGACAATGTGATTCACGATATAGCGATACAAAAACTCAATGTAGTATTATGCCTAGACCGCGCTGGATTAGTAGGAGAAGACGGTCCTACTCATCACGGAGCATTCGATCTGGCTTATATGAGACCGATACCCAATCTCATTGTAGCCTCCCCTTACAACGAACATGACTACGTTGTTTGATGTATACCGCCCAGTTACCCAATAAAGGTCCTTTTTGTCATCCGTTATCCACGCGGAAGAGGGTCATTGGTAGACTGGAAATGCCCAATGCAAGAGATTGAGATAGGAAAAGGAAGAAAATTAAAAGAAGGAAAAGACATAGCGGTCATTACACTGGGTCCCATTGGTGTTCAAGCAGAAAAGGCTATCACACATGCCGAACAGGAAACAGGAAAAAGCATTGCCCATTATGATTTGCGTTTCTTGAAGCCGTTAGATGAAGTATGTTACACGAAATAGGCAAGAGATTCAAGCAAGTGGTCACTATTGAAGATGGTGTGCTAAAAGGTGGAATGGGCAGTGCCATACTGGAATTTATGGCAGATAATGAGTACAATCCACAAGTAAAACGTGTCGGATTACCGGATCTATTTGTCCAGCATGGTTCAGTAAAAGAACTATATCATATTTGCGGCATGGACGAAGAAGGTATTTACAAAATTTTGATATCATTCTAAGAGAGACGAACAATGAAAATCATTATTGCAGGAGCAGGAGCAGTAGGCACCCATTTGGCGAAATTATTATCGGATGAAAAGCAAGACATCATTTTGATGGATGAAAACGAAGAAAAGTTGAGCAAACTTGATTCCAACTTCGACTTAATGACTGTCAATGCATCCCCCACTTCCATTTCCGGCCTTAAAAATTGCAAGGAGTGGCAGGCGCAGATTTATTTATCGGGGTCATGCCAGAAGAAAGCCGCAATATGACGGCCTGCATGTTGGCTACTAATATGGGAGCTAAAAAGACTGTAGCCCGGATTGACAATTACGAATATCTACTTCCTAAACATAAAGAATTCTTTTCCCAACTAGGAGTACACTCACTGATTTATCCGGAAATGCTGGCTGCTAAAGATATAGTAGATGCCATCAAAATGAGCTGGATACGTCAGTGGTGGGAGTTTTGCGGCGGTGCACTAGTCTGATAGGTACCAAAATGCGAGAAACGGCAGAAATTCTGAACGTTCCCCTTCATGAACTGGGAGGACGTAATATTCCATTCCATATTGTAGCTATTAAGCGGGGAAATGAAACAATCATCCCCCGTGGAGACGATGCTATCAAATTGCATGATATTGTTTATTTCACCACAACAAAGAAATACATTCCTTATATCCGTAAAATAGCAGGAAAAGAAACTTATCCCGATGTACGCAATGTAATGATTATGGGCGGCAGCCGAATCGCTGTACGCACCACACAATACGTACCAGATTATATGCAGGTTAAGATTATTGAGAATGACATCAACAGATGCAACCGACTTACTGAAGCTGTGGACGAAAAAGTAATGATTATCAACGGAGATGGGCGGGATATGGATTTACTCATGGAAGAAGGATTAAGGAATACCGAGGCTTTTGTCGCTTTGACAGACAATTCTGAGACCAATATTCTGCCTGTCTTGCCGCTAAACGCATGGGAGTAACCAAGACTGTGGCGGAAGTAAGAAAATATTAGTATTGATTACAGTATGGCAGAAAGCTTGGATATCGGTACGGTTATCAATAAAAAGATGATTGCCGCCAGCCATATTTACCAAATGATGCTGGACGCCGATGTTTCTAATGTAAAATGTCTGACCTTCGCTAATGCTGATGTGGCTGAATTCACAGTCAAAAATGGTTCCCGTATTACCAAATGCGCTGTCAAAGACGCCGGATTACCCAAAGGGGCAACCATCGGCGGACTCATCCGCAATGGCGAAGGTATATTGGTAACAGGTAATACTGTTATTCAGCCAATGACCATGTTGTGGTATTCTGTTTAGGGATGATGATTAAGAAAATAGAAAAATTCTTCAATTGATGATAAACACAAAAATGATAGCCCGGATTATGGGTTCTCTATTCTTCATAGAAGCAGGCTTCCTTATTCTATGCTCCTTTCTTGCTGTTTATTATAATGAATCGGATCTTTCCGCTTTCCTAACTTCTACAGCAATTACAGTAGGGGCAGGCATCATAGCCTCTCTGACCGGCAAAAATGCAGAAAAGAAGATCAGTCGCCGTGACGGATATGTTATTGTAACTTTCGCGATGGTTCTTTTTTC
>ENA-OQIM01000460-OQIM01000460.1-human-gut-metagenome-genome-assembly--contig:-NODE-460-length-15483-cov-1.617479_pt1 | contig 15483 bp, 20 predicted proteins | sample MGYA00242579_ERZ504744 | MGnify/ENA primary metagenome ERZ504744 (study PRJEB26092, sample SAMD00036441) | human gut metagenome | host: Homo sapiens | study: EMG produced TPA metagenomics assembly of...
TGAGGAAGAATATGTTGAACTGTATGGGTATGCGACGGGGATTTATGAGAATGCGTATAGTTTGTATGACCTTATGCAGGTCATCGGGGCAGTTTTGATGTGGATGCGGATCCGCAGGGCTTTAAGGAGTTGACGGAAGCGTCTGATGTGGAGAGTGTGAAGGAGAGGATTTTTTCCAATTAAAAAATTGGGTAAAAGGGATGGAGTTTTTTGGCTCCATTCCTTTTTTTATCCCTTAAATTCGTGGGATTTATTTGCTTGGGAGCAGAGAAAACCGCCAGCCCCTCTGTGGTCTTCCTTAGTCTACCAGACAAATAAAAGAAAAATAGAAAGCAAATATCAAAAAATGAAACAAACCTTTCATTTTTTGCAAACGTTTTATAAAACCAATAAAAACCACCCCATTTTTTGAGTCTTTTGTCAATGGAATTTTCAAATGAAGTCGGCTACAATAAGGACAGTTGAAAGATACGTAAAGAAACAACGAAATCAATATTGTAGAAGAATCAGGAGGAAATAACAATGAAAGTTGGATTTATTGGTCTTGGAATCATGGGAAAACCGATGTGCAAAAACCTCATGAAAGCAGGTTACGAAATGGTTGTAACCACACATAATAAAGAAAACCCTCAAAGAAATGGAAGCACTCGGAGCCAAAACTGTAACATGCGGACGTGAAGTTGCAGAAGAAGCAGATGTGATCATCACCATGCTCCCGAACTCCCCACAGGTAAGAGAAGTTGCACTTGGCGAAGGCGGAATCATCGAGGGCGGCAAAGAAGGAAGTGTCCTGATCGACATGAGCTCCATTGATCCTACCGAGAGCAAAGCAATCTCCGCAGAGCTTGCAAAGAAAGGCATCGACATGCTGGACGCACCTGTTTCCGGTGGAGAACCGAAAGCAATCGATGGAACCATTTCTGTAATGGTTGGCGGAAAGAAAGAGACTTTTGATAAATACTATGACCTGATGATGGCTATGGCTGGTTCCGTTGTATACGTAGGACCGATCGGATCAGGAAACGTTGCAAAACTTGCAAACCAGATCATCGTTGCAGTCAACATTGCAGCAGTATCCGAAGCCCTCACCCTGCAAAGAAAGCCGGAACAGATCCGGAGCTTGTATACCAGGCAATCCGCGGCGGACTTGCAGGATCTACAGTCCTCGATGCAAAAGCACCTATGATGATGGACAGAAACTTCAAACCGGGATTCCGTATTGAACTTCACATCAAAGACCTGAACAACGCCCTCAATGCAGGACATGCCGTAAGCGCACCGCTTCCGCTGACAGGAGAACTTATGGAGATCATGCAGGCACTCAAAGCAGACGGACACGAAAAAGAAGATCATTCCAGCATTGTAAAATTCTACGAAAAATTGGTAATGTAACAGTTACAAGAGACTAAAATCCGGTATATAATAAGGTAAGACTTTTGCTAACCGTAAAGAAAGCCTCGACAGGTTGCCATGAGCCTGTCGGGGGCTTTTTTTGAGTGGAATGGAGGACCTTTTATGTCAAAAATAGCGATTTTACTTCCAAAGGATATATGCTGGAACAGGCAAGAAATGTAATCCGGGAGGATGAACTGGATATCGACATCCTCAAAGTGATCAAGACTTCCGACTCTGTCTATGAAGCAAGACAGGCCATAGAGCAGGGCGCGGAGGTGGTTCTTGCCCGAGGCGTGCAGGCAGCTTTTATCCGCCAGTACACAAATATTCCTGTTGCAGAACTGACACTTACAGGCCAGGAAATCGGTCTTATGATCGCCAGCGCCAAGAAAAAAGTCCCGGACAAAAAGTGCCCGCAGATCGCACTGATCGGTTTTCAAAAACATGTTCAGCGATACAACTTATGCAGATGAGCTTTTTGATATCCGGCTGAAATTTTATGACATCACAGCCATTGAGCAGGCAGCAGAAAAAGTAGACCTTGCGATACAGGAAGGCGCAGATGTCCTGCTCGGCGGCGATACCGTCAATGCACTGGCGGCACAGAAAGGCATTCCGGCGCAGTTCATCGATTCCACAGAGGAGTCGATCCGTTCCGCTATCGGCGTGGCAAAAAAGATGATCCTGACTGCGGAGGCAGAGAAAAATTTTACCGCACAGTTTGAGACAGTGCTGGATAATTCATATAACGGGATTCTGGAAATTGATGAAAACAAAGAGATCATGATCGTAAACCGTGCAGGAGAAGAACTTTTTTCACAAAAAAGCTTCTCAGCTTGAAGGAACTGCCCTGGAAAAAGTGATCCCGGAACTGGAACAACGGTATATCGATGACGTTCTGAGCGGAAAAAGAGATTCATTTATGACCTCGGTCTATGTGGCTGGTGTTCCGATGATGCTCACGGCAGCGCCGATCCAGTATGAAAACAAGATTCGTGGCGCGATCATTTCACTCTATCGAAATGCTTCTGTCCGAAAAAATGATGCAGATGAGCTGCATTCCTATTACCTGAAGGGCTACGTGGCGCATGCTCATTTTTCTGATATCAGGATCACTGGTAAAGAAATGGAATACTGCGTGGAACTTTCCAAAATGTACGCCCTGTCAAAGAATCCTGTGCTGATCTGTGGAGAAGACGGAACAGATAAGGAAAAACTGGCACAGTGCATCCACAACAACAGTTCCTATAAAGCGGGGCCTTTTGTTGCAGTGAATTGCAGCGGTATGACAGAACAGATGCAGGTGGACAGGCTTTTTGGAAACCCGGATGCAGAAGACGAGAGCATGAAAAAGGGCACTTGCGATCGGCGATCATGGAACGATCGTAATCTCTGAAATAGAAAAACTTTCACTTCTGTGCCAGTATCGTCTGTACCGTGCGATACGGTATGATTCCCTGATCCAGAATGACCTGGAGCGAAGCCAGACGCTGGATAACCGTATCATAGCGATAACGGGAGCAGATCTTTACCAGTATGTAGAGCAGGGCAGATTCCGGCAGGATCTTTATTATCTCCTGAACAGCCTTACGGTGGAGATTCCTCCGCTTCGGAAGCGCCCGCAGGATATCCGTGCGATCGTGGAGGACTGCAGGGTAAGATTTACAAAAAGATATGCAAGATTTCCAAAGATCGCAGAGGATGCGATGGAGGCACTTGCCGGATTTGGATGGCAAGGGAATGAAATCCAACTGGAGTCGTTTTGTGAAAGACTTTTTCTGACTTCACCCAAGAAGACGATCACCAGTGACTATGTATATTTTCTTCTGGACACATTGTATCCTGTAAAAGAAAGAATTTCGGAAGATGGCACAACAGTGATCTATCAGCACCCGGAGGCCGCGCGTCTGACGGAACTTCTGGAAAAACACCAGGGAAACCGTTCAGCAGTGGCGAAGGAGCTTGGAATCAGCACAACGACGTTGTGGAGACGAATGAAAAAATATGGCGTGATAAATAAATATGATCTGACGTAAGGAGGAAACACTATGGCGATCCATATCATGGATGCGGGGGCGGAGCTGTTTCAGAATAATCCGATGTCTGTGATCTGCTCGATCGTGTGTGACCATGAGCAGCAGTGTGCCGGTCACTGTGTACTTGGAAAGAAAGGCAATCCGGTGCATTTTTCCAGTATTGAGAACTATATTTCGGACACTTATCTGGATCGAATGAAACTTCAGATTCCAGAAGAAAAGAAAAAACCGGTGGCAGTGATCGGGGCAGGTCCGGCAGGATTGACGGTGGCGATCATTCTGGCACAGCATGGGTATAAGGTGACGATCTTTGAGCAGCAGGACAAGATCGGCGGTATCACACGTTACGGAATCCCGGAATTCCGTCTGCCGAAATCTATCCTGGATCTCTGGAAAAGCAGATCCTTGCGATGGGTATCCGCATCCGTCCGCATACTGCGATCGGAACAGTTCTGACGATCGATGATCTTTTCCGCGACGGATATGCAAGCGTGTTTGTTGGAACAGGAGTGTGGAAAGCACGAAACCTGGGGATTCCGGGGGAATGTCTGGCGAATGTGCATTTCGGCATTGACTATCTGGAAAATCCGGCAGCATATGATCTGGGAGAAAAAGTCGCATTATTGGAATGGGAAATGCGGCAATGGACGTTGCGCGGACAGCTCTTCGAAACGGTGCACTGCAGGTGACATTGTATGCCCGCGGAACGCATGTAGCGGCGAACTCGCATGAAATGGCGTATGCAGAGCTGGATGGCGCACAGTTTGTCTTTGGAAAAGCGATCGAGCGCATCACGGAAACCGGCCCGGTATTCAAGACTTCGGTCATTGATGAGAATAATAAAGTCGTCGGATACGAGGAAGGCGAAGACCAGGTGGAAGCAGATTCCACGATCATCGCCATCAGCCAGGGACCAAGAAACCGCCTGATCCGCACAACAGTAGGACTGGAAGGCTCCGACAAAGGTCTCCTCATCGTAGACGAAAACGAAATGACCACCAGAGAAGGCGTCTTCGCCGCAGGAGATGTCGTACACGGCTCCAAAACCGTCGTCCATGCCGTAGAACAGGCAAAGAAAGCGGCCGTGGCGATGATCGCGTATATGGAAAAAGAAGTTGACTTTTACCAGGGAAAGACATATAATAAATAATAGCTAAGGAATGTGGTGAATTCCAAGAGGCAAAACGAAAAACCCCCCAGAGTTGCCGCTCTGGGGGGTTTTCTTGCTCATTACGGTGAGCTATTCCGTTTAGGCTGTTGCTACCTATTGTCTACCGCTCAGCCATTTGCATATGTAATAGCTAATTACATTTGCTAACACGGTGACAAGAAGTGTGGTGAAAAAATCATCCAAGAGATACACCTCCTTTCTGCTGGAGGAGCGGCAGCAACATTATTATAACACAAAATCAGAACAAAATGTACAATCTGTAAAATTTAACTCCAGAATTCTTCAGCCAGGGATATGAAATCTCTGGCTGCTTTGCTGAGATAACGTTTTTTGTGGTGACATGCCATGATGTTCCAGGAGGGCTTGCCAGGGAGAGTGAAGAATCGGATCTTGTCCTCGTGTCCACGGGCATAAAAAGCAGGAATGATGCCACAGCACATTTCAGCCCCGACCATAGTGGTGATGGTTGCATTGCTGGAGGTCTCAAAGAGTACATGAGGCTTGAAACTGGCAGATTCGAAGATGTGGTCGGTCAGGTCGCGAAGCGTGGATTCTTTGTACGTGAGGACAAAAGGTTCCTCGCGTAGCGCGTAAAGGTTCAGTTCGGAAATCTCACCCTCGCGAACAGGGACAGCATTTGTCCATCCTCCTCCGGTGGTGTGGCGATCGGATGGCGGATCGGAACGGCAGCAAAAATATCCTCGGAAGCTAAAGGAATATAACTCAGAGCAGGTTTCTGCTGTTCCGGAACAAGTGTCACGAATCCCAGATCCAACTCACCGGATATCAGGAGTTCCTGCTGTTTCTGGACACTGAGTTCCCGTGGAGTGACCTGGATATTAGGATGCAGGCGGTGAAATTTCGGATACACATTAGAAAACATGGCGATCCCACGCCCAGGCGTAAAGCCAACACTGAGCTCCCCCTGCTGGATCTTCGCGAGATCATGGATCCTGTGATAAGTATCCTTCTTAAGCAACAGCATTTCCCGTGCAGCCTTCAGATAAATTTCCCCAGCTTCCGTAGGATGCCAGTCCGTCCGCGAACGATGAAAAGCTGCACACCGATTCTTCTCAATTTAAGAAGCTGCTGGTTAAGCGCAGACTGCGTGATATAAAGCTTTTCCGCTGCACGGTGATGTTGTTTTCTTCCGCGATTGCTACAATATATTGTATTTGACGTAAATCCATTGTGGGTACCTCCTTACCTCCATTCTACCCCAATTCCCTCCAACATTCCAATATGTAAATTAGAAAAATTAAGAGAACTATAACTACAATGAATTTTACTTATACAACCTCCTGCGTTATAATAACCTCAACAAAGCAAAGGAGGAATCCAAAATGTCACTGCTAGTAAAAATAAACCAGTCTGACAACGTAGCCATCGCTGTTCAGCCACTGAGCGCAGGATCAGAAGTGGAAGGCATCCACATCAACCAGGACATCCCGCAGGCACACAAAGTCGCACTGGCTGACATTCCAAAAGGAAGCCCGGTCATCCGCTACGGCGTGATCCTCGGATACGCCATGAACCCGATCAAACGCGGCGACTGGATCAACGAATTCATGCTCGAACTCCCAACCCCGCCATCCGTAGATGACATGGAGTTCGGCAAAAACATCATCACAGACCTGCCTGAACCGCCGGTAACTACCTTCGAAGGATATGCAAATCCAGACGGCGGCTACGCAGGAACCAGAAACATCCTCGGGATCAGCACCACCGTACAGTGCGTAACAGGAGTACTGAATGTCGCAGTAAAGAAAATGAAAGAAGAACTTCTTCCAAAATATCCAAACGTAGACGACATCGTCCCGATCAACCACGCATACGGCTGCGGCGTTGCCATCAACGCACCTGAGGCAAAAGTCCCGATCCGTGCACTCAGAAATCTCGCCAAACATCCAAACTTCGGCGGACAGCTCATGGTAGTCGGACTTGGCTGTGAGAAATTCACTGTACAGATGCTCCTCGATGAAGCCGATATTACACCTGAAAATGTCATTATTCTCCAGGAACAGAAAGGCTTCGATGCCATGGTTGACGCCCTCATGAAAATGGCAGACAAAAAACTCGCGATCCTCAACGAAAGAAAACGAGAAACACTTCCATTATCCAAACTCTGCATCGGTATGCAGTGCGGTGGAAGCGATGCATTCTCCGGCGTGACTGCAAACCCATCCGCAGGATATGCGGCAGACATGCTGGTAAAAGGCGGCGCAACCGTTATGTTCTCCGAAGTAACAGAAGTACGTGACGGAGTACATTACCTTGCAGAACGCTGCGTCAGCGCAGAAGTAAGAGACAAACTTGCAGCAGAAATGCGCTGGTACGATCATTACCTTGCAGAAGGAAACGTAGACAGAAGCGCTAACCGACCCGGGAAACAAAAAGGCGGACTCTGCAACATCGTAGAAAAAGCCATGGGCTCCATTGCAAAATCAGGAAGCTCACCGATCGTGGAAGTACTTTCCCCGGCAGAAAAACCAACCAAACACGGTCTTATCTATGCAGCGACACCGGCAAGCGATATCGTCTGCGGTCCATGCCAGCTTGCATCAGGAATCACTCTGCAGGTATTTATGACAGGCCGCGGAACTCCATATGACTCGCAGCAGCTCCGGTCATCAAAGTCTGTTCAAGAAATGAAATGAAAGCCATGTGGCAGGATCTGATCGATGTCAACGCCGGTCCGATCGCAACAGGCGAAGCAACGATCCAGGAAATCGGAACCCAGCTGTTCAACAAGATCATCGCAGTTGCAAGCGGCAAGGATCAGTCCTTCGCAGAGAAATACAAACTCCACAACGACCTCTGCATCTTCAACCCGGCACCGATCACCTGATATCCAGGTTTCAAAATTTCAACTGCATCTCATGCCTGCATGTGTATGCAGTTAAAATTGTAAATATCAAGCGACCCGCTTTTTTTTACCCTAAATCGTCAAAAAACATGCATTTTACGCAATGCGTGAAACAAAATGCGATTAAAATGAAACATATCAATTTCAAAAACTGCAACATTAACGAAAAGCATAAAAATCATAAGAACCTTCTTGGGTATTCTGCGAATTGAACAAAAAGCCAGAATGTATATAATAAAATACATACAAAACAAACAAAGAAAAACATTGAGGCCGCAATGATTTCGAATATTCTAGGAGGAAGAAAAATGATACCTGTTGTAGAAAAAATGGAAGTTTTCCCGGTAGCCGGACATGACTGTATGGAATTAAACCTTTCCGGCGCACATGCACCTTACTTTACAAGAAACATCGTGATCCTGACAGATTCCAACGGAGTAGAAGGTGTTGGAGAAGTTCCGGGAGGAGAGAAGATCACAAATGCACTTGAGCAGGTAAAAGACCTGGTGATCGGAACAAGCATTGCAGATTACAAACAGACGCTCAACAAGGTTCGTAAATGGCTGGATGAAAATATCAAAGATGACGTGCGTGGCTTACAGACATTCGACCTTCGTACCGGAGTACATGTAGTAACAGCAATCGAAGCACCTCTGCTTGACCTTCTCGGAAAATTCCTTGATGTGCCGGCAGCAGCTCTGATGGGTGATGGAATCCAGAGAGAAAGAGTACAGTTCTTAAGCTACCTCTTCTACATTGGAGACCGCAAAAAAACAGATCTTCCGTACGAAGAAGAACCAGATGCAGAATGCGATTGGTACCGTCTCCGTCACGAAGAAGCCCTTACACCAGAAGCAATCGTAGCACTTGCAAAAGCGACCCATGAAAAATACGGCTTCGTAGATTTCAAGCTTAAAGGCGGCGTACTTGCACCGAAGGAAGAACTCAAAGCAGTTCAGGCGATCAAAAAAGCATTCCCGGATGCAAGAGTTGATCTCGACCCGAACGGCTGCTGGAGCCTCAAAGAAGCACTGGAGATTGCTCCACAGCTCAAAGAATGTCTTGCTTACTGTGAAGACCCATGCGGCGCAGAAAACGGATTCTCCGGACGTGAAGTTATGGCAGAGTTCAGACAGCTCTCCGGAATGCCGACAGCAACCAACATGATCAACACAGACTGGCGTCAGATGCATCACTGCCTGTCCCTGCAGAGCTAGATATTCCGCTTGCAGACCCGCATTTCTGGACTATGAACGGTTCCGTTCGAGTAGGTCAGATGTGCAACGATTTCGGTATGATGTGGGGCTGTCATTCCAATAATCACTTCGATGTCAGCCTTGCAATGGTCGTACAGTGTGCAGCAGCAATCCCAGGAAAGATGAACGGAATCGACACACACTGGATCTGGCAGGAAGGACGCGAGCGTCTCACAAAACAGCCGATGGAAATCGTAGATGGATGCATTGACCTTCCGAAAAAAGGCGGACTTGGAATCGAAGTTGACCGTGAACAGGTTCTCAAAGCACACAAACTTTACATGGACAACTGTCTGGGAGCACGTGACGATGCAAAAGGCATGCAGTATCTGATCCCGGGATGGAAATTCGACAACAAGCGTCCGTGTCTCGTAAGATAAGATTTTATCAGCAAAATAGGTTATGAGGGTCTGGCGACAGATCCTCCCCCTTAAAAACTTTAGTGAATGAATATATGGAAAGAGTATGAGGAAAAAACATGTCTGAATCAACAAGAATGTTATTAGGACTGGCATTAGGAATCATCGTAATGATCGTCCTGGTAATGAAAACAAAAGTACATTCCTTCATGCACTGCTGATTGCAGCCATGATCACAGGAATCATCGGCGGAATGCCGATCTCAGATATTACCCTCGCTGACGGCACAACTCAGACTGGTCTGATCACAGCCATTCAGGAAGGATTTGGAAGCACATTAAAGAGCACCGGTATCATCATCGGTCTTGGCGTTATGATGGGCGGTATCCTGGAGAAATCCGGAGCTGCCGAAAAAATGGCATACAGCTTTATCAAACTGATCGGTCAGAAAAACGAAGAATGGGCTCTGGCGATCACAGGATGGTTCATTTCCATTCCGGTATTTGCAGACTCCGCAATCGTAATTTTTGCACCTCTTTGCAAGGCAATGTCCAAAGTAACCGGTAAATCTGTAGTTGGACTTGCACTTTCACTGGCAGTTGGTCTTCAGCTGACACACTGTCTGGTACCTCCGACACCTGGTCCGCTGACCGCAGCCGGAATGTTCAATGTCGATGTAGGCAGATGATCATCGGTGGTGCACTGATCTCCATTCCGATGCTGATCGTAGTAGTTTTTTACACAAAATGGATCGGAAAGAAAATCTATCAGGTTCCGAACGATGAAGGTGGATTTGACAGAAAAGAATTCAAACAGGAATACATCAAATCCATGGATGAACTCAATGCAATGATGGATGCAAACAGACTTCCGGGCTTCTGGGTATCTGTGGCACCGATCTTCATCCCGATCATCCTGATCCTTCTCAAAACTGTACTTGGTTTTGTTGGTATCAGCAACAGCGTAGTTGATTTCCTTGGTTCTCCGATCGTAGCACTTGGAATCGGTACACTTCTTGCAATCTACGGACTTGTTCCGAAGGAAGATAACAAAGCTGTTCTCAAGATGATGGATGACGCTATCAAAGATACCGGTATCATCATGCTGATCACAGGTGCCGGCGGATCTCTTGGAAACGTTGTAAAAGTAAGCGGTATCGGTACTGCACTTGGTGAAATGGTTACATCCTGGGCACTTCCGGCAGTTCTGATCCCGTTCATCATTGCAGCACTTATGAGGATCGCTCTCGGATCTGCAACCGTTGCAATCACAACAGCAGCATCCCTGACAGCACCACTTATGAGTGTTTTAAGCATCAGCCCGCTTCTTATGTCCCTTTCCTGCTGCGTAGGTGCGATTTCATTCTCCTACTTCAATGACAGTGGATTCTGGGTATTCAACGGAATGTTCGGACTGACAGAACTGAAAGACCAGGTTCGATGCAAGACGGCCGTATCGATGATCATGTCGGGCGTGGTGTACTGGAACTGCTTATCGCACAGTTCTTTATCTAAAATCAATGAACAAAAATTAAAACATATAACAAGATCATTCAATCCAAAAAATATAGCAACAACGAGGAGGAAAAAACAATGGGATTTGTACCAAGAGGAATTATTCCACCAATCATCACACCACTTACAGATGACGGAGAAGTAAACTATCCAGTACTGCGTCAGATGGTCAATCATCTGATCGACAACGGCGTGCATGGTCTGTTTCCACTGGGAACGACCGGAGAGTTTTATGCATTCGATGACGATACCTATCGCAAGATCCTTGAAACAGTCAAAGATGAGACAAGAGGTCGTGTTCCGGTTTACGGCGGTGCAAACCATATCACAACAAGAGGCGTTATCCGTCTGGTAAAGATCTGCGAAGAAGTTGGCGTGGATGCAGTTTCCGTACTGACACCAATGTTTGTATCCCAGACACAGGACGAACTGTACGCTTACTATAAGGAAATCGCAGAAAGCACTTCACTTCCGATCATCCTTACAACAACAAACCAAAAACAAACGTAACCATTACACCGGCAACTGTTGCTAAACTTGCTGAGATTGACAATATCGTTGCAGTCAAAGACAGCACCGGTGATATGACAAATGCAGCAGAGTACATCCGTCTGACAAGAGATAACGACAATTTCCACGTACTGATGGGAAGAGATACTCTGATCCATGCAGCTCTCTGCTATGGACAACAGGCGCGATCGCATCCTGTGCAAACGTAGCTCCACGTATCGCAGCTGATATCTACGACAAATTTATGGAAGGTGATCTCAAGGGATCTTTGGATGCACAGTTTGAACTGGCACCGCTCCGTATCGCATGTGGTATGGGTACTTTCCCGGCTGTTATTAAGGAAGGCTTGTACAGCAGGGCATCCCGGTTGGCAAGTGCCTGGCACCGATCGGCGAGCTGACACCAGAAGAGAAGGAGAAACTTCATCAGGTTCTGGTTGACATGAAGCTTGTTTGATGATATAAAATCTCCAGATAAATAAAAAGGCAGGAATGTAAAATGCGAGTTTCTACGAAGAAATGAAAGAAAAATTACAGAGCATTCTTGTGAAATATGGTTTCGATGAGAAACGTGCAGAGGAATCGGCGAAGAATTTCGCCGATTCTTCTTTAGATGGAGTGTATTCTCATGGTTACCAGCGTTTTCCAAGAGTGATCGATTATATTCAGAAAGGCTACATTGACGTAAATGCAGTGCCGGAAAAAATCACCGGATTTGGTGCCGTGGAACGATGGGACGGCCATCTGGGAATGGGAAATCTCAATGCAAAAATGGCAATGCAGCGTGCGGTAGAACTGGCGGCACAGCTTGGGATCGGTATGGTGGCGATGTCCAATACCAATCACTGGGATGCGCGGCGGTGCTACGGATGGCAGGCAGCGGAAGCAGGATGTATCGGAATCTGCTGGACAAATACCTGTCCAAACATGCCGGCATGGGGAGCCATTGATGGAAGGATCGGAAATAATCCATTTGTTCTGGCTGTTCCGGATCAGAATGGAGAGCATGTTGTTGTTGATACTGCGATGGCACAGTATTCTTACGGCAAGCTTTCTGTATGCAGGCAGAATGGAGAAAAACTTCCTTATCCGGGTGGTTACGATGAGGAAGCAGCCTGACCTGCGACCCGGCAGCCATCGAAAAAACAAGAAGAGTCGTCCCGATCGGCTACTGGAAAGGTTCTGCCTCTCGATCGTACTGGATCTGATCGGCGGGATACTCACACTCGGAAGAACTGTGACAAAAGTAGGACAGGAATGCGAATCGGAATACGGCCTGACGCAGGTATTCATCGCGATCCGCCCGGAAGTCCTGAATCAGGATCCGGACAAAGCACAGGAAATCTTAAACGAGACACTGAAAGATATCCAGGCTTCCATTCCGGAAAAAGAAGGACATACCGTCCGATATCCAGGACAGGGAACACTCATCCGACGCAGGGAAAATCTGAAGAACGGAATCCCGGTCAACGAGGAAATATGGAAAAAGATATGTGAATTATAAATAGCACAATAAAACTCCGGTCATGAAGAAATTTGTGACCGGAGTAACTGTTTACAGGTAATATTCCGCAGTTTTTGAGTATAACAAAGACTTTCATGTCACGAATCTGATATTTTCAGCTTGTATTTTGTATATTCAAAATATGATATAGGGTATAGTGTAAGAAAAATCAGGCGAAGAATAGCTGGAACAGGAGATGAGAGATATGAGATATGGATATTTTGATGAAGCAAAAAAGGAATATGTGATCACACGTCCGGATACACCGGCACCGTGGGTAAACTATCTTGGATCCCCAGAGTATGGGGCAATCGTTTCAAATAACGCAGGAGGATACAGTTTTGCAAAATCCGGAGCAAATGGAAGAATCCTGAGATATATTTTCAATCAGTTTGATCAGCCGGGACGGTATATTTACCTTCGCGATAATGAAAGTAAAGATTACTGGTCTGCATCCTGGCAGCCGGTAGGCAAAGATCTGGAGACGTACAAAAGTGAATGTCATCATGGAACAGCATACACAAAAATGATGGCAGATTACAGTGAAATTCACTCAGAAGTAAGATATTATGTGCCGTTGGAGCGGTCTTATGAAGTATGGAGTCTGGCAGTAACAAACTATTCTGAGAAAAAACGTGAACTTACAGTAACAGGATATGCGGAATTTACCAACAACAGTAACTATGAACAGGATCAGGTAAATCTTCAGTATTCTCAGTATATCACACAGACGGTTTTCAGAGGGAACCGTGTACGTCAGATGATCCACGCAAACCTGGATCGTCTGGAAGAAGGTGAAAACATTGATAACAAAAATGTATTCAACAGATTCTTCGGACTGGCAGGAGCTGACGTGAATTCCTGGTGCGGAGACAAAGAAAGCTTTCTCGGAAGATATCACGGATATAACAATCCAGAGGGCGTGATCACGGGAAAACTCAGCAATAAGGGAAATTATAATGAGAATAGCTGTGGAGCACTTTCAACAGTTTTAAGCCTTGCTCCGGGGGAAACAAAAGAAATCACTTTTCTTGTTGGAATGAAAGGTGATGCAGAAGCGGGCGAGATCGTGGAGCATTACAAAAACTGCCAGGATGTATGTAAAAGAGAACTGGAAGAACTGATCGAATACTGGCATGGTCAGCTTTCTCACTTCCAGATCAGAACTCCAAGTCCGGAATTTAATACCATGATCAATACATGGAATGCATACAACTGTTTTATGACCTTTATCTGGTCACGGGCAGCTTCTTTTACCTACTGTGGACTCCGCAATGGATATGGATATCGCGATACAGTTCAGGATATTCAGGGAGTGATTCATCTGGCACCGGAGATGGCGGTGGAAAAAATCCGATTCATGCTTTCAGCACAGGTGGATAACGGCGGTGGACTTCCGCTTGTAAAATTCACACATAACCCGGGACATGAAGATACTCCGGACGATGCTTCCTATGTACAGGAAACAGGACATCCGGCTTATCGTGCAGATGATGCGCTGTGGCTTTTCCCTACAGTCTATAAATATGTTTCAGAAACAGGCAATGTGGCATTCATGGATGAAGTGATTCCGTTTGCAAACAAAGGTGAGGCAACCGTATATGAACATCTGAAACGTGCAATTGCATTTTCTGAAACCATCTTGGAAAACATGGAATGCCGGCAGGTCTTTATGCAGACTGGAATGACTGTCTCAGACTTGGAAAAGATGGAGAGTCAACTTTGTAGCACTGCAGTATTATTATGCAATGACGATCCTCAGAGAATTTGCAGACTACAAAGAGGATAAAGAATATATTGAATATCTTAACGAAAGTCAGAAGAAACTTGGAAAACTGATCCAGGATCTCTGCTGGAATGAAGACCGCTTTATCCGTGGATTTACAGAAGATGGAGCTGTGATTGGAAAGCGCACAGATCCGGAAGCGAATATGTGGCTGAATCCGCAGAGCTGGGCGGTGATCAGTGGTCTTGCAGACGATGCACAGGCAGATCTTGCACTGGATATGGTTTATAAGAGACTGAATACGGAATATGGAGCAATCTTGATGGATCCTCCATATCATGCTCATGCATTCGAGGGTGCACTGGCTGTGATCTATAATGCAGGAACCAAGGAAAATGCAGGGATTTTCTCACAGTCACAGGATGGATCATTCTTGCAGAAGCTCTGAGAGGACATGGAGAGAGAGCTTTTGGCTACTTTATGGAAAATGCGCCTGCGGCACAGAATGACAGGGCAGAGATCCGAAGGCTGGAACCATACTGCTATGGACAGTTACAGAGGGAAAAGCAAGCCCGAATTTCGGACGCTCTCATGTACACTGGCTGACAGGAACAGCATCTACCGTTATGGTAGGGTGTGTAGAAGGTATCCTTGGTATGCGTCCTGACTTTGGCGGACTGCGAATTGCACCATCTGTTCCGAAAGAATGGGATAAATTTGAAATTGATAAAGATTTCCGCGGATGTAAACTTCATATTATAGTCCATAATCCGGGACACGTGGAATCTGGTTTCAAGAAGATGATCGTCAATGGAGAAGAACTGGGAGAAAATTATATTCCTCAGGAAAAGCTTACAGAGATTACAGAAGTAGAACTGTTCATGTCATAAAAAGGAGACAGCATGAAATATATAAAATTTCAGGATAAAAAAGGAACATTTACCATTCAGAGTCCGGAAAACTACAGTGGTCTGTATTTTCGTTGGCGGGTGATGGGGGACTGAAATCCAGTATCACTCCGAATCTTGGAGGAGACAGCAAGACAGATCAGAACCATTTTCTTTTGGAACCGGTAAGTATTGAAAATCTTCACAATAATCGCTAGTACCAGAATTTCTGTGTCGTATAGAAGCAAGGGATGCTTGGT
>ENA-OQIM01000461-OQIM01000461.1-human-gut-metagenome-genome-assembly--contig:-NODE-461-length-15481-cov-1.661196_pt1 | contig 15481 bp, 27 predicted proteins | sample MGYA00242579_ERZ504744 | MGnify/ENA primary metagenome ERZ504744 (study PRJEB26092, sample SAMD00036441) | human gut metagenome | host: Homo sapiens | study: EMG produced TPA metagenomics assembly of...
ATTTCGTCTGAGTTATCGCATAAGCAAGCTGGTTTTCCATCAGCATTCACTTCCCAGCAACAGGTTCAACGGGAGTGTATACTCTCCCTATTGTGCTTCCATCTTACCATAAAACGCTTTGCATATCAAGCTTACAGATATAAACTTTTCGGCATAGATTTGTCCATATTGCTCTTTTTTCGACATCATGCCGTCATTTAAATTGATGTTTTCCCCTGTCACCAAATCGTTTGCCTTCAATAGTTTTCAATTCTTCAAGGTAATAGTCACCATGATAGAATTTAGAAGCATCCATATCAAGAGCTTCAATTACTCGACACGCCAAGCCAAAAGAAGAAGTCAAAATGTTTCTTTCCCCAGATTCCAGCCTTTGATATTGACGTAATGTTATTTTTGCGCGATCAGCAACCTCTTGTTGCGTCAGCCTTAATATTTGTCGTTTTTCCGATAAGACAGCTGCTGCTGTTGGAATTATCGTTTGAAAGCCATCTAAAATTCCGGCACTCATAATATTGGCTCCCTTCGTCACGTCCATTTGGACGTATTATACGACCAAATGACGTGATGTCAAGTTGTACATCTTTTAGGCGAGAAAGTACTTTATTCACCATTTTTGAGCGAAATGATAACTGCATTTTTCTCAGCATCATACCGCCCCTTAAATTGATGGTCTTTTCCTGCTGCCAGACCATTTGCCTCCAGCAACGCCTGAATGAACTGTATTCCGTTAATCATCATTCGGCACTGTCCATCGGTCAACAGCCTGTCTGGAACCTTAAAGGACATGGGAAGTTCAGCGGTGCACGGAGTAATCGCAATAGACTTCCGATCTTTCCTCTGCAAAACGCAGATATAGGCCGGACTCCCAAGAATACGGATAACATCTTTCCCAACATTCATTCTCCGGCTTTCCGCCGGAATTGTCACTCGCAGGTTCATAACTCGCCCAGAATTCATGTCGGCATTCCTCTCTTAGCAATCTCATTGCCCGATTGTTGTACGTTTTCAAGCTGTCCCGATAAATCTGGCAAAGGTATATTTTCAGATTCTTCACGTTGCGGAATCGGTATTGAAGTAGTGCCTGCTTCCCGTTCGGCTCATCCAATACAGTAGAACTCTGATACCCAATGAAGTCTTCAAACATGTTCATCTGATGATCTGCAATGTAGTCATTATAAGATTTTCCGATACGGTTCTTATAGGCATCCGGGAAGAATTTCATCTGCTTTTTCTTCATTTCACCAGTAAGCGGATCTGTATATTCCTGTGGCTTCGGGGTGAACATGATTGCTTCTTCCAGATCAAACAACATACAAAGACCCTGATCTGAATTAGCCACCCGTCCAAGCACTTTATAACGGCATTCCCGATTCCAGTTCATGAGCCTGAAGATATTTTCCACAAATTCCAATGATGTAATATCCTTATTCACCCAGTTTTCGTCCTTCCGTCTTGCCCATTCAACAGATGCACTGTCCTCTTCCGGGCACATAATCAACGCAAGCCGCTTCTTATTGGGGTGCAAAATCGGAAGGACATACTTGATTCCTTCAAAAAGCCGAATGCACGCCATATTAAATTTCATAACACCATATTTTATGCTCACTGCAGGTTTATTCAGCATGGAAAACTGGGTGCGCGGCGGAAGTTCATAGCCATCGAACTTTTCGTACTCCAGTTCTCTTTTATGTTCTTTCCGTATCTGTGCAAGTTCACGAATCAAGGAGATTTCCCGAACGCTCAGTTCCTGCGTCCTGCTTTTTTCTTCCATTCTATAAGTTCCTCCTACATCGACATCAAAAGATCATCCAGTTCACGTTGAACTTCATTTCTGCTTGGAATTGCACCAATCATGGGATTTTCTACGACTTGGCCGGATTCCATCACATCACTAACTGTAATGCTCTGAAGCCATTTACTCCGATATAACCGACATTTCAAATTTATCGAACACTCTTCAGCCTGTTCATACTGATTTTCCCAGTCAAAATCCGGGACTCATCTAATTCAAAAATCAGAAATTTTGCATTTCCCTGACCCCGGCAGATACCACGGCACTGATAGCGGCAATTCCTTCTCCAGTTCAACGTTTGAAAGACAAGACCAGAAAACGCTCTGGCTGAAAAAGCACTATGAACGTCATTGTCCTCGCGCCAGTGCATCGCCGTTGAAAAGTCATGATGCTCTTTCGCAAAATCACGACCTGCAGAATCGGATGATAGAGTAGTTCCACATACTCGCAGTCGTCCAACCGGGTATGGCAGGCCTTGCTGAAACGGATTCCATTTTTGAGATTGTTATGACCGGGCTGCTCTGGTTGATAAAGCAAGTACCTGAAACCGTCAGATAATCAGATAACAATACCATATCCGACTTCTTTCCAGACCGCATTTCCGTCATATCGTTCAGTTCGACACTTCTTCCGGCAGATAGGCATTCAGGCAAAGGCTGCGGATGCTTTCGGCATTGATGCCACTCCAGTTCGGATGGATGCCAACAAAGCCTTTCAATGTTCCCTGCTGGATCACCACAATATCCTGCACACCGCACTTCTTCCTGCTGGATGCCACCAGATGTGCAGCCCGTGCAATTTCCGGCGAAACGATTGCTTCATGGTGTTCCGGAACATAGGCAGAGCAGCGATTCCCATTGTTCTTCGTCACCTTGCCCAGCTTGTAGTCCACTACAATGCTCTTCCGGCTTCCAGATCACCCCAGCGGCGTTCATTTTTCATGATGTTTGCCACCATCATGCCATTCCACTCCTGCCTGCCGCGCAGGGTGCTGCGCTTTTTCTGCGTCAGCACTGCCGCAATTTGATCGCAGTTATAACCATAGATAAACGCCAGAAAGATAAAACGAACTGTCTTTGCTTCTTCCGGCTCGATCACCAACTGGCCATCCTTAGTATGCCGATACCCCATCAGGTCAGCCACCGGGTACTGACCTGTCATAATGCGCTGATCATACGAAAGGATCATCCGGCGGCTCTTGTTGCCCGATTCCCAATCCGCCAGAAGTGCCTGTATATCGAGGTTGTACTGGCTATTCGGTTGAGTGTGTAGATGTTCTCGGTTTCAAAGTACACACCGATTGGATGTGCCGGGTGCATAGTTTTCAGTGCTGCGATCTGCGTCATGCAATCCGAAAAATTCCGAGCGAAACGTGAAATGCTGGCGCAGATAATCAAATCCATCTTCTGGTCTTTGGCATCTCGCATCATTCGCTTAAACGCATCCCGTTTCCGCAGCGATGTGCCGGATTTTCCTTCATCACTGTAAATATCCTGCAAATTCCAGTTTTCCGTTTCTGCAATCTTTTTGGTGTAATATAGAGTCTGGTTTTCAATGGAAGAAATCTGTTCTTCGCTGGAAGTGCTGACACGGGCATAAACGGCTACACGCTTCAGGTCGCTGTCGTAAATCGACGGTGTCGGTTTCGCCGGACGAAAGTAGTCTTTTGCCGTTTTCTGGCCCTGTTCTGCCTGCTTATGGATTCTGTCCCGAATTTCAGCTTTTCTCTTTTCGGACTCCAAATGCCTACTCTGCCAGTCTGCTCCACACGGCAGCATGTCCACATCTTCTGCTGGGATATGTTCTACGTTCATTTTTCTTCAGCCTTTGTCATTTCATCTTCCAGTCGAATTCTCCACTCAAGATAATCTTTCCTTCGGATTGATGTATATTTTTCGGCCAATTCTTTCAGGTTCTGACGCTGATTCTCAACATTAAGAATCGTGTCAATTCTCTGGTCGTCATCATCTGTAACAACGTCCACTCGCATCGGCATGTCAAACAGATATTTCAGCAGAAAACAGAAATCACAGGTATTCGCTGCAAGGTAGGCCCTTGTCTGTGAAAAAATCAGATTGACGGCACCCTTTTTGCAATTCTTTGAGCAGATGCACCATTTCCGGGCGTTTATAAATTTCCTTATTCCCTGTGATGTCAATATAGACACCAACCAGCCTTTTATCCGCATCATCCCTAAACTTTTCAGCATAATAGGAACTATGATAGGCCACTGCTGCATCCTTGGAGCGCTCCCACAATTTTGCAAGTTTCACATAGCCGCCAACTTTATACCTGTGGTCCATTTACAGCACCTTCCTCCGGCTGAACACTCCAATACCATCTCCGCTTCTTCTGGTAGCAGTGGATTCCCATTTCTGTTTTTACCATCCGCGCAACTCGTTTGCTGACACCCTCATTGTCCAGACGGCAATAAATTTCATTCGCACTCATATCGCCTTTTTCAAGAAAATGCTTGATCCAGTAGGCAGCTTTCTGTTGCTCTGTATCAAATTTAGGTTCGGTGTCCGGCTGTTGTTTTTCAAAGAGCTGCGGCCCTGCATTCCAGCCATCGAAAGCCCTTGTCGGCAGAAATGGAAAAGCGGATGTCTTCTGCCGTAGGCGCAAGACTGTTTTTGATTTGATGTACGATTCTTATATCAGGATTCTCGGTATCTCGCTCCACCTGCAGGACGCTTCGTGCTGCTGCCACAACATCAATGCTTCCCAGGCTGCGGTACAGCCCTTTGGAACCTTCTTTTTTATTAAGGTGGCCAATCAAAACGATGGCACAGTCGTAGCCAGCAGCCCACATTCCAAGACGGCGCATGAGTTTCCGCGCTCTGCCTGCGATTTGCAAATCCGAATCGCTGCCAAGATAAGCCTGAATCGGATCGATCACGACCAATCGAGGCCGAAATTCAATGATTGCCTGACGGATGCGCTCATCGTCCAATGTGAGGCCGTTATAAACCTCTTCATTGATGAAAGCAATCTTCCTGCAGTCTGCCCCGCAGCGTTCCAATCGGGCTTTATCGTATCCGAAACGCCATCCTCGGAGCACTGATAAATCACTTTTTGCGGCACGCCGATCTTACAGCCATCCGGGGTCTTACCTCCTGTTGAAAGTTCCGCAATCAGATTCATCATCATGGTAGATTTTCCATCGCCGGGATCACCCTGCAGAAGTGTGATTTTCCCGATTGCAATAAAGGGATACCACAGCCACCGTACATCCGTTGACTGAACTTCGCTATACAGTGTCAGCAGCCGTTCCATTTCGTTTTCCCCACTTCATTTTCGCAGCTTGATTTCATGCTTTTATTATACTCTTTTCAGATGATTTTTTCTGTGAACCATCAGTTCACTTGTTGCTCAAAATGTGAACTGCTGGTTCACATTTTGGCCTCAGAAGCCATCTCCGCTAAAGGGGAAAAATAAGAATTCTGACTTCTATGCAAATTGCCTCTTTTGTTCCTCTTGATTCATTTCTCCATAAGTCAAATAATTAAAGTATCTTATGCGGGCATTTGAAAGGAAGATCACTATATGTCCGTAAATCGCACTTCTCTAGGAAAACGAATCAGCTTCTACCGTTCAAAATCGAATCTGACGCAAGAAGTTCTTGCCGCAAAAGTCAACTGCAGTCGTGAATACATTGTCCAAATCGAAAATGGCACAAAGGCTCCAAGCCTTTCTGTTCTTGTCAAAATTGCCAACACGTTATCCGTTTCCGCGGATGAGCTTTTGCTCGACTGTCTTGAATTATTCATCTTCCTCAGCAAACTCTGAAATTCATCGCTTGCTGATTGGACTGTAATGAAACTGAACAGACTGTCATTATCCGCATGGCAAAGGAGTTAAAGGCCACTCTTGTCAGCCTTGGAGTTTAACATTATTTCGCAGTAAAAAGCACAAAATAAAACGGCCCGCATAAGCTGCAGACGCACCCTCGAATTCTCCTGGGTGCTGTTTGTGGTTTACGCGAGCCTTCGATTTTTTGCTTCTGAAATTCTGTATTTACCTTAAATCAAGAAATCGCTGCACTTACTTTTCCTCACAACTGTTCAATGCATCCTCAAATGTAAAGCGAATTTTCACGCGCTCATCGTTGAAAACCTCGATGCGGTCAATAAAGGTTTCCACCACATTCTGTGACAGGTGCATCACATCGCCAGCTTCTCCCACCGTATTCATCACGGCTTGCAAATTATCCGTATCTTTCTTCACAGGCTGGAAAACTTGATTTTTCTCGGTACGCAGCCGTTGGATTTGCGCCATTCTTTCATCTTCCTGTACTCGGTAAGCATCTCTCTGTCGGATGAACTCTTCCTTACTCATGTTTCCATCAGCATACTGCTCATACAATGCGACGCGCTGTTTTACGATCTCTTCCTTTTCTGCACTCAGCTTTTCTTCCTGCCGTTCTAGTGTGGAAAAAGCAAATCAACGCTTTGCGTTCCCGCTCGTGCAGGATCCCCAATATATGCTCCGCCTGCTTTATCTGCTCTGTCAGCGCATTTCGAACGATATGTTCCAGAATCTCCTCAGAGATTGGGATTCGCTTGCAGGGACTGTCCACCGCTGTGGCTGAAAATCTGCAGTTAAAAGAAGGGCCAAGTTTCTTGAGAACACGATATTTCATCAGTTTCTGGCAGTAGCCGCAGTAGACCTTGCCTTTCAGCGGATACTGGTGTTTTGTGTAGTTCCCGGTCTGATGATTCCCGTTTTGCAGCATAATGACCTTTTGCGCCTGTTCAAATTCCTCCGGGGTCACAATGGCGGCATGGCTGTCCTCAATTCGTACCTGCTGTTCCAAGGGAGCGCGCAGGACCCGATGCTTATAGGGAACCGGCATAATGAATTTCGCGCCCACATAGGTACCCTTATACTTCTCATTTTTCAGAACATGATAAACCGTCCCGCTTGTCCAATGGCTGCGCTGCAAGTCCCATGCTTTCTGCTCGCTGTACACATGATTTTCCGCCACGTGATACGCTGCCGGAGTTGGAATCTGCTTTTCATTCAGGATTTTTGCGATGGTGCCTGTTCTGTTGCCCTGCAATGCCAGTTCAAAAATCAGGCGCACATACTGGCTGGCTACCGTCGAGGATCAGCTTATGGCAGTCGGTTCGGGTCCGGTAGGAATCCAAACGGGCGGTATCCTCCGAGATACATTCCTTTTTTCTGCATCACATGGTCTGCTGCTGCGATTTTAGCGGAGAGGTCCCGGCTGTAGGATGCGTTGATGATGTTCTTAATGGCTACTTCCAGTCCACATACATCGTTTCTGATCTGTATTCCACTGTCGTAACCATCGTTGACGGAGATGAAGCGAACGCCAGCAACGGGAAGATTCGCTCCATATAATCGCCTGCTTCAATATAGTCACGGGCGAACCGGGAAAGTCCTTTACGATAATCGTTTTCACCTTTCCGTCCTGCGCGTCCTCAATCAGCCGCTGGAACGCTGGGCGGCTTGTGGAGGTGCCGGAATAGCCATCGTCCACGTACTCCTGACGCGGCTCTGCAGCCAGTTCCGGGCGAGCCATGATGTACCCCTCTACCAGTCCGCGCTGGCCCTGAATGCTGTTGCTCTCAGCCTTATCAGCACCCACATCCTCGTCCGCAAGAGAAAGCCGGTAATAGGTTCCGATCATCTGCTGCTCACCGCCTTTCAAACGTGTAGATCAATTCTGCCTTTACGATTTCTGCTGCACGATTTTCCAGATTTCTCATACGGCGTACCCACTCCATCTGATTTTCTTCTTTCAGTTTTTCCGATATGCCCTCCCGCTGGCTCAGCTGCTCGATCAAAACCTCATATCGTTCCACTGCCTGCTCTTCCACATTTGCTAAAACAGTATCCAGTTTTCCGCTCAGCAGCAAGCTCTGGTAATAGGCTGGTTTTCGCAGTTTCAGGTACGCCTTGTGCAGCATCCCCCAGCGGCCAATCGGACGGTCCGTGGCAGTTTCAAGGCTGGCAGATAATAATCCCCCACCAAAACATATTCCATTCCTGTCCGGGCATCATAGATTTTCTCTTTCATTGTCTGTTCTCCTTTTTCGTTAAAACACAAATTCCGTATAAGTTATTTTCCTGCGGTCCACTTCAATTTTCTTTACATACTGCTGCAGATTGTCTGCCGTTAAAAGAACCTCTGTGTTTCCTGCGATCTGCTTTTTCTGCTGCAATTCTTCTTGAACAACGGCCAGTTCTTTCTCTCTTTCAGATTTTGTCTGCTTCAGTAATACGATTTCATTTTCTACACCTTGCTTCAGTTCCAGAAATTTCTCCTTTGAAAGTTTTCCGAGAACATACTGCTCATAGCCGCTGCGCTTCTGCGATTCCATCCGAACGATATTGCCCGACACCTGTTCCATTTCACGGCTCAATGCAATTTTCTTTGTTTCAAGGTTGCTTTTTCCCGAATTCTTCTGCATCAGCTTTTTCAAGTACTTATGTTCTTCTACCGCTGGTACAGTTCCTTATGGATGCCGTTCCAGAGTCTTTCTCTGAGATGGAAACATGGCAGAATTTACAGTAAAAATACAGTGAACCATCACTTGCCAATGGCAAACCAGCTTTTCGCTGCACTTTTTGCAAAAGATTCTGCCTTTGAAGATGTTCGGATTGTTCTTTCTGCGCTGTTTGCACCATGTTTTCCGTTCCTCCCTGACCGCTTGCTCACGCTTCCCGCAACGCGGAAACTTCATCAAACAGTTCCCAGCTGATAATCGCCGGATGGTTGTCCGGCACCATCCGCCAGCTTCCCCGTGGATTTTCTCCGATTTTCGATACGTTTCATCGTAGGCGATGCGGTTATACACCATGGTTCCCGTGTAGACCGGATTTTCCAGAACCTTTGTCACGAAAGCTGGCTGCCATGTAGGTCCTTTACCCGTGAGGTATTTCTCATATAACCCAGCTGACAGCGGCGTGTAAAAGGTGTTGGGATTCCCTGCGCAGACAGCTTCTTTGCAATCTCGCGCTCTTTCATGCCGGATTTCTTCCAGAGAAAAATCCGCATCACCACATCGCTGACTTCCTCATCCAGAACCAAATGATTCTGCTGATTTCTCTTGTAACCGAACGGAACCGGGGTATAGATTCTCCCCGCGCTTCCTTGGAGCGAAAACACGACTGGATTTTCTGGGACAGGTCTTTCGAGTACATCTCGTTGATCATGCTCTTGATTGGCACCAGCATCCCGTCACGGCTCTGGCTGTTCAGGCTGTCATAATTATCATTGATGGCGATAAATCTTACGCCGAACAGCGGAAACACCTGTTCCAGATACTGCCTGTTTCCACGAAATTGCGGCCCAAACGCGAGAAGTCCTTTACCACGATGCAGTCGATTTTCCGCTCCTGCAGTGCTTTTAGAAGCCTCTCAATTCCGGGCGGTCAAGTTCATCCCTGTGCACCGCTTGTCCGCAAACACATCCAGCAGCATCAGATCATCCCGGTGGTTGATATACTCTTTGATGTAAGAAATCTGCACTTCCAGCGATTCCGTATCCCGAAGTACATCATCAAAATCGGACAGTCGTGCGTAAATTGCGGTTTTCCAGATACGGTGCGGTGCGTTCTCCGCTTCCCGCTGCGCCGCACTTACTTTCTTGCTTACTCTTGCCATAGGTCAGACTCTCCTTTCATGCAGATACTTCATGCTGCCCCATCTGCTTTTGATGCAGTTCTTCCAGCAGGTCTGCAATCTCATCGTGGAATCGGAACGTGATTTCTACCCGGTTGCCCTCATACACTTCGATTTTCTCAATCAGTTCCACGACCATCGGACGGGTGATTTCTTCCAATTTTCGATACTTACGGTACACATCCAGAAACGGATAAGCGTTTGGAGCAGTCTGTAGGTTTTGCCGTTCTGCTTCCAGTTCTGTGATTTTGCGGTCATACTCTTCGATCCGATTGCTGTACAGTTCGTTGTAGTTCAAAAATCCTCCCGTGTGAGGATTTCGTCTGCATAATCCCCGTACAGTTTTTCCTTAATGCCCTGTGTATGGGCCTTTTCTGCAGTCAGCTGCCGAATCTGCCGTTCGATGCGCCGCACACGGTAGGGTTCCTGCTGGGCCTGCCGGATGCTTTCTACAAACTCGGCTTCTTCCATCACGATCTGGATCTGCATCTGAAGCGCGTTCCGCACGACGTTATAGAGTTTTTCATCCCGCAGATTATGGCTCGTGCAGCTGCCCTTGTTCTGCTTGCTGCCGGAGCACTGATAATAGATATACCGCTTTCCTTTATAGCTGGCCGACCTGCGCACTAGCCGGCTGCCGCAGTCCCCACAGTAGAGAAAGCCTGCAAACAGGGCCACCGTTTCGGCATCGTTCGGCCTGCGTGTTTCGGTTTCCAGAATCCGCTGCACCAGTTCAAACTGCTCTGCCGGAATGATTGCTTCATGGGTGTTGTCCACGATTACCCAGTCCCGCATCGGCACGTTCATTTTCTTTTTGGAGCGATAATCCAGTCGTCGTGTCTTTCCCTGTACCAGTTTTCCGATATAGACCTCGTTGTGCAGAATGCGGTCCACTGCCTTGGCAGACCACGGCGCTCATCGCTCTTGCGGAAATGCAGGCTCAGCTTTGCACCGCTCTGCAGCTTTCGTGCAGCTGGGGACGATACCTTTTTCGCATTCAAACGATTTGCGATGCCTGATTATTCATGCCACTGATCTTCCAGCGGAAAATACTTTGTACATTTTCTGCTGCCAGTTCGTCCACGATCAGCTTCGTATGATTGGCAGGATCCTTCCGGTATCCATACGCTGCAAAGCTCCCCACAAAATCGCCGCGCTTGCGCTTGACCGCAAGCTGGCTCTTGATCTTGACGGAAATATCCCGGCAGTACGCATCATTGAGCAAATTCCGCATCGGAACCATGATGGAATCGCTGGTCTTCCACGCGGATTGGCTGTCATAGTTGTCCGTCACTGCAATCAGCCGGACTCGCATGACCGGGAAAATCCGTTCCAGATAGCGTCCCACTTCAATATAGTTTCGCCCGAATCGGGATAAATCTTTGACCAGAATGCAGTTGATGGTTCCTTGCTCCAGCTCCTGAAACAGCCTTTGGAACGCAGGCCGTTCAAAGTTCGAGCCGGAGTAACCATCGTCCACAAACTCATCCACGATGCACAGTTCCGGGTGGTCTATGGCATAGGCTTCCAGTAGTGTGCGCTGGTTTGCAATACTGTCGCTCTCTGTCTTATCGCCATCCTCACGAGACAAGCGTAAGTACAAGGCTGTACGGTATCGGGTTGTATTTTGCTGTGTTCTCTCTGCGAATTGATATCTGGGTATAACAAAAGCCTTCCACCTCCTTAACGAATCGGCAATACTGTTCGTCAGAGAAGCGAAAGGCTCCACATTTTTATGTAGAACAAGCCTACCGAGCAAGTTCTGCTCAGTTTGCACATTCCTATTTTCTTACCCACAAACAGCTTACCAGAATCATCATCCTTGTCCAGTGCTTATCGCATTAAAGTGTGAAATTTTTCTGCGTGTTTTTCAGCAGCTTGCCGAAAGTTTCTCTGCCTTTTCAGCTGGCCGATTGAAAACACCTGCCAATGCGCTCAGACAGTGTGCTGCTCCCTCTCGGTGCGAAATTCAGCTTCACAATAATTCCGTTGTCCAGATAGCAATAAGGATTTCGGACCTTATCCAGCAGATTTTTCAGCCTTTCCTCCTGCGGCAATCCGTGTTCCACTGCATCCTGCTGCAGTTTCTGCAGTTCATGCTGTTCTATCGTGCGGATGTCCCGATCTTTCATCTGGTGGACCTGCTCCAGCCAATTCATTCTGCCGTTTTCTTGCAATCGCGTTCCTCCCATTCAAGCCAGAAGTGTTTTCAGTAAATCCAATTTTGCCTGTCCTATATCCTTTCTCATGCTGGGGCCTGTGCAGGCAATCGGGGTACACAGTTCCAGCAGACGGTCATAGATACGGGCGTGGGCGATATCCTGCGGTTTTTTCAACTCCGTCAAGGTCAGATTCGTGGTAACGATCAGCGGTTTCCGGCTGCGGTAGCGGCTGTCGATGATGTTATAAATCTGCTCCAGCGCATATTCCGTGCCGCGCTCCATGCCGAAATCGTCAATGATAAGCAGCGGATAGCCGCAGAGCCTGTCCACGACTTCATTTCGCCCGGAAAAAGCGTTATTCAGTTCATTCATGATTCGGGCAAAATTCGTCATGCAGACGGCCACTTCCTGTTCCAGTCAGGGCATTGGCAATGAACCCGCCATAAAACTCTTGCCTGTACCAACACCGCCCCAGAGCAGCAAACCCACATTCTTTTCCCGCATTTCCGGCCAGTGGGCCGCATACCGCTGCGCCAGCTGAATCTGCGGATTTTGCCCGTGATCGTTTGCAAATGTCCAGTGCTGCATCGCCCAGTCGGTAAAGCCCTGCAGCTTCAGCCGCTGCACTTTCTCGTAATGCAGCCTTGCACGTTCTTCTTTCTCTTGCTTTTCCCTTGTAGCCTGCCTGCACCGGCATTCAGCCGGATGGCGGTCGCGCCCAAACAGTTTTTTGCCATTCGGAAAGAACGCTTCCTTGGGAGTTTTGCAGATGCCGCAATACAACAGCCCATCTTCTGCAACATAGTCCTGCGGTTCCACAGAGATCGTCATAAGCCTGTCCATCGCTGTCTGGATCGTTTCCGTCATAAACTTTCCTCCTTGTTGTAGGTATAGTCCGGGATGCCTGTTCCCGGTTTCTGTTGTCTTTTCTTCCGTGCTGACCAGCTGCGCAGGGTCGCCGCATGGTCTGCGTACTTCCTGCCTGTAGACTGCATATAGATTGAAAGGTCATCAATCAAGGAATCCAACTCTGCAATTTCCATTTTCAGTTCTGAATAATCTTCCAGATAGACATTCCGATAACGCCCATATGCTTCTTTAGTTCTATTCAGTTGGTTCAATCTTAGGTTGTTCTTATTTATTTGGTTCGATGTGCAGTTTTGCGCAACCGTATTGCTCACTTTTGAGCAATCAGGCTGCTCATTTTTGACCATCTCGATTGCGCATTTCTGCGCAGTCCGGGGAACGCCGAGAAATATCTGGTTTGGCTTGGAAAAGCCATTGGACCGCCGTTCGATCAGCCGTGCGGCTTCCAGTTCCCGCAGGGCACGGGTGACACTGGAAATGCTGCTCTGAAGATCTTCCGCCAGCCCTGCCAACGGATAGAGCACATATGCCGGCCCTGCACATCCACCAGCCGTTCTTCTGCGAAAGGGTCATGCGGTCCAGCAGCAGAACATACGTCAGCCGTGCCGTATGGGACAGGCTCATCTGCAGCAGAAATTTCGGATAAGGGAAATACGCGGGCAGTGGGGTTTGTGCTTTGATGTACTCTTTACTCAAAGTTCCTCCTAATCGTTTTCAAAAGTCCCTGCCGAATGGGAAAGTCCTGCACGGGCTTACGCATCCGGCAGGGTTCCGGGGTGCGGGGTGGAAGACCCTGCTGATTACAGGCTCATATCATAGCTGCGCTTCTTACGTTTCGGTTGACGTACGCGCTGTTCCTGTCGAACCTGCTCCTGCCTTGCCTTTTCGCGGACATTGGCTCCCACTCGCGTTTCCATGCAAGGTCGGATTTCATCTCATTTGTTTTTTGGAAGATGCTGTACACATTATCCGATGCAATTTCCAACGCCTGGATTCTTCCCTCAGGGGAGCATATGCCTTTTTCCTCTCCGCGATTTCTTTGGTCAGTTCTTCTTTCCGCTTTTTCAAAGATTTCAGCATGGCAGCTTTCCATCGTTTTCTTCCCGGAAGTATTTCACGGATTCTGCATAGGCATCCAATTTCTTGGAATGCTCTGCACGGAATTTCTTCTTGAAAAATTGCTTTCGCAAATTGCTGCTGAACCTCTTTTGTAGAAAGGTACTGCCCCGCATAATGAATCTGTTCATTGATTTTGTACAGTTCATCTTCTGCCTGTGACAGTCGTTCATACGCAGCCTGCGCATTGGCCTGTGCTGTCTTACACAGATCGTTTAGTTCCGTCAGGTCGTTGATGTTGTTCTCCTGTACCCATACCAGCGTTTCGGCCATTTTCTGCAAATTGCTGATTTTGACCTTTAGTGCATAGGCCAGATTTCCTGTGCCCTAACATTCTCCTGCAGGTCCACAACAAGCCGCAGCCTAGTTCTGGTCGTAAAGATCAGTATGGGATCTTCCTTGTACCGCAGATTCTTCTCGGCGTTCTGAACAAAGAATCCTTCCAGACATTCTCTTTTGCTGCTTTCTCCCAGAGAACGCTCCGATATGAACTTGTTCCGTTCCGGCGGCAGATAGCTATAACGACCACGTTGTGTTTTGACAAAAATATTATATTCATCCTGCAGGATGTTTTGAAAATCTTCATACGAGATTGCTTTCTCACGGGCGACGGCAACGGCATCCCGGATAAGCTGTTTCTGTGTTTGAAACTTTGTCGGATTTGGCGTAAATCCATCCTTTTCGACTTCCTGTTTTTTCTCATTCAGCGCCGCTGTGCCCAATACTCCGCTTCGGTCACACCCGTTCTGGATGGTGACAGCAAATCGACCTGATGCAGAAATTCACGGTTGCACAAATCCATGAGGGATTTCTGCAAGTGCTTTAGATACTCGTTCGTCACGTGGTGCTTGTACCCTGCCTTGCAGTCAATGGATCGCTCCATAAAGGGCTGCTGGGCACATCCAATTTTCGCAAGCTGTTGATTACGATATGTACATGAATGTTGCCGCTGCCATTGTGACCGTCCATGTGCGTACAGACCAATGCCTGATGCCCCGGAAAATTTGCTTTTGCGTATTCCAGCCCAAGCTCCTGTGCCCGTTTCCCCGTCAAACAATTTTCTGTGCTGTCCCGTGGATCAAAGCTGATGATGTAATGGTGGCTTTTGATTTCATTCTTGTTTTTGTTTTTCTGGTACTCGCGGTTCAACTGCTGGCAGGCCGCATCAAAGGAATAGGGTTCACAGTTCAGACCGTCCAGATAAAACTCATCTCGCATGATACGATTTCCGTTCTGGTCAAGGATCGGAGTTTTCCGAAGCTCATCATGCTTGAAAATCAGATACTCCAGTGCAGCACCATAGTTGGAACTCTTACTTGCGATATGCTTTAAGATTGCCATAATTCTTTCCTGCCATTTCTGCGACCTGCTCCCGCATTTCAAAAATGCAGGCAATTGCATGGTTAATGGTTTCGAGCATAGCGCGCGACTGGATACCGCCGCTGTTGAAAAACATCGCGATCTGGTTCAGATTATTCCCGATGGCAGCAAACTCCCGTGTGATGGCTTCGATCTCGTCCGGGTGGACATAGAACACATACGAGGTATTCACGCGACCTTTCATCAGCATCTGCGCTGCAAATTCAGAGAGGGTCATTCCTGCATCTTCGGCCTGCTGGTGTAAAAGTTCATGTACTACTTCTGTAACTCGTGCGGAGATTACTTTTGTCTTTACGATAGATTTCACTTTTTTCTTCGTCCGTGGCATGGGGTCTCCTTCCAAAATCAAGAATTTGATTTTCCCGGCAGTGCATCTGCACTCCGGCTGTGACCTGCTGTAGCAGGCCACCAATGGGCAAAATCATGTGATTTTGCGCGATGTGAGGGTATGGGGGAGCGCAATCCCCATCAAGATGCCGCCATGGAGAAATCGTCCGCAGGAGCGGTTTCG
>ENA-OQIM01000462-OQIM01000462.1-human-gut-metagenome-genome-assembly--contig:-NODE-462-length-15461-cov-1.558954_pt1 | contig 15461 bp, 21 predicted proteins | sample MGYA00242579_ERZ504744 | MGnify/ENA primary metagenome ERZ504744 (study PRJEB26092, sample SAMD00036441) | human gut metagenome | host: Homo sapiens | study: EMG produced TPA metagenomics assembly of...
TTCATCCAACAAACTCAGTTCCATTTTTCACGACCGCAAGACGTCTCCCGGCTCTGCCTGTTGAAAGACAGACATATACTCTTCCCATTCTGCCTGGCGAGGCAACGTAGCCATTCTGGCCATGGCCGTATCCCAATCAAAATCGAGAGGAGTTTCCACTATCATAAACAAATTAGTCCCCAGGATATAAATTTCCATTTCCAAAATACCGACTTCACGAATAGCTGCCAATGTTTCCGGCCAAACCTTGCCTTCCGAATGGCGCTTTCTATACTCGGCTATCAAGGCCGCATCGTTTTTCAGATTCAACATCTGGCAATAACGTTTTACCGGTCCCTGATATTTCCGAACTTTATATCCTTGCTTTTTGTTTTCCATTATTCTCTTACTTCCCAACCTAATGCACTAGCTCCCAACACGGCGGCATCAGCATCCTTCAATTCAGAAATCAACAATTTAGTCTTACCTTCGTAAATTTTCAAGATATTATCATCTATAGCTTTACGAATCGGCTTCATGATATAATCACCGGATTTTGCTAATCCACCAAACAGAATAATCGCTTCCGGACTGGAGAAAGCAATGAAATCCGCCAAAGCCTCACCCAAAATACGTCCTGTATATTCAAAGATATCTTGTGCTAATTTATCCCCTCTTACAGCCGCGTCAAAAACATCTTTAGATACAATATCTTCAGCCGGGATGTCTCTTAACAAACTAGGTTCGGGACGGGCAACTAGAAATTCACGTGCCGTGCGTGCCACACCTGTAGCCGAACAATAAGTTTCCAAACAGCCCTTACGACCACAACCACACTGACGTCCGTCACGACGAACTATCACATGTCCCAATTCTCCGGCAAAACCATCGTGTCCGTAAACCAGTTGTCCATTTATTACAATACCACTACCAACACCGGTTCCAAGAGTAATCATAATAAAGTCTTTCATGCCACGAGCCGCACCATAAGTCATTTCGCCGATGGCGGCAGCATTAGCATCATTTGTCAAAGCAGTAGGAACACCTATTGCTTCTTCAAACAAAGCAGCCAAGGGAATCACCCCTTTCCAAGGAAGATTTGGAGCAAATTCAATGGTACCGTTATAGTAGTTTCCATTAGGAGCACCTACCCCCATACCTTTAATTTTTTCTACGCCACCGAACGATTCAATCAACGGACGCAACTTTGAACTGACCGCCTCTACATAATCCTCTATTTTAGAAAATGATTGTGTCTTAACTGAATCGGTAGCCAATACGTTACCACGCGAATCTACAATGCCAAAAACTGTATTAGTTCCGCCAATGTCCATACCTACTACGTAGGGTTTTTCCATGCCTGTTACCATGATATATTATTATTTAGGGTTAGTTATTTTGAGCAAATGTACACAATGCGAAAAAAGAGAGCAAATTTTTTTTTCAATTATTTCATATAGCATTGCAACTTTTTGTATCTTCGGCACGTCTAACCAGACAAACACAAGTTAAATTCATCGGTAATGATACATTTAGAGAATATCAACAAAACCTATCATAACGGAGCTCCGCTACATGTTTTGAAAGGTATCAACCTCGACATAGAACGAGGTGAGTTTGTTTCTATTATGGGAGCTTCGGGTTCCGGAAAGTCCACTTTATTGAATATTTTAGGCATCTTGGACAATTACGATTCGGGAGAATATTATTTGAACGATGTATTAATCAAGAATCTGAGTGAAACCCGCTCTGCCGAATACAGAAACCGGATGATAGGATTTATCTTTCAGTCTTTCAACCTGATTTCTTTTAAAAATGCGGTAGAAAATGTAGCTCTTCCCCTCTTCTATCAAGGAGTGAGCCGAAAAAAAAGGAATCAAATGGCATTAGAATACCTTGACAAACTAGGTCTTAAAGAATGGGCGCATCATATGCCCAATGAATTGTCCGGCGGACAAAAACAACGTGTAGCCATAGCACGTGCCTTGATATCCAAACCGCAAATCATCCTCGCCGATGAACCTACCGGAGCCCTGGACAGCAAAACATCCGTGGAAGTGATGAATATTCTGAAAGAACTGCATAAAAACGAGGGACTGACAATCGTTGTCGTCACTCATGAAAGTGGAGTAGCAAACCAAACGGACAAAATCATCCATATTAAGGACGGACTGATTGAACGGATTGAAGAAAACATAGACCATAATGCCTCTCCTTTCGGCAAGAACGGATTCATGAAATAACTGACACACATGATTGATCTTATTCAAGAAATATTCGGAACAATAAAGCGCAATAAATTACGCACGTTCCTCACCGGCTTTGCCGTAGCTTGGGGTATCTTCATGTTGATCGTACTGCTGGGGGCAGGCAACGGACTAATCCATGCTTTCGAAAGCTCATCTGCAGATATGGCTATGAATTCCATCAAAGTATTTCCAGCTGGACTTCCAAAGCATACGATGGATTAAAAGAAGGACGCCGCATTGAACTGGACAATAAAGACTATCGGATAACCGAAACCGATTTCCTCCAAAATGTCATCAGTGTAGGAGCTACCGTACGTCAGAGTAATGTGACTTTAACATACGGGCAAGACTATGTATCCACCACACTGGAAGGAGTATACCCTAATCATAAAGATGTAGAAAGAGTAAAACCTGCAGGGGGGCGATTTATCAATGACATTGATATCCGTCAACGGCGAAAAGTAATCATTCTTCATACAAAAACCGCAGAAATGCTCTTTAAAAAAGACGCAGACAAAGCTATCGGAAAATTTGTCAACGCCAATGGAGTAGTATATCAAGTAGTAGGCCTATTTACCGACAAGGGAAGTTTCCAACCTAATGCCTTCATCCCATTCACCACCTTACAACTCATATATAATAAAGGTGACAAGCTGAACAATTTGATATTTATGACACGAGGACTCGATACAGAAGAAAAAAATGAAATCTTTGAAAAGGAGTACCGCAAAGCTATCGGCATACACCACCGGTTTACAGCTGATGACAAAGGCGCTATCTGGATATGGAACCGTTTCACTCAATTCCTGCAACAAGAAAAAGGTATGCGCATTCTGACTATAGCCATTTGGGTAATAGGCATATTCACTTTGCTGAGTGGCATCGTAGGTGTAAGTAATATCATGCTGATCACAGTAAAAGAACGGACCCGTGAATTTGGTATCCGCAAAGCGTTAGGTGCCAAACCTATATCTATCTTATGGCTAATTATAGCCGAAAGCGTAACAATTACCACCTTTTCGGTATATAGGAATGGTGGCAGGTATCGCTGCCACAGAATACATGAATACAGTGGCAGGAAACCAAACTGTAGACGCAGGCGTTTTCACCGAAACAGTTTTCCTCAATCCCACAGTAGATATCAGTATAGCCATACAAGCAACCATGACATTGGTGATAGCCGGTACACTGGCAGGCTTCTTTCCTGCTCGTAAGGCCGTCATGATCCGACCAATCGAAGCACTTAGAGCAGATTAAAATTATGAGAATAGATTTAGACAGGTGGGAAGAAATATTCATCACCATTACCAGAAACAAGACACGTAGCCTATTGACCGCTTTTGGTGTTTTTTGGGGCATATTCATGCTGGTGGCCTTATGGGGGGTGGCCAAGGACTACAAGATATGATGTCGGCCAACTTTAAAGGATTCGCCACCAATTCCGTTTTTTTCGGAAGTAATAAAACCAGTGAAGCCTATAAAGGATTTAGAAAAGGACGTTATTGGGATATGGAATTTAACGATGTGGAACGTATCCGCCAAGCCGTACCGGAAGTAGAAGTTATCACTCCCAATATCAGCCGATGGGGCTCTACTGCTATTTTCGGAGACAAGAAAAGCTCCTGTGCCGTCAGAGGATTGCAGCCTGATTATGAAAAGATAGAAGCTCAAAATATTACAATGGGGCGCTTTAATCAATGACGTAGACATACTGGAAAACCGGAAAGTCTGTACCATAGGAAAACGCGTATACGACGAACTGTTTCCCCAAGGAGGAAACCCATGCGGACAATATTTGCGTGTGGATGGTATTTATTATCAGATTGTAGGTGTTAGCTTATCAACCAGTAACATGAATATCAATGCCGGAACAGAGGATAGTGTAACTCTTCCATTTACTACCATGCAAAAAGCATACAACTTTGGAAAGCGCATTGATTTAGTCTGTATTACCGTAAAACCGGGAGTAACTGTTACCAGTATAGCCGACAAAATAGAACAAGTAATCAAGAAAGCGCACTATATCCACCCGGACGACAAACAAGCGGTGATCATGGTCAATGCAGAAGCAATGTTCAGCATGATTGACAATCTGTTCACAGGCATCAAAATTTTGGCATGGATGGTAGGTTTGGGAACATTACTGGCAGGAGCTATCGGAGTAAGCAATATTATGATGGTTACCGTGAAAGAACGTACAACCGAAATCGGCATCCGCCGAGCCATTGGCGCACGCCCTAAAGATATTCTAAACCAAATTCTTTCTGAAAGCATGGTATTGACAACTTTTGCAGGGTTAATGGGGATTAGTTTCGGAGTCTTGATCTTACAAGGATTAGAAGTAGGAACGGCAGCTTCGGGTACAGAGGCTCATTTTCAAATCAGCTTCTGGATGGCCGTCGGGGCTTGCATTTTATTGATGGTCTTAGGTATGCTGGCCGGATTAGCACCGGCCTATCGCGCTATGGCCATCAAACCAATTGAGGCTATAAGAGACGAATAAAACCATCCGACGTAACGGATAAAGTTTCCATGCAAGAACAAACAAGAATAAAAAAATAATAAAAACAAACAGATATGAAAAAGTATGTAAAAATTGCACTATTAGTCATCGTTGCACTGATATTCATCGGAACATTTGTATTTCTCTATCAAAAATCACAACCCAAAGCCAGCGTGTATACTATATTAAACGCAGAAATCACCGATCTGAAAAAGACCACTGTAGCTACTGGAAAAATAGAACCACGTGACGAGATTCTGATTAAGCCACAGATTTCAGGTATCATTGACGAGGTATATAAGGAAGCCGGACAAAAAATAAAGAAAGGAGAAGTGATTGCCAAAGTAAAGGTGATCCCCGAACTGGGACAACTAAACTCAGCAGAAAGCCGTGTAAGGCTGGCAGAAATCAATGCCAGACAAGGGGAAACGGACTTTGCCCGCATGAAAAAACTGTTCGAAAGCAAACTTATCAGCAGTGAAGAATACGAAAAGAGTGAAGTAGCTGTAAAACAAGCACGTGAAGAATTACAAACAGCCAAAGACAATCTGGAAATAGTCAAAGAAGGTATCACTAAAAACAAAGCTTCATTCAGTAGTACCCTTATCCGATCTACTATTGACGGATTGATTTTAGATGTGCCCGTAAAAGCCGGTAACTCCGTCATAATGAGCAACACATTCAATGACGGAACCACTATCGCCACCGTAGCTAACATGAATGATCTGATTTTCCGCGGCAATATTGATGAAACGGAAGTAGGACGCATACACGAAGCATGCCGGTAAAAATAACTTTAGGAGCCTTACAAAACATGGAATTTGATGCACAACTAGAATATATATCCCCCAAAGGTGTAGAAGAAAATGGTGCTAACCAATTTGAGATCAAAGCAGCCATCACAGTCCCCGACAGTATTACCATCCGTTCCGGATATAGCGCAAATGCGGAAATCGTTCTGGCACGTGCCAGCAAGGTACTGGCAGTACCCGAAAGTACTGTTGAGTTTAAAAACGACTCTACTTTTGTATATGTATTGACTGATAGTGTACCTTCACAAAAATTCAGCCGTCGTGCCGTTATTACAGGTATGAGTGACGGTATCCAGATTGAAATAAAGAACGGTCTGAATGTCAATGAAAAAGTACGCGGAGCAGAAAAGAAATAACAGAATATCATTATGAAGAAACAAATCATTATAGCCTTGGCCACCCTGACTGCATTACCGGCCGTTTCCCAAGAAAAATGGAGTTACGTAATGCATTGATTATGCTATAGAACACAACCTGAGCATCAAGCAACAGGAAGCAGCAAGAGATCAAAATGCAGTGGATTTGAATACTGCTAAATACAGCCGTCTGCCTAATCTGAACGGTAATGTGGGACAGTCATTTAACTTCGGCCGTGCCTTACAGGCAGACAATACGTATGGCGACCGTAATACCAAAAATACCAACTTCTCACTCAGTACCAGCATCCCTTTATTTACAGGATTGCGAATACCGAACAACATCGCTCTCAGCAAACTAAACCTGAAAGCAGCTATAGAGGACTTGAACAAGGCCAAAGAAGATATCAGCATTTCTGTCACCTCTGCCTATCTACAAATTCTTTTTAATGAAGAATTAGCAAAAGTAGCTCACAACCAAGTAGAGTTAAGCCGGGAACAGCTGGAATTGAAAGAAGCTTATTTCAAAAATGGGAAAGCATCTGAAGCCGAAGTCTACGAAGCCCGCACACGTGTCGCCCAAGACGAAATGTCAGCAGTACAGGCTGACAATAACTATCAGTTAGCTTTGTTAGAACTGAGCCAACTGTTGGAACTTCCGACTCCTGACGGATTTGGAGTAGTATCTCCCCGTGTAGAGGATAATTTCACTCTGCTTTCACTTCCCGAAGATATCTATGCACAAGCTGTTCTGAACAAACCAAGTATTAAAGCAGCCCAATTTCGTCTGGAAGGTGCAGCCAAAAGTATCCGTATTGCCCAAAGTTCCTGGTATCCGCAATTAAACTTCGGTGCAGGTATAGGAACAAACTACTATAATATTTCAGGAGTAGAAAATGCTTCATTCAGCAGTCAGTGGCATCAAAATTTTAATAAATACCTGCAATTCTCACTCAGCATTCCGTTGTTCAACCGTTTTGACACACGAAATAAAGTAAAGAACGCACGCATCCAGCGCACTGCTTTATCATGGAAGTTGGAAGAAAGCAAAAAGGCTCTTTTCAAAGAAATACAGCAAGCATACTATAATGCAGTAGCTGCCGAAAGCAAATATAAAAGCAGTAATACAGCTACGGATGCTTCTGAGGCTTCCTTCCGTCTGATGAGCGAAAAATATGCCAATGGTAAAGCCAACGCTACTGAATACAATGAGGCTCGTACCAATTGGATGAAAGCCGTTTCGGATATGCTTCAAGCAAAATATGATTATCTGTTCCGTACCAAAATTCTGGATTTCTACAAAGGAGTTCCTCTTACTTTAGAATAATTTCTTAAGATTCACCACAGATTTTCACAGTCCATTCATAATCAAATTCTGCGTTGCCTGTGGTGAATCATCATAAAAATGATCTTTACAATCCGGACAATTCATTGTATCTCCAACTCTTAATTTACGTCAATTTTCGTCGTTTTTCAAATCATACTATACCGTACGCATACGCACTACAGTTCTCTCCTTAGAATTACTTTTATTGCTTCCTCCTGAACGTTCCGAATCTTTCTCTTTCTTACCATTTCCTCTTCTCACATCCCTGCCGGATGGAGTAATACGCCTATTTTCATGACGGTCCTTATCAACTGTGAGTTCTGTCCACGTCGTGAAGGGCGCCCATCATGCTTGTTATTATGATCCTTCTTCGGTCTGTCCGGCCTTGCCTGTGGAACAGACGGACGATGATGATCACCCGACGGCCTGTCAGGACGGATTTGAGGTCTGTTTGGACTAGCCTGAGGAGGAGTGGCTGGGCGATGATGATCCTTTTGAGGAGGACGAACAACTATATTAAAATCACGACGACGGTGCATATCATACGTCATTCTATCATGGCGGATACGATAATGTCCGTCGTACACATCATGGCGATAATGGTCACGATAATGGATCTTATAATAACTGACATTATTGAAATGAGTACGATAATGCCCTCCGCAATAACTAGCATAGTGATGCGGTTTGCCATAGTAGAAAAATTCACATTATTATATACCAGATAGATACGGAACTGCCATTGTTCTCATGCGCATAAATGGGACGGTAGAAATGCTCAGCCCCTCATAAAACGACGATATTGCGCACTGGAAAGTATCCAACGAAGATCATCATTACGCACATCCAAAAAATCATAATAACGTTCCAACGCATAATCATAGCCTCTTACCACATCATCCATCAGATAACGGACATTATTGATAAAATCATAATTCACCTCATATACATCATTGTATTGCTGCGGAGTGAGTTTCAGTTCGTATGCCATACGGTCGGTAAGAAAACGAGTGTTCGTGTCTCATTTTGCTGATACTCACTGGCCCCATTGCGGGAATAGTTATACCTAGCATACAAATCACTATCAGTAATGTAGTCCATCTTTTCATAGCTGTTACGTTTTTAGTTTGTTAGTTCTATGGCACAAAAATAGGGGAAATCACTTTCCCCCACAATTGATTTTCCCCATAAATTCATAGGGCTTTTCCTATATCTGGTAGGGAAAAGCTCCACTAAGTAAGGCGTATCCCCTCAGCTTCTAAAACAACCAGACGTTTTTTATATAAATCCCCCTACCGCTTTTTTGAAAGTTTTTTTACTGACACCAAAAGCATCATAGATATCCTCTGCAGCACTTTTATCATTCAATGGAGTGAAACCTTCATGATCTTTAATATATTGTAATAACACTTCTGAAAAATCATCACCTTCTTTGCGCCTAACTTTTGCAGAACCAAATCTATCTTGCCATCCTCACGCACCTGCTTTACATAAGCCTTCAGCCGCATACCGGCTTCTAAAGGTTGGAAAATCTCATTATCGTAAAGCAAACCACTGAACTTATTTTCCACAATAGCTTTAAATCCCAAATCTGTTTTCTGCCATATCAGGATATCCACTTCCTGCCCCAGCCGATAATCGGGATGTTCTTTAGAAAGATAATGCTCCACTTTAGCAGATGCCATAATGCGGTAACTATCTTCGTCTATATGTGCGTGTATTATATACTTCTCCCTTTCTGCATTTTCATCTTTGTTCACGGAAAGGTACAAAAAGGTCTTTCATTAATCCCCAATTCAAAAACGCACCAAACTCATTAACCCATGCCACTTCCAAACAGGCAAACTCGTCCACCTGCACCAATGGCTGTAAAGTGGTAGCTATCAACCTTTCCTCATTGTCGAGGTAAAGAAAGACATTCAGCACATCGCCAGGCTTACAGCCTTCGGGCACATAACGCGTAGGCAATAAAATCTCTCCGTCATCGCCTCCATCTAAATAGACACCAAAGTCTACTTCTTTTACAACCTCCAGCTGGTTGTATTTTCCCAGTTTTACGTTCATTAGCTAAATTTTTTTCTCAAAGATAAATAAAAAGCACTATCTTTACTCGCTATTAACAAAGAAAACCCCAATTAGTTATGGATAATTTTATCTTTTACAATCCTACACGCCTCATCTTTGGCAAGGCATGATTGCCCAATTGTCCCAACAGATACCGGCCAACAAGAGAATCATGATCACTTCGGAGGTGGCAGTGTAAAAACAAATGGAGTCTATGAACAAGTAATCCAAGCCCTTGAAGGACGTGATTACACGGAGTTTTGGGGAATAGAATCAAATCCTGATATATCTACCCTGAAAAAAGCTATAGAATCAGGCAAAGAAAAAAACATCAACTTCCTGCTGGCAGTAGGTGGCGGCTCAGTTATAGACGGTACCAAGTTGATTTCCGCTGGTATTCCCTACGACGGAGATGCCTGGGAACTAGTTAAAAAAGGCAGTGCACAAAATACTATTCCTTTAGGAACTGTGCTAACTATTCCCGCCACAGGTTCAGAAATGAATAACGGAGCTGTAATTTCATGCCGTGAAACTCATGAAAAATATCCATTTTTCTCCTCTCATCCTGTATTTTCTATCCTAGATCCGACAGTAACTTTCTCATTGCCCGACTATCAGATAGCTTGCGGACTGGCAGACACTTTTGTACACGTCATGGAACAATACATGACCAAAAACAAACGAATCTTATCTAATGGACCGCTGGAGCGAAAGCATCCTTCGTACATTGGTACAAATCGCTCCGCAAATCAAAGAAAACAAACAGGATTATCACTTGATGAGTGAATTTATGATGTCCGCCACTATGGCTTTGAACGGTTTCATTGCTATGGGAGTATCCGAAGACTGGGCCACCCACATGATAGGGCATGAGCTGACTGCATTACATGGCATGACACACGGCCAGACACTGGCTATCGTATTTCCCGGAACTCTACGGACACTCGCCGACAAAAAGCGTGACAAAATACTACAATATGGCGAACGTATCTGGGGAGTTACTTCAGGAGTTCCCAGTGTACGAGTATCGCTAACCATAGAAAAGACTGAAGAATTCTTTAGAAATTTAGGACTTAAGACCCGTTTGGATGAAGCAGGAATAGGCGATGATACCATCGAAGAAATAGTACGCCGGTTCAATGAGAGAGGCGCAGCATACGGAGAGGACGGTGATGTAACTGGAGAAGTGGCACGCCGGATTCTGCAAAACTGTAAATCGAAAAAAGAAACAACTGATACAGGAGGAACGAGTATGAAAACAGTTATTCTTACTTCTTTCAAAAGTGATGTCCGAGCACACATGTTACAGGATCTTCTAAAAAATGAAGGTATAGAATCCATGTTGCAGGGAGAGTATACAGCCCAAGTTTTGGCTTATATTCCGGGAATGGAAATAAAGGTTCTAGTCTTCGAAAAAGATTATGCCGGGCATTTGAAATCCTGAAAGCCAGTTTTCCCGAGAAAGTATAAGCATAACTTCTTCTACACCATTCAAACTTTCTCATCCATATCTTGTTATAGGGAGTATTCAAACCTAAACTAAAGATGTACATGAGAATTTTTATTTTTACCTTTACTGGCACTGCTAGCTTCGTGCGGTAAAGATGAGGATTATGACAGAAGCAATCCCAAACCTGAAGAGATGGTGACTCCCGCCTTATATGCCACCATTCAACAAAATACGACCGATCTTTATAACGGTCCTTTGGAAGTATTACCTTGCCGGCCTGATGGCAGTATTTATGTAGGAAATTACACATCAACCGGAAATCAGACCCCTGTCCCCGCATATTATTCCATAGAAAACGGAATAGGAAAATCTAAAAATTCCCCTCTAAGACTGCCCGCAGGCACCTATAATATCATTTATTGGGGATATCCCACCTTTTTCAATACTACAGACGCCGCACTGAGCGACCCTACCCTAATTTTAGGAGAAAAAATTACTCGACACTTCATTAGGATTACGAAAAGTCCCCGTAGATACTGTTTACTATCCTGTACACGATTTAGTATTCGGCACACAAGAGATCAATATCGGTCAAGATGACCTTCAAGCGCATCTCATTCGTGCTACCGCCGCATTAGGAGTAATCACTACCGAAACAAACGGTAACGCTTTCAGCGAAAGCATAGACTCTATGTGGATTTATATCAGCAATATCTATAGTAATCTGAATTATTTCTCCGCCCAACCGGAAGGAACTGTCAAAACCATACGTTTCGGGTTGATCCCTAACGCAGATCGAAAAGAATTCAGCAATAAATTTGTATCTGTATTCCCATCCCAGCCAAATCCAATGATCCAAGTCTTCGTGCAAATGAAAAACGGAGATTTAAAGCATTACCAACAAAAGCTAACCACACAACTTAGTGCCGGAACAAAAACAACAGTCAACCTGAGTATGGACGGTGTACTACTGGAAGAAGGAGGGACCGGAGGATTCCAAGTAGACCAATGGAAAGAGCAGAATGACAGCATCCATATACCATTAAACTGATCTCTGCTCTATTAAATTTTCAAAGAAATCCTGCCATCTACCATGTGAATAGTACGGTCCGTCAAACGAGCCAAATTTTCATCATGAGTAACAATAACAAAAGTTTGGCCTAATTTATCACGCAAATCAAAGAACAACTGATGAAGTTCCTCTTTATTGCGGTATCCAGACTGCCCGACGGCTCATCCGCAAGGATAACCGCCGGGTTGTTTATTAATGCACGCGCTACCGCCACCCGTTGCTTCTCCCCTCCCGACAATTCAGCCGGTTTGTGCGAAGCACGTTCGGACAACCCCAAAAAAAGCTAGCGTTTCTTTGGCTTTCCGCATAGCTTCGGAAGAAGATGTACCTGCTATCAACGCAGGAATCATCACATTCTCTAAAGCTGTGAACTCGGGAAGTAACTGGTGGAACTGAAACACAAAGCCAATCTGCCGGTTACGAAAAGCCGACAACTCTTTTTCCTTCAAACAACTCACTTCTGTACCATTCAGTAAAATAGTACCCGTATCCGCCTTATCTAACGTTCCTATGATCTGCAATAATGTAGTTTTCCCCGCACCACTGGGACCTACAATACTTACCACCTCTCCTTTTTCTATCATCAAGTCAATACCTTTCAGTACCTGCAATGTCCCGAAACTCTTCGTTATTCCCTGTAATTCTATCATAATCAAATTCTTCTTATCACATACTCCGCCAGATAACAGCCAAAGACTGCCGGCATATAACTCACGGTTCCGGCAGTAGATTTCTTATTTTTCTCATCATCTACCAATATCACCGCATCCTGATCGGCCTGCTCTGTACTAAATACAACCGGAAGTTTTCGCTTCATCCCCATTTTCTGCAAACGCTTCCGCACGGCTTTGCTTAATCCGCAATGGTAAGTATCCCATAAATCGGCAAAACGAACCTGAGTAATATCCATTTAGCACCGGCCCCCATACTACTCACAATGGGCAGACGACGTTGAAGCACATTATATATAAGGTAACATTTAGGAGCTACCGTATCAATGGCATCCACCACAAAATCAAATTTTGCACTGTCCAGCAATTCCGGAATACGCTCATCTTTCAGATACTCCACCAATACAGTCAATTCCAAATCAGGATTAATATCACGGAAACGTTCCGACAAAATTTCCGCTTTGGGACGTCCATAGTAGAGTAAAGGGCCGAAAGCTGACGATTAATATTACTGGGCTGCACAATGTCTGCATCCACAATTGTCATACGGCCTACTCCTGCACGACAAATCATCTCGGCAGCATACGCTCCAACTCCACCCAAACCTACCACCAGCACATGAGCGTGACGCAGGCGTTTCATCTTATCTTTTCCTAGCAACAACTCCGTACGTTGCTGCCACTCTATATTAATTTCGTTCATCACCTTTCTTAAACCATTTGTAGAACCATTTTCCTACATTATCATATACTCGTGTTTCCGATTGTCCGCGAGGGTCAGAAAAAGAAACAATCTCTTGCGGATCGTCCCCTAACTGATCCGGATACACAATCAACAAACTGTTATTGGCAAAGTACTTGCTGATTTGTGACGGCAGACGTTCAAAAGAAGTCTGATAAGAGATGGAACCTTTACGCGAAGATACAACCACAAACAGATGGTCATAATTCACCTGTCCGGTCAATAAAAGCAGATCATCCCACTCTTCCAATAAAGAAAACTCCGTAAAAGTATTCGCCTCCTGTTTTTCTGTCAGGGCACGCAAATGCTTCAATGTATCTTCTGTAGCAAAGAAATGCACGCGGCATCCAATTGTTTACCCATACGGCAGAGCTGTGTCATCCATTTCAAGAAACCTTTTTCATATTCCGCCTTATCGGGAACCGCCACCACAATCCGGCGCAACGTATTGACAGGCATCAATAATTTAGCGATCATAATCTGGCGGTTCGTACCCTTCAACAAGTTTTCCGTCATTGTACCAAAGAAAGAATCCATCAAATTCGTCTTACGATGCAAACCTATTACAATATCCGTTACCGCATATTCTTTCTGCGTATGAATAATACCTTGCGCAATATTCAAATCATAACGCAACACAGTCTTTACAGACGCATCGGCAGCAGCAGCAATCATCGCCGTACGCTCCAAGTTGCGCTTGCCTATCAGTTCCTTGGTTTCTGAAGTATTATTATCATTGATCACACTCAGTGCCACCAATGACTCTTTTTGTTTAGGATGCCTCATCATCAAAGCCATGCCTACCAACCTTCTATGGTTTCAGGATTAGCTACCGGAATCAAGATGCGTTCCTGTTCCTTACCTTCGCTGCCCTCCATCAGATTTTCCTGAGTCACCATTTTGCGTGCGGCACGTTCTGTCACAACAGAACTTATAATACAAGTGAACAAAATCATGACCACCGTACCATTCAAAACATCATCATTCAACAACCGCTCTCCATTTTCCATAATAATACCATGACCTATCAACACAGCGGCCAAGGTCGCAGCAGCCTGTGCATTACTTAATCCGAATATCAAGCTGCCCTCCACCTTCTTCATTCCATATATCTTCTGGGTTATCCATGCAGCCAGCCACTTACTGAATGTCGCCACTACGGTCATTACAACCGCCACTTTCAGCGCTTCACCTTCCGTAAAAAGGCAACGTACATCAATAATCATCCCCACCCCAATCAAGAAATAGGGAATAAACAGCGCATTACCCACAAACTCCAGCCGGTTCATCAAAGGAGAGACATGAGGAACAAAACGATTTAATACCAACCCGGCAAGGAAAGCTCCCAAAATAACCTTCCATCCCCACCAATTCCATCAAGCCTCCGCCCAAGAACACCATAGCCAGCACGAATATAAATTGCATCACCGCATCCTCATACGTACGGAAAAACCATCGGCTGATGCGAGGCATTAAAAATATGATAAGTCCGAACAGCAAAACTACCTTGGCAACCAACAGCACCCAAAACAGTCCGCCTACGTCCTCACCTTTATACATACCACCAATAACAGCCAGCACCATCAAAGCTAGCACCACAGTCACCGCCGTACCACCAATAGTGATACTGACCGTCCGTTGCCGCGACAAGCCATACCGGCTGATAATAGGATAAGCAATCAAGGTGTGACTGGCATACATACTGGCCAGCAACACAGAAGTCAAAATCCATAGTCCAGCATACTCATGCTGCTCCATATGCCCAGCCCCATCGATGAGGAAAGTAAACATACCAAAGATCAATCCTTTTGTCCTGTTTTTCTTGAAATCGTCCATATCCATCTCAAGACCGGCCAAAAACATAATGTAGTAAAGTCCGACCTTTCCAAACAATTCAAAACTGCTGTCACGTTCCAGAATGTTAAAGCCATACTTGCCTACCACTACCCCGGCAAGTATCATACCGATGATATGCGGAATGCGTAAACGCCCCAAAATCATAGGGGCAAACAGGATGATAATAAGTACCAGGAAGAATATCCAGGTAGGATCTGTGACCGGAAAATGTATGTTAAGGTCGAATAATTCCATCTTTTTTTGAGTTTTATACCATTATATCGACAAAATTACGAAAAAAACTTTCTTTTTTACTGATTTATATTCTAAAATGTTCTAATTTTGCACGCAGAACATACTTACATGCTGAGAGATAGTTCTAAAGTATTACTAAATTTTAT
>ENA-OQIM01000463-OQIM01000463.1-human-gut-metagenome-genome-assembly--contig:-NODE-463-length-15423-cov-1.426451_pt1 | contig 15423 bp, 18 predicted proteins | sample MGYA00242579_ERZ504744 | MGnify/ENA primary metagenome ERZ504744 (study PRJEB26092, sample SAMD00036441) | human gut metagenome | host: Homo sapiens | study: EMG produced TPA metagenomics assembly of...
CCACGACTTCCTCCTTCGGCTTTTCCGCTTCGATGTCGGGGAAAAGGAAGTCCCCACCGCTTCCGATGGGGTATCTGTAACGGCAGGTGCGGCGACTGCCTCCGGCTGTGTTTCCTCCTGTCGTGGCTGCTCACGGGAAGTTTCCGGCACGGCTTTCACTTCCGTCTTTTCCGCCACTTGTTTCTCGTTATGCTGCCTTGCCAGTTCCCGAAGTTCTTTCCTACGCTCCGGCGTCAAACCCATCATCATTTCATAGAAACCGTTGATGGAGGATTGGTATCCCAGTCCAGTGTGGCATAGATGTCGTCCGGGTCGGCAGGCTTGGCGGTGTTCTCCGCTTTCACCTCCTTATTCTCCATTGCGGGTTTTGCAGTTGGAGCTGTCGGTGTAACCGTGACTTTCGGTTTGGGCGGAGTGGACTTTGCCGTAACTGCCTTTTTCACCGTCTTTTTCTTTTTGGAGGTTTTCGGTTGGCTGACCTCTTCCGTCATCCCCCAGAGGTCAAGCAGGGTGAGCTGCACGCCTGCGGAATATTGCGGGCGCGGTTCTATCTCCGGCTTTTCATCTGCGGGTTGCGGCTTTTCTGTCGGAGTTTCCACCGTCTGCGCCGAGGATACTGTTTCCAATTTTATGGCAGGACGCTCTACTTTATTTTGAACGGCAACTTTTTCTTCCGTTCCTGCCTGCCGGATTGAACCCGAATACAAGCGCATGGCAAGCCTGTAATGGAAATCCTCGTCGAGCATACGGCGCAAATCCCCGGCGATGCTGCTGCCTTGCCCTCGTGCAGATAAACCATAGCGGGCTTCCCGTAGGGTCTGTGTCAAGTTTCGCCATCGTATGCACGATGCGTTCCGGGTGGTGGATGAAATAGGCGTTGTCGGTCAGGGCGGTTTTCGTGTCCGTCTGTATCACGGTCATCAGCCGCTCGTCCTGCGACATTTCCTTCTTGCTGAGGTTCTTTTGCAGGACAATCAGGTCACTGCCCACCTCCGTGCCCGCGTTGTCCGTGAACAGGTTGTTGGGCAGGCGTATCGCGGATACCAGATTGGCCTGACTGAACAGCTCGTTACGCACGGAGGTCTTGGTGCTATTCAATACCCCTTGCGAGGTGATGAACGCCACGATACCGCCGTCACGCACGGCATCCAGTCCTTTGAGAAAGAAATAGTTGTGGATGGTTTTCTGGGCGGAGCGTCTGCCGAAAGAGTCGCTCCGCTGAAACTCCGCGTCGAACACGGCAATGTCACCGAACGGAATGTTGGACACCGCCAAGTCGAAATAATTGTTGAACGGTCTTTCGATTTTCTCAAAACCGCAGGTGCGCATTTTCTGGTCGGGATAGAGATGCCTCAAGATTGTACCGTGAGCAGATCCTTCTCGAAAGCCATCACATCCGCATTGGGGCTGTGCCGCAGCATGGAATCCACGAACACGCCGACACCTGCCGACGGTTCGAGCATACGGGCGGGGCGGACGCTGTAATCTGCCAGCACGTCCGCGATGGTGTCGGTTATCTCTTTGGGGGTGTAGAAAGCGGTCAGCACGGAGCTTTCAGCGAATCCACAAACCGCTTGTACTCTGTTTCGTCCTTGCTGTTCTCACGGATAAGCCTGTGCAGCTCCACCGTCGGGGCGAACAGTTCGAGGTCGGATTTCGCCCACCGGACGGCATCCGTCAGTTCCTTTGCAGGGTTGAGGATACATTTCAGACCGCCGAAACCGCAGTACCTTTGAAGTATGGCACGCTCTTCGGTTGTCGCTGTCCTGTTTTCCCTGTCAAGGATGAATGCCGTCCGTATCGCCTCGATGTTGTCCCGCAGTTTCTGTTTGCGGTTAAACGCCATATTCGTCTAAGTAAAGGACGGTTGCTCCCGTCAGCTCCGTGTAGAGCAGGTCGTAATCGGAAGACAGGGCGAAATTGTCATCCGAGAGGTCATAGACGGAGAACACGTTCCGACAAGCGGCAGCAGTTTCAGGACAAAGGCTTCACGCTTCTCTTCCGGCACTTCATCGGCAAACTCGTTTTCCACGACTTCGCGGAGGATGGCGTAACGGGAATAATGCAGCCCGCGCAGCAGCGTGTCCATCGCCAGTTCCTGCGCACCATCGGCGGGATAGCCTTCAAGCCGTGCCCTCTCATACGTTTCGGCGGCACGGTCGGCCCGTTCCCGTATGAAAGCGGTGTCGTCAGCCTGTTCAAACTTGTTCGTGCGGAGATAGTCCAGCAGGTACAGACCGTAATAGGAAAAGTCGGTCTGACCCTCGTTTTTCTTCTTGTTGTTCATTACTTTGATTTAGCGGATTGATAATTAACGGGATAATCGGTTGGAAAAAGGAAGAAAAAGGCACTCGGTATCCCTCCGAGTGCCACCACTAAATCCAAAGTATGAGTGTAATCCGGTATCGAAGAACAATTCATTACTCTGAACAAGTGGCAAAGTTAGTGCAAATCGAAGACAATACGAAAAAAACTTGTTTGTTTCTATTGTTGAGATGCAGCCTAACTTTATCAAAAGTTAGTGATTTATTTCCTTTTTTCGGATAGGAAGACTTGCATTTCTTTTCCGGGAACACGAACGTCGTGTTATATCCCCGTCAAAGGCGACTATGGCATCGAAGTTCTTGCCCTGCTTGCTCTTGAAGCCTTTGAGCAGCTTGGTGTGCCCGTCAGTGAGCAGGTCTTTTATTTTTATCGTCGGACAGGGTGCGTCCCGCTTTCAGCCGGAACACGGGCAGTCCGCACTCCGTGTTGTCGCAGCGTACCACCTTGCCGTAGAACCGCATCCTGCCCGTGCCACACTTGGGACACGCGCAGCCGGAGTCACGGCTGCCGAAGAGCTTGTCGCACGAGATCAGTTCGGAGGTTATCTCACGTGTGTACGCCTCTATCTCCTTGCGGAAGGTGTCGTCGGACAGTTCCCCGCGCTCGATACGCGCCAGCTCCTTTTCCCATTCGCCCGTCATGGCAACATCGGCGATGCGCATCGTCTTGACGACGGAATTGAGGGCAAGTCCTTTTTCGGTGGGAACAAGCGACTTCTTGCAGCGTTCCATGTAACCGCGCTTGAAAAGCGTTTCGATGATGGAGGCGCGTGTGGCGGGAGTACCGATGCCACAGTCCTTCATCGCCTGCCGCAGTGCGTCGTCCTCAATTTCCTTGCCCGCCGTTTCCATTGCCGAGAGCAGGGTGGCTTCGGTATGCAGCGGCTTGGGTTTGGTCTTTCCTTCGGTAATGGACGAGCCTTTCGGTGTCAGCGTGTCGCCTTCCTGCCAGCCGGGATGGTAATTTCCTCTTTTTCCTCGCCATAGACGGCACGCCATCCGGTTTGCTTCACGACGCTGCCTTTTACGGTAAACTCCACTCCGGCACATTCCGCCGTGACAGTGGTCACATCCTTGACGCATTTCTCAGAGAATGCCTCGACCATGCGCCCGGCAATCATCTGATAGATGGTATTGTCCTCTTTGGAGAGGAAGAGCGGTTTCTCACCCGTGACGAGCAGGGCATGGTGGTCTGTCACCTTGCCGTCGTCCACGCTGCGGCGTGTCGGGGCGGCTTTTGCCCGCACCTTGTCTTTCCATTCGGGCTGTGTGCCGATGAAAGCGAGCAGTTTGGGAATTTCGGCAAACACGTCTTCGGGGATGTAGCGGCTTCCCGTTCTCGGATAGGTTATCAACTTCTTTTCGTAGAGTTTCTGCGCGATTTCAAGCGTCTGTTCCGCCGTGAAGCCGTGCTTGGCGTTGGCTTCTTTCTGGAGCGTGGTCAGGTCGTAGAGCAAGGGAGTTTCCTCCGTCTTCTCCTTGCGCTCGGCTTTCGTGACAGTGGCGCAACCTGCCGCCTTTACCTTATTATATAGTTCCATCGCCGGTTCTTTCTCTTTCCATTTCTCGGAGGATGAGAATTTCACGACTTCGCCGTCGCAACCGTCCGTTGCGATATGGAGCTGCCAGAATGCTTCGGACGTAAAGCGGCGGTTCTCCCAGTAGCGTTCACATACCATAGCCAACGTTGGTGTCTGCACCCGCCCCACGGAATACGTGCCGTGTCCGGCGGCGATGGATAACGCCTGTGTGCCGTTGATGCCCACGAGCCAGTCGGATTCGCTCCGCGCTTTGGCGGCGAGGTAGAGGTTGTCGTATTTGCTGCCGTCTTCGAGTTTCCGCAGTCCCTCGCGGATAGCTTTGTCGGTGAGAGAGCTGATCCACAGGCGCACGAAAGGAGTGGTGCAACCCGTATAGTGGTAGAGGTAGCGGAAGATAAGCTCTCCCTCGCGTCCGGCATCGGTCGCCACGATGATATGTTCGCTTGTGTCGAACAGTCTTTTGATGACTTTTATCTGCGACACCACGCCGCTGTCGGGCTTGTAACCTTTCTCCGTCCTGACCTGACGGGGGACGAGCGTGAATGTGTCGGGAATAATCGGGAGGTTGTCACGGACAAATCCGCGCACGCCGTAGCCGTCGGGCATGGCAAGCTGAACGAGGTGTCCGAATGCCCATGTCACGGCATAACCGCCTCCCTCGAAATATCCTTCCTCTCTCTTTGTCGCGCCCACGATGCGGGCGATTTCACGTGCCACGGAGGGCTTTTCTGCAATGATTGTCTTCATGTCTTCTTCTTTTTTGTTGATACTTTGGATTTTATTTTGGATTCAGTGGCGGACACGGGATTACATTTTCATGCCCTTGCCCGTTTTCTTCTGCGGCTTCTCCTGCTGCTGTTGCTGGCGGGTGTCCTTCGAGTTGGTCTGACCTTTCTGCAACGGCTCTCTCAGATTCTTTGTAGCCTCGTTGGTCTTGCCATCGTTGTTCACCGCCACCTGCGTGCGGCTCTCGTTGGACGGAGCAACCTGCTGTGCATTGTCAGGGTTCGTGTCGTAGCGGTACGGGCGTCCCTTCTCCGGTTGAACTTGATATACATCGTGGCATGGAAGCCCTGCTTGTCGGTCACGTTCTCCAGCTTCACGGCTTTACCCGCCACATAGTCGGCTTTCTGCTGGTCGGTGAAGCTCACGCCGCTCCATTTGCTGATGGGGCGGATGCTGCCGTCCTCGTTCGTCCACGTGTTGCGGCGTTGCTCCTTCTTGGTCTGTGCGGCATTTTCCCCGCCCTGCGCCTGACTTTTCGATGTGTCGCCTTTGGTTTCCTGTGTCTGTGCGGTACGGGGCGACTTGCCGGTTCCCGGCACGAACTCCACGCCGCGCTGCTCCACGTTCACTTGCAGGGTGGTGACGAACTTTCTGCCGTCGTTGCGCTCGATGAGCTTGTCGCGTACGGGCAGTCCGGCGCGGAGCATGTCCCGCTCCTGCGTGGTGATTTCCGTCTTGCCGATGCGCTCCGGGATGCGCACCCTGCTTGCCGGAATGTCCGTGATTTCATTCGTCTTGCGGTCGATGCTGATGTAGGAGGGGATGATCTCGCCCGTTTCCCTGTCCACAATGTCCACGACCCTACCGAGATTGCCCGTTTCGCGGAGGTTCTTCCGGTCATTGTCGGAGAATTTGTGTTCCTTGTACTCATCCAGCTTCTGCTCCTTGCGGATGAAGTGCGGCACGAGGCTGATGTTTCCCTCACCGTCCTTCTTGAAGGAGAGGCGGGCGTCCAGCTCGAATGATTCGCCGCCGAAGGTCGGTTTGACCTTTACCAAGTCGGACTTGCCATAGTTGAGCATCTTCGTAAGGTCGCCGGACTTTTCAAGGTTGTCCCGCTTTACGCCCCATCTGTCCTCCAGCTCCTGCCAGTTGATTTTACTCTCGTCGATGGGCTGGTAGCCACGTTTGCCCTGCATCTGTTCGGATTTGTCCTGTTGCTGTTCTTTCCGTTGTTCCATGTTCTCCTGTTTTTGAGGTTCTTGTTTCTCTGTCTGTTGTGCTGCCATCTCTTCCTGCACCTTCTTCTCATAGTCGGAGGTGTCCACCTTGTGAGGGGCGAGCAGCTCCTTGTTCGCTTCGGGGTCTTTCAGCAGTTGCTTCATCACCTCTAAGAGATTTCAGCTTGGTCTGCCGCAATGCGGTAGAAACCGAAGCGGCTGGGTTCCTTGCACTGCCGGAAGAAGTTCTTGAAGAAGTTGTCCAGCACGTCGCCATGTCGGTCGAATTGCAGGAAACTCTGCGCGTTCTCCGCTTTTGCGGGGTGCGCTTGGGTGTGCCGTCCGCGTTCAGCCCGGCTACCACGCTGATCTCGCCTGTCTTCTCGTCACGGACTACCAGCACGTCCTTTTCGTCTTTTTTCTTTGCCATTCTAAAAAATGTTTTAATGGGTTATTTATGAAAGAAATTATGGATACGAGCCTTGTAGAAGGCTATATCTTCTTTTTTTGAAGTCCTTGATATGGTTGGAAAGGAATGTCAGCACATCCTCCTCGCTGTAATAGGTTTTCTTGCCCAGTGTCTTGTAGGGCAATGCACCGACGCTGCGGTAGCGTTGCAGTGTGCGCTTGCTTATCTGGAGCAGCATGCACAGGTCCTGATTGTCGAAAAGGTGGATGCTTTCCGTGAGGGCGGGCTGTCGTTCCTCCGTCTTTATTGCCAGCAGCAGTTCGTCCTGACGGTCGAGCCGTTCCATCAGCTTCTGCATCCAGCCCTCGAAGTTGTTTCGTGTGAGCAGTTCCATAGCTATGTCCTCCTTCCTTTGGGGCTGCCGCCCGTGCGTAGCGTATGGTTGCGTTTTAGTTCCTGCGGTGTAGCCGCGTCCTCGTTGACGGCACACGCTTCAAGCAGGCGGTCGATTTCCGACTGCCGGTAGCGGCATTTACCGCGAAGCACGACATAGCCGATGCGTTGCTCGCTGCGCATACGCTGGAGGGTGCGGGTACTCACGTTAAGCAGGTGCGCCGCCTCGTGTGTGGTGAGCAACCTGTCGGGCGATGCCGCTTTCTTGTCGCCGGAGGCGGCACGGACGTGTGCCGCAATCTCCGCTATCTGTTCCGTCAATGACCGGAAGACGGAACTTTCCATCGTTATCACTTTCATATTCAGTCCTTTCTTTTTTGTTTCTGCGGCAAAATTCGGCAATAAAACAAAAGGGGGCTTTAACAAACTCACTACGTGACTCACGTAAGATTTTTTACTGAAGATGGCTCCGTAACCCGGTCAAACGGCGCAACAGGCAGCCTTTCAGCGGAAAACGGTACGTGTTAAGGGCTGCATCGTTACCTTTGCGGGCAAACCGATAATTGCATGAATATGGAAATAGTATCTATCGAGAAAAAAGACTTTCGAGATGATAGTGGCGGCATTCGGCGCACTCTCGGAGAAGGTCGCGCCCTGAGGCGCAAAAGCGACACGGGCGCATGGAAAGATGGCTCACGGGCGAGGAGGTCTGCGGGCAGTTGAGAATAAGCCCGCGCACGTTGCAGACGCTGCGCGACAGGCGGCTTATCGGCTACTCGCAGATAAACCGCAGGTTCTATTACAAGCCGGAGGAGGTGAAGCGGCTGATACCGCTTGTCGGCACGCTCTATCCGCACGGCAGATGATTTGATTTATTCACCCACTGAATCCGAAGTTATGATGAACGAGAACAACGATGTTTTTACGATGGAAGACGAGCCGATAGCCTCTGTGATGCAGGATATGCGCAAAGGCTCGAAATGGCTGTCCGCATTTCTGGAGAATTACCGTCCTCCGCTGGACGGGGAACGTTACCTGACGGACGGCGAGGTGGCGGAACTGCTCCGTGTAAGCCGACGCACCTTGCAGGAATACCGCAACAACCGCGTGTTGCCCTTCATCCTTTTGGGAGGGAAGGTGCTTTACCCGGAAACGGGGCTGCGCGAGGTGCTGGAAGCGAACTACCGCAAGCCGCTGGAGTGAGGCGGCCAACATGAAAAAGGAAACGGGCAGCACCATGAAGGTGTCGCCCGTTTCTTTGTCTTATGTGGTATGCGCAATCAGCAGTACCGGCTTTTCCGTTCTGTATGAACATCACGTATGCCTGCCGTTTCTCTTTTGCGAGAGCCTTTCTCACCAGCCATGGTACGGAAAAGGTGGGTGTTGTAGGTGTTCAGCCGGAAGGCGACGGGGATGATGATTTCAAGCGCGTACACGTCCGCGTGCAGCCCGTTTTCAAGCTGCATGTAATGGCACACCTCGTAGTCGTTCAGCACGTCCGACTTGCGGACGGCTCTGATGGCGGCGTTCACTGCCGGAACGGTCGTATGGAACAATCCGGCTATTTCGGTGGCGGTCATCCACACGTCGTTACCGGTTACGCTGACTGCCTTGTCCTCGATGATGATTGTGTCACGTTTCATGGCTTTTCTTTTTAGATGGTGCAACCTGCAAATTCCTCGACGCCGTTCAATCTTGCGGCAAGGTTCTCCATGTCCTGATTGAGCTTCTCTTTGGTTATCTTTGCGTAAATCTGCGTCGTCTTTATGCTCTTGTGTCCGAGCATGGAGCTGACCGTTTCGATGGGAACACCGTTGGAGAGGAATATCGTCGTGGCTGCCGTGTGGCGGCTCTGATGCCACGTGATATGCTTGGTGATGCCGCAACGCTTGGCGACGGCACGGATACCGGCAAGGCACGTGTTATAATGCGGAACGGGAAATATCCTGCCGTTCTCGCACAGTCCACGGTATTTGCCGATTATGCGGTTGGCGATGTCAAGCAGGCGGATGTTGGACACCACGCCCGTTTTCTGGCGGTTGATGTTTATCCATTCGTGTTCGTCGAAGTAAGTGCGGATATTATCTTCCGTGAGGTTGCGCATATCCGAGAACGACAAACCCGTGAACGCACAAAACAGGTAAAGGTCACGATACAATTCCTGTTTGGCGTTTTTCAGTTTGCCGTCCATCAGCAGGCGTATTTCCTCTTTGGTCAGAAAACTGCGTGTCGTTTCCTCCTTCTTGATTTCATACTCGCGGAACGGGTCGCGCGTCAGCCACTCGTTGTTGATGGCGATGAACACCATCGTCCGGAGGGGGCATACATACAGCCACACGGTGTTGGTGCAGCAGTGCTTGTCCGTGCGCAGGAACATCTCGAAGTCGGAGATGAAAGCCGGGGTAAGCTCTTTCAGGGCGATGTCCTTCACATGGTAGCGGATGTCGAGGAACTCTTGCAGGTGCTTGTAAACGATACGGTACTTTTCCAGTGTGCCTTTGGCTTTCATGCCTGCCTCCACCTGTTTCTCGTAGTCCTCGTTGTGCTGGCGGAACACCTGCATCAGTGTGTGGTAGCGGTGTTCCAGTCCGAGAAAGGCATTTTTCACTTTCTCAGCCGTGACAAAGTTGTCACGCTCCATGATTTCCTGATAGTGCCTGTTGATGCGTACCCGCATCTTGTCAAGCATACGGTTCGTTTCGAGTGCCGCCGTGCTTCTGCCCGTGACACGTCCCCCTTTGGTGTCCCACAGCTTCGGATCGACACTCAAACTTGCAACTGAACTGCGTCTGGCTGCCGTCCACCGTGATGCGTCCCATGACGGGAACTGTCCCGTCCTTTTTTACTACCTGCCGCTTGAGGTAATAGATAACCGAAAATGTATCTTCATTGTCCTTAATTTTTTTGGGTTTCAAAATTAGTTGGTGAAGAGCCTTTTCTGGTACGCAAAACGGGGAGGAACGGCGCAATCTTTTTCCGTGACCGAATTTTTCGCGTGAGTTGTCGATAACTCACTATACCTTAACGCCTTGTTTCTCCATTCGTACCCGTTTGTCGCATTTTCGGGCATGGTTACGAACAAGTAACGTAGCGGCGTCTTGATTTGGCTTCGGCAGTGTTTTTAATGGCTTTACGAATAATCGGCGACTCAACCAAAACCCTTGTAACTCAATTCTATCACTATATCTTTCCGCATTTCACTTTTTTTGTTGTAACTTTGTATCTCTAAAACAAAGCAAAATATCAAATGAATCTATACCTGATAACCTTCCAGTCCTCCTTGAACAGAATTGAGTCTGTATATGATTGCCATAAAGATTTATTTGTGGAAATCGAGAAGTTTTTCACGCTTCATCTGGTACCTTATACAGAGGCTGCAAGTATTCCGGCAGATGCCTACCGGATGGCTTTCATCGCTTCGGGCGGGGTAGAAAAAAATGGTCACCCAACACTTCGAACTACTTCCCTATCCTATCCATCTGCTGACCGACGGACAACAGAACTCACTGGCTGCTTCCCTGGAAATAGCTACATGGATACGCAGCAAAGGAATGAAAGTACATATTATTCATGGCACTATCCCCAATATGGTGAGACAACTGATAGATCATCACAAGCTTTCGCCGCCCAGCGCGAGGTAAGAGGAAAACGAATCGGAGTTGTGGGATATTCTTCTCCGTGGCTGGTGGCCAGCAATGTAGATACCTGCTTGCCAGACGCCGCTGGGGAATAGAGTTCATTGATATCCCCATGGAGGAAGTGTATTGTCTTTTTTATCAGATAAAGGATGATGATATAGGATATGAGGCGTCCGTATTTGCCAACCGTGCCATTGCCTGCCGGGAAGGGACTCCGGAAGATTTGCTGAAAGCCATGCGTCTTTATCAGGCAGTGAAAATTATTTGCGAGAAAAAAAAGCTGGATGCAGTAACCCTCTCCTGCTTCTCCCTGATTGAGAAATTAGGAACAACTGGATGTCTGGCACTTGCCCTGCTTAATGATGAAGGCATTCCGGCCGGATGTGAAGGAGACTTACAATCCATCTTTACTCTGCTCATCGCCAAGACACTGACCGGCCAGGCAGGATTCATGGCGAATCCGGCATTCATCAACGATGACCTGAACGAAATAGTGATGGCTCACTGTACGATTGCCACCAAAATGGTGGATCAGTTTATCATCCGGAATCATTTTGAAACAGAAACCGGAATAGCCATACAGGGTATTTTGCATCCGGGAGGCATCACGATGATAAAATGCGCGGGAGAATGCCTGGACGAGTATTTCGTATCCACAGGCCAACTGATAGAAAATACCAACTACATCAATGCCTGCCGCACACAAGCAAGAATCAAACTGGACAAATCGGTAGACTATTTTATGCGTAATCCTTTAGGTAACCATCACATCATATTAATGGGCGATCATGAAAAAGTGATTCACGAATTCATGCAATTGAACAGCTGCAAACTAGTGGAATAAGGAAAGCATGAAGAAATTAAGTAAAATGGGAGATGAAGATTAAATAAATTGTATCTTTGTATCCAATTTAATATTCAATAAAACAATAAACTTTTATGATGCATACTTGGTTTGAATGTAAGATACGTTACGAAAAAGTCATGGAAAACGGCATGAACAAGAAAGTAACGGAACCCTATTTGGTTGACGCGCTGAGCTTTACTGAAGCAGAAGCCCGTATTATTGAAGAAATCACTCCGTATATCAGCGGTGAGTTCACTGTTTCGGACATCAAACGAGCCAACTACAGCGAACTGTTCCCCTCTGAAGAAGATGCAGCCGACCGCTGGTTTAAGTGCAAGCTGTTCTTCATCACGCTGGACGAAAAAAGCGGAGCAGAAAAAAAGACCTCCACTACCGTACTAGTACAAGCTTCCGACCTGCGCGACGCTGTAAAGAAACTGGACGAAGGAATGAAAGGTACAATGGCAGACTACGTGATTGCATCCGTAGCCGAAACCGCCATCATGGATGTTTACCCATACGAAACCGAACCGGATGTGAAACCTGAATTTCCGGATGCCGGAAAAACCGAATAAAGCCTGATAAAAAATAGAAAGTATAACAGATAATGAGCATTCAAGCAAATTTAAAAGAAGTTCTTTCCGAACTACCTTCGGGGGTCCGCCTGGTAGCCGTATCCAAATTCCATCCCAACGAGGCATTGGAAGAAGCGTATGCTGCCGGCCAGCGTATTTTCGGTGAGAGCCACGTGCAGGAAATGACTCAGAAATATGAAACCCTGCCCAAAGACATTGAATGGCATTTCATCGGCCACCTGCAAACAAACAAAGTAAAATACATGGCCCCTTATGTAGCTATGATACATGCCATAGACTCGTATAAATTATTGGTTGAAGTCAATAAACAAGCTTCCAAAGTCCATCGCGTCATCCCTTGTTTATTGCAGATACATATCGCCCAAGAGGAAACGAAATTCGGTTTCTCTTTTGACGAATGCAGGGAAATGCTGGATACAGGCGGATGGAAGGATTTGAAAAATGTCCGCTTATCAGGAGTGATGGGTATGGCGACCAATGTGGATGACGACGAACAAATCAAAAGAGAATTTTGTTCCTTAAATACATTCTTCAAAGAAATCAAGCAGAGCTATTTTCTGATTCAGAATACTTCAAAGAAATTTCCATGGGTATGTCACACGATTATCCGCTGGCGGTGGAAGCCGGAAGTACACTAGTCAGGGTAGGAAGCAAAATCTTTGGAGAACGAAACTATTAAAACTACTATTTATATGACTCAATTAAAAACCACTTTTGCCGGGTTGTCACTGCGCAATCCTATTATTATCAGCAGTTCCAGCCTTACAAACAGCGCTGAAAAGAACAAGAAACTGGAGCCGGCAGGCGCCGGAGCCATTGTTTTGAAATCAGTTTTCGAAGAGCAGATCATGATGGAGCACATCACATGGCTATTATGGTTCTCCCGAAGGAGATGACTACTTGAGCACATATGTACGCTCTCATGCATTGAACGAATATATTTCATTGATTGAACAGACTAAAAAGCTTTGCACCATTCCTGTCATTGCCAGCATCAACTGTTTCAGCAACTCAGAATGGACAGACTTTGCCCGTACTGTGGAAACAGCAGGCGCCGACGCACTGGAAATCAACATCCTTTCCTTGCAGACCGAAAAAGAATATCAATGCGGTTCTTTCGAACAGCGTCATATCGATATCGTAAGCAGTATCAAGAAACAGATTTCCATCCCCGTCATTGTGAAACTGGGCAGCAATCTGACCAACCCCATCGCACTGATCAACCAGCTTTATGCCAACGGAGCCAATGCTGTGGTATTGTTCAACCGATTCTACCAGCCGGACATCAATATCGACACTATGACATATTCTGCAGGCGATGTATTCAGTACTCCTGCCGACTTGTCCAACGGACTGCGCTGGACTGCTATCGCTTCGGCACAAGTTCCTCAGACAGACTATGCCATCTCAGGCGGTGTGCACGATGGAAAAGCGATAGTCAAAGCAATCCTGGCAGGCGCTTCGGCTGTAGAATTATGCAGTGTCATCTACCAAAGAGGCAATCAGGTCATTGCAGATATGACAAATGAAATAACTCAATGGATGAACCGGCAGGGCTACAAGAATATCAGCGAATTCAAGAGTTCGATGAACGCGCTGTCTACTGGAGCCAGCAATCCGTTTGAACGTACACAGTTCATGAAGTATTTCAGCAGTAAAGAATGAAAAATAGTGGTTAGTGATTAATTGGTTGGTTAGTGGTTCATATCCATGCGGTATCACAGCATAGCCCATTAACTACTAATCACTAACCACTATTTTTTCCCTCTGTTTAATTTGTATGCTCCAAAGAAAGTCTTATATTTGCACATTTGATTAAAGTTTGTGCAAAATATAAACAAAAGAGTATATACAATGGAGCAGAGTTTTATTGCCTTCCTGGAAGACAGCATAAAGAAAAACTGGGATTTGGATGCCCTTACAGATTATAAAGGTGCCACATTACAATATAAAGATGTAGCCCGCAAAATAGAAAAGCTACACATCATCTTCGAATTAAGCGGCATCAAGCAAGGAGACAAGATAGCTGTCTGTGGTCGCAACAGTTCTCATTGGGGAGTTACCTTCCTGGCTGCCGTTACATACGGAGCAGTCATTGTTCCCATTCTTCACGAATTCAAATCGGACAACATTCATAACATAGTCAATCACTCGGAAGCACGCCTGTTAATGGTAGGCGATATGGTATGGGAGAATCTGAATGAAAATGCCATGCCGTTGTTAGAAGGGGTTATCTTGATGAATGACTATACCCTGCTAGTGTCCCGCAGTTCCAAATTGGACTATGCACGCGATCATCTGAATGAACTGTTCGGAAAGAAATATCCGCGCAATTTCCGCCGGGAACATGTCAGCTACCGCCGGGATACACCGGAAGAACTGGCTGTGATCAACTATACTTCCGGCACGACCAGTTATTCCAAAGGAGTGATGATTCCTTACCGCGCATTGTGGTCGAATACCCAGTTCGCTTTTGATGTCTTGAAAATGAATCCGGGTGACAAGCTGGTTTCCATGCTCCCTATGGCACACATGTACGGACTGGCTTTCGAGTTCCTTTATGAATTCTGTGTGGGATGCCATATTTATTTCCTGACCCGTACCCCCAGTCCGAAAATCATCTTCCAAGCCTTTTCCGAAGTGAAACCCAATCTGGTAGTAGCCGTTCCATTGATTATCGAAAAAATCATCAAGAAGAATGTACTGCCCAAACTGGAAACCCCGGCTATGAAGATATTACTGAAAGTTCCTATCATCAATGATAAAATCAAAGCCACAGTCCGAGAACAGATGATTAATGCCTTCGGAGGTAATTTTTACGAAATTATTGTAGGAGCGCCGCTTTCAATCAAGAAATAGAGCAGTTCCTGAAAAGTATAGATTTCCCCTATACCGTGGGATATGGCATGACTGAATGTGCTCCAATTATCTGTTATGAAGATTGGAAATATTTCAAGCTAGGGTCCTGCGGAAAGGCGGCTCCCCGTATGGAAGTCAAAATATTGAGCCCCGACCCTGAGAATATAGTAGGTGAGATAGTATGCAAAGGACCTAATGTAATGTTAGGCTATTACAAGAATCCCGAAGCTACCGCCGAGGTAATAGACAAGGACGGCTGGTTGCATACCGGTGACCTGGGTGTTATGGATGCGGAAGGCAATGTTACCATCAAGGGACGCAGCAAAAACATGCTGTTAGGTCCATCGGGACAGAATATTTATCCGGAAGAGATTGAAGATAAATTGAATAACATGCCGTTCGTTTCAGAAAGTATTATCATACAGCAGGCAGACAGCAAACTGGCGGCTTTGGTTTATCCCGATTTCGACGATGCCTTTGCTCATGGGCTGGATAATGACGCGATAACACAGGCAATGGAAGAGAACCGTATCAACTTGAATACAGAACTTCCTGCATATTCACAAATAGCCCGTGTAAAAATCTATCCGGAAGAATTCGAGAAAACTCCTAAAAAGAGTATCAAACGTTTCTTATATCAGGAAGTAAAATAACACCTGACAGAAAAAAGAACCTGCCTGCAACATATATAATGTATAAGTCTGAAGATTATAGATGTTGCAGGCTATACATTATATATGTTACAGGTTATACATCCGCATATATGGGCACCTGGATCATGATACGTGAAAGGAGACAATACAAAACATAATTTTACTCTTTCACCCCGATCAATTCTCCCCATAATTCCCCCTTATATCTACATTTTTA
>ENA-OQIM01000464-OQIM01000464.1-human-gut-metagenome-genome-assembly--contig:-NODE-464-length-15399-cov-1.733303_pt1 | contig 15399 bp, 27 predicted proteins | sample MGYA00242579_ERZ504744 | MGnify/ENA primary metagenome ERZ504744 (study PRJEB26092, sample SAMD00036441) | human gut metagenome | host: Homo sapiens | study: EMG produced TPA metagenomics assembly of...
TGCTGGCCATCTGCCCGCCACCATGACTATCCGACGGAGGATCTACAAGGTGATGGACGCTGCTGCCGCCCATAAAAAGGCAAGGGTGCCGACCTTGTGGGCATCAACATGGAGGGCCCCTTCATCAGCCAAAAGATGGGCGCACAGAACCGGAGTATGTGCAGGGCGCAGATGCCGCCATGTTCCGCCGTCTGCAGAAGCGTGCAAACGGTCTGATCAAGCTGGTGGACGTTGCCCCGGAGGAGCCGGGCAATCTGGACTTTATCAAGGAGTGCCATAACGAGGTGCGCATCTCCATCGCCCACACCTGCACCGACTACGACACCGCCGTCAAGGTTTTGAGGCCGGTGCCACCCACATGACCCACCTGTACAACGCCATGCCCGGCATCACCCACCGTGCGCCCGGCCCCATCATTGCGGCCATGGAGCACGATGCCGAGGTGGAGCTTATCACCGATAACGTGCACATCCACCCCGCCATGGTGCGGTTCACCTTCAACACCTTCGGGGACGACCGCATCTGCCTGATCGCGGACAGTGCCATGTCCTGCGGCCTGCCGGACGGCCAGTACAGTCTGGGCGGACAGGCCATCACGGTCAAGGGACCCCGCGCTACCCTGACCGAGCACCCGGACACCATTGCGGGCAGCAACACCTGCCTGTACGACTGCATGAAACGCGCTGTGCTGGAGATGAACGTGCCGCTGGAAAGCGCTGTCCGCGCCGCCAGCGAGACCCCCGCCAAGAGCATCGGCGTGGATAACGACTACGGCAGCCTTGCCGCCGGACGCTACGGCAACGTCATCCTTGCCGACAAGGAGCTGAACCTCAAGGCCGTCATCCAGAAGGGCGTCCGCATCGTCTGAGCTTTGTAAAAAGTGATGCCGGGCAGCCGCAGACTGCCCGGCATCATGCTGTAAAAAGATGCTTTCCGCAAAAAGAGGCCGCTGCGCAATTGCAGCGGCCTCTTTATGTTACAAAAAATCAGACTTTGAACAGCGGGGTGCCGGGAGCGACATCGCCCTCTGCCAGCATCTTCACTTCGTCGCCCGCACCATCGGTCACGATGATGGCGGTGGCGGTGGGGTGGCCGGCGGCGCGGATGGCGTCCAGATCCACCTTCAGCAGCGGGGTGCCGGCGGTGACCTTCTGGTTTTCCTTGACCAGAACGGTAAAGCCCTGACCTTCATGTCCACGGTGTCCATGCCGACGTGGATCAGCAGCTCGATGCCGTCGTTGCTGGTAATGCCCACAGCGTGCAGGGTGGTGGCGATCTGAGTCACAGTGCCGTCAAAGGGGGCGTACACGGTGTCGCCGGTGGGCTCGATGCCGCAGCCGGGGCCCAGAATGCCCTGTGCAAAGGTCTCGTCCGGGATGTCGGCCTGTGCCAGCACCTTGCCCTGCAGCGGGGTCAGCACGGTCTTGCTCTGGTTGGTGAACTTAGCGGTGTTTTCGTCCTTGGACTTGCCGCCAAAAAGCTTGTCAAAAAAACCCATAAGTATCATTCCTTCCTGTCATCATGCAAGGGCGGCAAAGGTAACAAAATGTTTGCCGACCCTGAAGTGTTTACCTGTATAAAAAGATACCATATCGCGCACCAAAATGCAAGAAACGCGGGGACTTTTTCTCCGGGACTTTTTCTCCATGCTATCATGGCAGAGGATTCTGCCTTTTTGCCGGGGGCTGCCCCGGAAGGGGCACTTCCCGGCGGTGACCCCTCTTCTACGCTGCCGCTAATTTTCACTTTACAAATGCCGCAAGAACCGTTACAATTACAATCAAAGCAGTGCCGAAAGGCGTTCGTTTCATCCACCGCGCGCAACCGTTCCGACAGCGCCGGGGCTGCGCAAAACGCTCTTATCAGGAGGTTTTTTGCATGAAAAGATCACGCGTCGTACCGTTCTCCGTGCCTCGGGGCTGGCAGCCGCCTCGCTGGCTCTGTCCGGCTGCGCGCCCGCCGGCAGCGCCTGTGTGGGCAACGGCTTTTCTGACTGGCTGAAGCAGACCTTCGGGAAGGACAGCGCCGCCTCTTCTGAAAGCGCAGAGGCCGCAGCCCCGGATGCAGGAACCCCGGATGCCGGAGCGGCGTCTGAACCCCCTGCGGAAAGTGCCGACACCAGCCTGCCCGCCTACAACGCCGACCCCCTTACCGGTGAGCCCCGCCGCAGCAACGGCCGCATGGTGGGCGTGATGGTGAACAATATCAGCAACACCCAGCGGCAGAACGCCCGCCCGCAGCGCGGCATCGGTTCTGCGACCTGCTCATCGAGAGCAAGGTGGAGGGCGGCATCTCCCGCTTCTGCGCGGTGTATTATGACGCCAACGCCATCCCGGAGGTGGGCCCGCTGCGCTCCGGCCGTGACCAGTTCCTGCAGCTGCTCATGCCGTGGCAGGCGCTGTACTACCACGATGGCGAAAGCGCCCCCTGCACCAAGTTCATCAACGTGTACAACTACTCCGGCCTGAACATCGGCGGCAAGAGCTACTTCAACACCCCCACCCATCCCCATGTGGCGCACCGCGACAGCCGCGGCCGCAACGTGGCTTACGAGCACACCGAATTTACCTCCGGTGCCGAGATCCGGAAAGCTGCCGCCAACGCGGGGATCGGGCTGCAATACCCTTATGAGAGCACCTTCTTCCGCTTTGCGGACTACCGCACCGGCGCAGAGAACAAGATGTCCGGCGCTGCCGCCGCCAAGACCATCAACATCGTGCACTCGGACAGCTACAAGACCACCTTCAGCTACAACCGCTGGGATCACCTTTATAAAATGTCCATGTACAGCCGCGCCGCCGGTGCCTTTGAAAACACCGTGGACGAGCTGACCGGCAAGCAGCTTGGCTTTACCAACCTGCTGGTCTGCTTTGCGGGCATCGCGGACTACCCCGGCAACTCCGGCGGCGTGCAGCAGGTGGACTATGTGTCCGGCGGCGAGGCCTATTTCTTTACCCGGGGCGCAGTGCAGCGCGGCACATGGCAGAAGGCCTCCCCGGAGCACCCGCTCAAGGTCTACGCCGCGACGGCAGCGAGATCTGCTTCAACCGGGGCAAGACCTATCTGGCCATCGTGGACGACGACGAGTGGCCCAACTTCAACTATCAGTAAGGGGAGAAGCCCATGAAACGCAAATGGAGCCTGCGCCTTGGTGCAGCCGTGCTGTGCGCGGTGCTGCTGGGCAGCTGCGGGAGCACCGCCGCTGCGCCCGCAGAAAGCACCGCCCCGGCAGACCCGCTTACCGGGCAGCAGCTGCTGTACCCGGAGCAGCGGGCAGCTGCGGTGGTCATTGAAAACACCACCGACAGCACCACCCAGTGGGGCATCGGCAGCGCTCGGTGGTGCTGGAAGCAATGACCGAGAGCGGCAGCTCCACCGAGCTGTGTCTGGTGTACCCCGCCCTCAGCGCCATGCCTGTGGTAGCCGGTGACGCGCGGGCAGGACTTATACTGGCGGCTGCTCAGTGGGCAGCAGGTGCTGCCCATCCAGTGCGGCAGCAGCGCCTATGCCAAGCGGTATCTGGAATACTATAATCTCCGCGCGGTGGACGCGCAGGAGGTGGGACGCAATGCCTTTGTCAGCACCGGTTACAGCTGGGACAACACCCCTTTGTGGCGCACCAGCGGCAAGGCGGTCGCCGCAGTGCTGGACAGTTTGAGCATCTCCTCCGCCGTGAACCAGAACACCGCTTCCGGCAGCGAGGGTGAAACGGCAGGTGTTCTGCCCGCCCTGCTGCCCCAGCAGGACACTGGCCATCTGCCGGACGCAAACGCCGCCGATGCGGTAAAGGCGACCGTGAATTTCCAGTCCGGCGGTGCCACCGGCTTTGTCTATGACGATGCCCTTGCCGCCTACGGGATGCTGCACGCCGACGGCACCCCCCAGCTGGATGCCAACACCGGCACACAGGCGGTATTTGACAACCTGCTCATCCTGTACAGCGGCTCCTCTGCGGGACGACGGCCGCACGCTGGACTACGACCTTTCCATGGGCGGCGGCGTCTGGCTGAACGGCGGACACCTGTGGCAGGTCACATGGACGCAGGGCACCCAGAGCACCCTTGCCCTCTACGATTCCAACGGCAAGCCGCTGAACCTCCCAGCGGGGCGCAGCTACATCGCCCTGCTCTCCAGCCTTACGGGGCAGGAGCTGCTGGTGCAAAGCAGCACCGGCGAAGCGCTGGTGGGAGCCGGCTGATCTCCGGCAACGGGACGATTTTAAATGCGCTCCGCGGGGCTTTGCGCATATTCAGCGGAAAATTTATTATTATAATTTGCGGCTCAGAAACGTCTGCGGACGTTTCTGAGCCGCTTTTTCACGGGAGGGGCCACAGCGGCGAACGGCATTTGCTGCAAAAAGAGCATTGCACGTCATTTCGTGCAATGGCTCTTTTGGTATGCTGTTACAGATCCACCACGCTGCCGACCTCGGCGGGGGTGATGGGGACGGGGGCCCAGAGCGGCCTCGTCGGCATCGCGGCGCACCGTAAAGATGGCGCTGCGCCCGGCGGCAAAGTCCGGGTGCCATGTCAGCGCAAGGGTCTGCCAGTCCTCCGGCACGGCGCAGAAGCAGTGTAGCAGCGCACCGCGTCCGGCGGCAAGGTTCAGGGTGAACACCGAGCGTCCGCCGCGTTCTCGTTGTACAGCGGGGCGGCAAAGCTGCCGCAAGGCACGCTCTGGCCGTTGCAGGCAGCGGTCACGCCGGTGCCCATGCTATACAGCTGCTCCCGGGTACGCAGACCCCGACTTTGCAGGTAGCTGGTATCCACCGGCAGGCTGGCTGCCGAGAGGTTTTCCACCGAGAGGTACACCAGCACGCCGCCCAGCTCCGGTGCCGGGGCATAGCCCAGCAGCTCCACGGCGGCTTTGCCGTCCAGCAGGGCAGGTTCGCCTGCAAGACGCGGCTGCTGTGCCGCTGCAGGTACGCCGGTGAGCAGCGCTGCCGCAAGGCTGACCGCACCGGAACCGGCACATTTCAGGAATGACCGGCGGGAGATGGATTGGGACATGACAGCGTTCCTCCTGTATACGATACAATACTACCCCTTAACAATAAAGGATTCTGCGCGTTCTGTCAAGGGGCAGCGGGAAACTGTAACCCTTTCTTATTCGTAGGCTTCGTTTTCCTCGGCTTCGGCCTGCCCCTGCAGGGTGTCGGCGTAGCCAAAGGGTACGATGTCGATGGCCTCTACCAGTTTGTCCCGCATCCACAGCTGTACATCGGTCTGCACGGTGTAGCCGCAGCCCGGGTCTGCCATCACTGCTCGGGGCGGCGGGTGGGCACGGCGCGCTGGCTGAGCATACTCATGATCACACCGCCGTGGGTCACGCAGGCGGCCTCGGTAACGTCCATGCGGATCATGTACTCAAACAGCTTCATCAGGCTGTCGGCACAGCGGGCGTGGAACTGCTCGGTGGGCTCTGCGCCCTCCGGCAGATAGCCGGAGCCCGGGGTGATCCACTTTTTGAAGTCCTCGTCGTGGACGAGATCCTTCACCGGGCGCCCCTCAAACTTGCCAAAACCGGCCTCCCGCAGATCGTGCACCGTAAACTGGTGGGCAGCCCGGGAAACAGGATGTTGGCGGTCTCCACCGCACGCAGCAGGGGGAGGAGAAAACAGTATCTACCTGCGGGTAGACGAACCGCTCCTTCAGGTCAGCCAGCTGGGCGCGGCCCTCGTCGCACAGGGGCAGGTCGGTGCCGCTGCCGATATACAGGCCCTGCAGGTTGCCCGCGGTCATGCCGTGGCGGATGAGATGAAGCTTGAAGGTTTTCATGGATCACACCTCTTTTGGTTTAAAGTTCCGGATAGGGCTTAGCCCTCGGCGTAGTTGACCTCCACGGTATCGGGGAACACATTCATGTCCAGACGGCAGTTGTCGCGGATGGTCACGCTGGTCAGGGCGGTGCAGCCCTTGAATGCGCCGGTCTTGATGTAGCCCACGCTCAGGGGGATGTTGAGCTCGGTCAGAGCGGTGCAGCCGTTGAAAGCGCCGCCTCGATGTACTCCACACCGTCGGCGATGTTCACGGTGGTCAGGGCAGTGCAGTCCTTGAAGGCGGTAGCGCCCACGCTGGTAACGGTGCCTCCACCTCAACGGTGGTGATCTGGTCGGCTGATCAGCCCAAGGAGCCGGAGCGTCTTGGTGAAGTTGGTCATACGGCCGGTGCCGCTGATGGTCAGGGTGCCGTCAGCCAGTGCCCAGGTCACACCCTCGCCGCAGCTGTTGTTGGTAGCAGCAGCGGTGGAAGCAGCCACAGAAGAAGCGGCTGCGGAAGAAGCAGTGGTCTTGGAGCCGCCGCAGCCGGTCAGGGCGATGGCGGCGATCGGACGGCAGCGGCAGCGCTGCACAGACGGACTTTGCGCTCGAGTTTCATGATGAAGTTTCCTCTTTCTTATTCTTGGTATATTACCTTTTATAGCGTCTGGCTTGTCCTTTGCAGATTTGTGCGCCGGTCAAGAACAGTCGCCAAAAAGAGATTATAGCACAAACTGCAGAAAGATGGAACCACCTCTTTGAAAAAATTTTGTTTCGAAAAAGACCTGCTTTCACTACGCCTGTCGTTTTTTTTGCCGCAGCGGAAACACAAAATCTATGTGTTAATACCCATAGTTTAGCATAGATGTGGGGTCTCCGGCAAGACTTTTGACAATAATGACGAAAAAAGACGAAAAATATCGGCATTTTTCTTGCTTTACAAGTCGTTTTCCAATGTGTATAATCAACCTGTTGTAAACCAAAAACAAGGATGTTACCAAAAAACAGATCCTGCGGACATTGAGGAGAGCACACCATGGAGTTCAATCGTATCATCAAGCTGCTGCGCAAGGAGCGCGGCATTACCCAAAAGCAGGCGGCAGAGGATCTGGGGGTCTCTCAGGCGTTGCTGTCCCACTACGAAAAAGGCATCCGCGAGTGCGGATTGGACTTTGTGGTGCGGGTGGCAGATTACTATAATGTTTCCTGCGATTATCTGCTGGGGCGCAGCGCCGAGCGCAACGGCATGATGCTCTCTGCCGAGGATCTGCCCAACCCCGAAAAGATGAAGGACAACGTCTACCACGGCAGCGTGCTGCCCACCATGAACAAAAAACTTATCTCTAACAGCCTGAACGTGCTCTACGCCAAGATCGGCCAGTGCCACAGCAAGGCTCTGACCACCGAGGTGAGTGCCTACCTGATGATGGCGGTGGCAAGATGTTCCGGCTGCTCTACTCTGCGGAGCCGCACAACGCCTCCAGCATGTTCAGCATTGAGCCCCACCGCTGGCACGGCTATTCCGATGCGGTGATGCGAATGGCGGAAGCAACGTGGAGGCGCTGCTGGACGGGCAGGATGTGAACGGCGGCGAGGGCGTCAAGGACCCCGCCTGCCTTGCCATGACCACCGAGAGCCTGACGCGGGAATTTCCGCTGTACACGCCCAGTCTGTTAAATTTGGTCAAGACCAGCGAGACCCATGTCAAGGGGCTTTCGCCGCAGGAGTGACCGGCTTGTGAAATTGTTGTAAAGAATCGGCCAGAGCTCTTGCATCTGTGCGCCGGAAACGGTATAACCAGAGAAAGAAGAAAAAGAAACTGACCCTTCAAGGAGGATATACCTTATGTCTACTGTCATTTCCCGCCGCAGCTTCCTCAAGTGCACCGGTGCATCTGCCGCCGTACTGGGCGCAGCCAGCCTGCTGGGCGGCTGCAAGTCCAATGGCGACGACACCGTGGTGGAGGTCAAGGTCGGCGATACCGTCCGCAACTGGAACGGCTTGGGCGTGCAGCTGACCAGCGTGTTCCACCTGACGCAGGACCCTGTACAGCCGGCAGGCTACGAGTATCTGGGCGTGCGGGTGACCACCGTCAACCGCAGCAAGACCGAGAGCTACGCCATCGGCGCACAGGGCATTGACGCCATCAACGAGGCCTACCCCGTGCCCCCGCTGGAGAACGTGGACGCAAACTTTCAGCCATGGCCGCCGCTACCCCGGACTTTACCGCCGTCTGCGATGGCCAGCCCGCAGCCTGCTGCGCCAATATCTCGCTGTACAACGCCAATTCCCAGAGCTTTTCCGATGTGGAGAGCCTGCCCCCGCAGGGCAGCGCCTACATCGTGCTGATGCTCATGGTGCCCAAGGACTGGAAGCAGCTGAAGGTCACTTATGTGCCCACCTTCCTGGAGGGCAAGAGCCTGACCTTCGTCATGAATGCCTCTGACGTGATCCGCAGCTGACGGAATCACCAGAAAAATTACTTAAACTTCGTCTAAAATGCGCGATGTTGCCACAAAATCTTCACATTTGTTTTGTGAAAAATCATTGACATTTTTCTCTGTTTCGCCTATTGTATAGGTAGTGCCTTATGGCAGAATCTGTATTGATGTGTCCCAAAGGAGGAACGAATATGACTGGGGAATTTTCCCGCCGCTCTTTCCTGAAATATACCGCCCTCACCGCTGTGGCTGTGGCGGGCAGCAGCCTGCTGACCGGCTGCTCCGGGTATGCCCCGGTGCAGCACGCTCCCGGCACCAGCAACACGGTGCTGAAGGTCGTCTCCACGCTGGACCGGGTGGAATACGATGAAGAGACCAACACCACCTTGTTCCGGCTGGTGGTGACCTGCGGGCGTAAAAACGCACTGCAACTGACCAAGGCAAACTTTGACCGTGAAGGAGCCGGATATCTGGCCGACCAGAATAATAAGCTGGAGGTGACCAGCCCGGATGCGCTGAAGTATCAGGTCAAGCAGGGTGAGACCGTTACCTACCATGTAATGGCAAAGGGTCTGAACGCACTGACGGATGGTCCGGTAACCCTTACCTTCTACCCCGACCTGCAGTATCCTGAGTTCAACGCCAACTGGGAATTGGCCGCAGAGGTTCTGGAGCCGGATCTCTCTGATCCTGCCACGACCTGACCTTCCGGGTCGGAAGAATATACTGGTAAATAACGGAGGAATAAGTTATGTCTTATACATTTTCCCGCCGCGCATTCCTGAAGTATTCGGCAGCCACCGCAGTGGCTGTGGCCGGTGCCAGTCTGCTGGGCGGCTGTGAATATCAGGACCCCCAAAACCCGGTCTGCAAAACGCTGCCCGGCGCGATCACCAGCGATCTGCAGGTCATTGCCGGCCTGAGAAGCATGAAGATCGAGAACGGCACCTGCACTCTGGAGGTGGACATTGAGTCTGCCCGTGCAAACCCCATCCGGCTGACCACGGACTGTTTCTCGATTGCCGTGAAGGATTCTGAGGATAACCAGCGCTATTTCAGTTTGAAAAACGGCGGTGTGCAGATCCTGGATGCTGAGAACAGCCGGATCGAGCAGAAGAAGCCTGTCACGCTCCACTTGGCAGCATCCAACTTCCCCGAGTTGCAGGATGGCGACACCGTACTGTTCCAGTACATCCCCATCCGCGATAACTCCGAGTTCTCCATGAACTGGGAGATCACCAAGGAAGTATACGACGAGTTCATCAAAAATCAGAGTACCAACGAGGGCTGAACGTATCATAGCTGAACTATGACCGCAGACCGCCGCACAAAGCTTTGTGCGGCGGTCTGTTTTTTGTGTAAAGCTGCTTTAAACTGCGTGCTGATGATTCGGGCCGCAGCACCGCGCCTTTGTACGGCACATGGAGAAAAGTGTTGACGACAACCGGCTTTTTTGCTATACTGTATAAGGTTTATTTTGGAGATGTATCGAAGCGGTCGTAACGAGAACGACTCGAAATCCAAGTGGATGCTTCGCCGAATGTCTCCATATCACACGAGAGAACGTCAATTTTGATGTCCTGACAGGCTTCAAAGCCTGTCTGAACGATGCGTTTTCTAACAATATTCTAACAGCAACTGTTCCAAGTTTCAAGGTCGATTTGCGATATACAAATCGTAAATTCGCCATGAAAATATACTTGGAGATGTATCGAAGCGGTCGTAACGAGAACGACTGAAATCTAACTGGCTTTTTGGAAGTGGATTTCCGATTTTGCTAGGTTTCATGCGGGTTTTCCGACTTCGTGAGTGAACGATTTTCGGCCGTTCTCTCCTGAAATTCTCTCCAAAGTTTTCCCAGAATGCACGGAGCATTCTAAAAATTTAATATCTGGAGCATTACTCAAGTTGGTCGTAAGAGGTCGCAACTCGAAATGCGATAGGCCGGGAGACCGGTGCCAGGGTTCGACTCCCTGATGCTCCGCCAAATCGAATGGACAGATGAATTTATTCGTCTGTCCATTCTTTTTTGCCGGAACATCGCCCGTCCACCCTGTCTTTGGGGCGTATGGCATCATGCTGACGCATTGCCATAGCCCAGCCCTTCCAGCATCGCCTGTGCAGACGAGAGCTTGGAAGCGTAATCGAGGTGGGCGTAAATGTTGGCGGTGGTGGAGAAGTCGCTGTGACCCAGCCATTCCTGAATCTGCTTCATGGGAACGCCGTTTGCCAGAAGAAGGCTGGCGCAGCTATGACGCAGATCGTGGAAGCGGATAGGACGCAGACCGTTTTTCTCCAACAGCTTCGGGAACTGCTCGGAAACGTAGTTGGGGCGGATGATGTTCCCGATCTCGTCCACACACAGATAGCCCAGATACTCCCGATTGTAGCTATTACCGCACAGGCGGCGGTAGGTGTCTTGCTGGCCTTTCAGCATCAGCAGGCGGTCACGGATGGGCGGCACAAGGGGCAGCGTCCGCAGACTGGATTTCGTTTTTGCACGGTCTGCCTGCACCAGAACCTTTTTGCCGTCGATGGATGCCTGCGTGACGATGTGCTTGACCTCCAGCGTGTTGGCTTCAAAGTCGATGGCATCCCATTTCAGACCCAGTACCTCGCTGCGGCGCAGGCCGTAGAAGGATGCCAGCAGAACTGGAATCTCCAGCTTGGTTCCCTCTGCGATCTCTGTCAAAGCATGAATCTCATCGGCGCTGTAATAGCTGCCTTTGAACGCATTCTTCTTTGGACGCTCGACCTTATCCGCCGGTTGGTGGGGATCAGGTCGATCTTCACCGCATACTTCAACGCCTTGTGGATGTTTGCATGATAATGGATCACCGAATTTGCCTTGACCCGTTCAAGCTGCTTGTTGTAGAAATCCTGCAAGTCGGTGGCTTTCAGGTCTACCAGTTTGATGCCGCGCTTTCGGAAATAGGGAACGATCACACGCTCCACCATTCCCTGATAGCTTGCATAGGTCGTGATTTGGACAGTGCTTTTCGTGACTTCCAGCCATTTCAGCATGAAGTCCGAAAAGAGAATGTCATCGTCTAAGCGGATCTCCGCAGGTGCGGTGGAAACCCTGAAGTTCCGCCGACGTTCCAGCAAAAGAGCCTCGGCTTTCTTCTTGTTCCTCTTGACGGACAGACCGGTGGCTTCCCACTTGGTCTTTCGCTTTCCGTCTGCGTCCTTGTAACTCAGAACGATGTAGTAGAAGTCGTTTTTTTCTTGCAGATGCCCTGCTACCATAGTGTTACCTCCTGTCTTTGCATCCACTTGAATATGTAACTTCTGCCGCTGACACCATCAGTGTACCCAACGGCAGGAGAGAATGCAAGGATGTCACGCCCGAACCATGTTGCCGGGTGCGAATCCGATAAGATAAGTTAAAAGATGTGCCTTGGGGATGCGGTAGGAGCGCCCGACCTTCAAATGCTGGACGCTCCCCTTTTCAAAAGCGCATACCCGGTTTTTGTGCTGACGCTCAATATCTCGCACATCTGGTCGATGTTCAGCACATCCGGGTAATCCCGGAGCATCACACGGTACGCATCACGGGGATTCAAATTTTCCTCACCCAAACAGATTTCCCCTTTCCGGATTCATATTTTCCCGATCCAATGCCAGACTGCATTTCAGGCTTTTCAATTTGCGCCATCTCCCACTCACTGGTCATCCCCATAAAACTGTTGATGCGCTCTTTATCAATGGTGAAGATCTGTTCCAGCAGCACCACAGACGGACGGCTGAACGCAGGGTTCTGCTCAATGAGAACATGGGTGGGCTGGTTTGGCTTTTTGGAGACTTTTGAGGTTACAGCAGCCACGATCACAGTCGGCGCAAATTTATTTCCTGTATTATTTTGGATCACAATAACAGGACGTTTACCGCCCTGCTCGGAACCATAGTGCGGGTCAAGGTCTGCAAAGTAGATCTCGCCCCGGCGAAAGTCGAAATTCTTCGTTACATAAACGGTAGCAATCATCCCCCTTTTCCTTATGTAGGCAAAAGCCGCCCTGCGGACGGCTTCTGCGACGTTTTAGGACTGTTGCCATAGGAGAGAACATCACTGCTTGATAGGAAGGCTCCTAGAACGGCTGGAGCGTTGTAGACCTTCAGGATCTGGTGCATATACTTCTGATAGTTTGGGCCGCTCATCGCCTGCCCGCTGCGGTAGATCGTCAGGGGCTGATGCGTTTGAGCTGCTTGATCAGACGAATCGGGTCATACTCGTGGTCGTACAGCGCAACGAAACGGGCAACGCCTGCAGCACCTCAGAACGGAGCGAGTCGATGTCACCCTCCCATGCTTCTGCCAGAACACGAAGTGCATCTGTGTAAATGCGTTCGCCGTGCTGCCGATATTCGGCAAATGCGGTAGCGATGCAGGCAATCTTCCACTTGGCGTGACTCTGGTTGAAACTCAGACCAAAACCGGCGCGCTGGGTAGCACTCTGGAATGCGATGCTTCCGGGTCGCCGCCGTGGATCTTGGCACGCAGCTTTGCACCGGCTGTAAGCGGTGCCGAAATACCCGTCTGCTGTGCAAACAGCATGGCTTCTTGCTGCTCGGTCAATCCCGAATAAACCTTGCAGACGATGTTCAGATCGCAGTTGTTATTCAGCAGCTTGCGGGCGGCAATGGTGTGTTGACCATCGAAAACATAGTAGTGACCGTCCCGGTAGCTGACCTTGGGGGCATTGGCGATGCGCTCGTCAAACTCGGCGGCGATTCGCTTGACACGGTTGGCGTTGAGAGTCCGCTGGTAGTAGCTGCGAGGCACCTCCAGAAACTTGCTGTTGATGACCATTTCGTGATGAACAAGTTTAATCATAGGCAAATTCTCCTTCCAGTTTTACGATATATCCTTTGCTTTCTGCAAAAGTCCAACGACTTCTGACGGATTTTTGGGTTTTTGAGGAATTCCGGGTAATTTTCAAAACAGACATCCAGACGGTAGATCATCGTATCTGCCGCTGATGCCACTTCGCTGAGCATTCCTTCTGCATCAGCTACTTGTTCGACCGATTCCATTTTTGCGGATAATGAGCGAATCGTTTGTAGCGCAGTCTGGTTTTGCTTTGGTTGAACAATCTGTTCGGATGGAACTTCAATAACCGGTGGCTCTGCTTGTGATTCACACGGAGTAGTCGAAGTCGCGGACTTTTCAACATTCTTTGCTTTGGATGTTGATTTACTGCGGGGCCTTTTTGTTTCTTTTGGCGCACAGATTTTCTCAACAAGAGCAGGACGATCTTCGGGAGGTGCACGGGCAACAGATGCAATCTCGGCGGCGGTCGGCTTGACCTCGCCGGAAAGCACTTTCTGGCGTGTGCCGGGAACGGCTTCTTCAGCGGCATCTACACCTTTTGCAAATTCTTCAGATCGTCGAACAAATATTGGAGTTGCACCTATTTCTGTTGCGATTTTCTCGCAGGTTTTCTGACGTTTTAGTTGGTGCTCATTTTGAGCACCAACTAAAACTGTATATCGATTCGTTCCTTTTTCATTAGGAACGAGTGCCTTTTCTGCTTCATATTGCTTTCCAACGAGATATTTCTTTTGCTCGACTGTCAGGTTGCGCCGCCCAAGCTGGTTTTTACAGATCCAGATGATGGCTTCATAGCGGTCTGCAAACTCTTTCTCGTGGACGGTATAAGGGATGTCGGGATGCTTCCTGAGAATCGTGTATCGGTTATGACCGTCTACGATCACGCCATTCCAGACGATGATGGGATTGATAACTTTGCCATCGTTGACAATGTTCTTCTCCAGCTGTTCCAGCTCCTCAAAAGTGAGCGGCGGGATCTTGCCCTGAAACTCCGGGTCAATCTTAAGCGCATTCAGATTCATCATCAACCGTCCCTTCTTAAAGTAGGTGGATTTCGGGCTGCTGGGCTGGATGTAGTAGTCGTAGCCGAAGCTGGTCTGGCAGTAGGTGCAGGGTTCCTTTACGATCTGACCGGGGTCTGCACGGCGGACACGGATGCACGGGTGTTCCGAAAGGCATTCAGGCAGCGGGGGCAGAGGGTGGTCAGGGTCGATTCATCGGTCTTGTGGGTAAAAGTACGGCTCATAATCAATACCTCCGTGTCATCAGAATGAATATTCGGTATGGAAAAAGCCCACTGCCTTGATTCAGAAGAATCCCGGTGGTGGGCTTTGAAGTTTTGCTTTAAGTTTTTCCAACCTATTTGTCCTCGACGCCCGTTGGATTTGGAATGCACCTCGGTAAGTGGGGACTTGCACCCACACTCCACATTGGCTTCTTCAGCCACCCCGTCTTCGTTATGACCGGGCCGCGAGTTACGGAAGTTTCATTATTTTGTCCGAGGGAATGATATTTAGTTTTCAAGGTACGGCTTCCAGTTTTGGGTTCCTCCCCGTCTGGGGTGTTGCCCTTGCTGTGACCATAGTGTACCTGAAAACTGATTGCCTTTTTAGGATGCATTCCTTCCGCTTTTTGGGCTTTTTCACCTGCAAAAAGTAGCAAAACCGGAAGCTTTCCTTCCGGTTTCACATAGACACGTTTGATTTTTGACAACAAAAAAGAAGCCGGAGACACTCTCCGACCTTCCCGTATGATTTGTTATTCGACCTCAATCTCCATTGCAAATGCTAGAAGCTGTTCCTTCAACGATTTCATAGCCTGCTTCTGGTCATTGATTTTTTTACTGAGTGCCAGCTCAGTTTTCGTTTCAACTTTCCCAAGAATGAGGTAATCCAGAGTGACATCAAAATGTACGGCAATCTCAACAAACAAGTCCAGCGGTGCATAAGTGCCTTTTCCAGACTTCTCATGTGCCGATCACTAATGTTCAGTTTGATTGCGGCTTCTTCTTGTGTCAGTCCGTGTGCTTTGCGTAATTTCTGGATTCTATAACCAGCGGCGTAAGGGTCAAAGTACATAAGCCAGCCCTCCGACCAAACGGCGCAGCAACCAATCGCCACACCAAGGGGTCAGAGCGCAAGCAGACATTCGTTCGCGCGGGTCGATTGCCCGCCGGGACTGGGTTCGTACTCAATCAATCTTCTTTTCATAGTTTTTCTTCGTCCTTTCCTTTGTCGATTATGGCAATGTTATGGGGCGGAGCATGGAGAATGCACGGTGCAATCCTCCATGATAGTAAAAGGGAAAATCCCTGTTGCTATCCATGATAAAGAGATAATACGCAAGTTACGGCATGGTACTCAGCAGATG
>ENA-OQIM01000466-OQIM01000466.1-human-gut-metagenome-genome-assembly--contig:-NODE-466-length-15386-cov-1.472180_pt1 | contig 15386 bp, 16 predicted proteins | sample MGYA00242579_ERZ504744 | MGnify/ENA primary metagenome ERZ504744 (study PRJEB26092, sample SAMD00036441) | human gut metagenome | host: Homo sapiens | study: EMG produced TPA metagenomics assembly of...
CAATTTCTTGGGCGATTCCGACCTGTTTTCCAAATATAAATTAGTGTTACGAGACTCACCAAGGAATAAATTACCTTCTTTTTGAATATTACGATCACTATCTACATTATATACAACATCATTATCACCATATAATTGAGTTACCTTATTTTTATCCATAGACAATGTAGCTGCAAAATTCCATTCAAAATCTTTAGCTCTTACCAAATTGGCATTCAAAGCAAATTCCAAACCTTTGTTTTCAATCGCACCTATATTTTCAATAGTACTGCTGAAACCAGTAGTCGTAGGCAACGAATGGCTCATTAACAAATCCTTATTTTTTATCAAGAAAGCATCAACAGACAAACGCACTCTATTCTGTAAGAAAGCCATATCTACTCCTAAATTCCATTGTTTTTGTTTCTCCCAACTAATATCTGGAGTACCACGTCGCCCATTGGAAACAAAAGAATTCGTATAACCTGTATCGGAAGTACCCGTATAGCTGACATTATATAAAGATAAATAGGCAAAATCATCAATATTCTGATTACCAACGATACCAAAACCAGCACGTAACTTTAACTGATCAAAAATCGTCTGATTTTTCATGAACTTTTCTTCTGTAATATTCCAAGCTGCAGACACAGACGGAAAAATACCCCACTGATTTCCTTTAGCAAATTTAGAAGAACCGTCGTAACGCGCTGTCGCCGTCAATAAATATTTACCCGCATAGTTATAGTTAACACGAGCGATATAAGATAATAATGTTTGCTCGGACCAAGCTGTACTTAAGCCGCGCTGATCTTTTTATAACCAGATCCCAAACTATGATATCCAAATAAATTAGTGCCAAACCCTGTTGCCGTAGCATTAATATAATTATACGTAGTCCGTGTAGCACTGGTACCAACCATCGCATTCAACTTATGTTTACCGAAAGAGGCTTCATAAGACAATGAATTATCCCATTGCCATACAGTACGTGTATCTCTATCATCTTTGGCTTCACCTTGTGTTCCATAACGTTCCGACTCATAAATATCATTCGGGGTATATTTATTTTGCTGCTTTTGAGCATAATCAATAGAGAAAGTAGAACGCAAGTTTAATCCTTCAATAGGATTGATATTAATATAATTAGAGCTCAACAAGCGATTATACACCAAATCATTATCGACTTTCAAAGAACGTAATGGATTAAAATTATTTTGGTCAAAAATACCTTGCCAATTTAAAGTTTCAATCTCATCAGAAATTTCCAACATCGGATTAGCACAACGTGCACGATTCATTACTCCATCATCAACCAACGTGTTCTCGGTACGTGTAAAAGTTGTATTAGTACCTACTTTCAGCCAGGATTTAATCTGTTGATCCGCATTAATACGTCCTGTGTATTTTTCTTGTTCAGACTTCTCAATTACACCTTTATTGTCTGTATAACCAAAACTAATATAATAAGAACCTTTATCATTGCCATTCGAAAGACTTACTACATGATTGTGTTGTACTCCAGTACGGCTCACAGCATCCAGCCAATCATAATTTTATTATTGTTGTAGCATCGAATTCATAATCAGCAAAAACAGTATTCGATCCCATTATCACATCATTGATATAAGCATTGACATCTCCATCAGGATTTGTTTGCATATAACCATTCGTATAGGCCTCCTTTCTAAGTTCAAATAATTGACGAGTATTCATAGTTTTTGGAGTATTAGCATAGGTCTGAAAGCCAATCCAGCCATCATAAGAAACTTTACCTTCGCCTTTTTTACCCTTCTTAGTTGTAATAACAACAACACGTTGGAACCACGTGAACCATACAGAGCTGTAGCTGATGCATCTTTCAAGACCTCAATAGAAGCCACATCATTCAAATTGACTGCATTAAATCCAGAGAATGAATTATCCATAACCATACCATCTACGACATAAATAGGGTCTGTAGATCCATTAATTGTATTAATACCACGAATTTTAATAGATGCATCATCCGTAGGACGCGTAGGTTGAGAAATGAACACACCTGCGACACGACCTTGAAGAGCTTGATTTACATTTGTTACTGGTTTTTCTTCCAATACTTTAGAACTAACACTGGCAACAGCTCCCGTCAAATCACTCTTCTTCATCGCAGTGCCTACAACAACCACTTCATCTAATGTTTCAGTATCCTCCGACATCACAACTTTGACTGGTTGGTTACCCATTATTTTAACATCTTGTGCAACATATCCTATATAAGAAATATGCAATGTTTCCCCTTTCTGAACTGATAATGTAAATTTACCATCAAAATTGGTAATAGTCCCATTGGCTGTACCTTTTACCACTACACTTGCACCAATGATAGGTTCGGATGTAACATCCACCACCTGTCCTGTAACCGTTATGTTCTGTGCTAGCATATTGCAGCAACAAAACATGATAAGGATTAAATTAATAAGCCTAATTCTTTTTCATAATTTGTAAATTTAAAGTACGATTTAAAGTTTATATTGGTTTATTCTTCCACTTTGAAAATTACAACATCACATGCAGGAACCGTTACTTCCAGATTGGTTTTAGCAGTACTTTCAATGCCACTCCATAATTCTTTCAGCCTATATTCCTTTGACGAATCCAACCCCAGACGCTCTAAAGCTGTAGTCATCTTCAACTCTTGATCCATATAGTTGAACACAGCATAATAAGCCTTACCATCCTTATCCATGCGTACAAACTGATTTTCTGACTTTTCACCATTCCCATCTACAGGATGGAAAGATTCCCCATTGGCTATAGCATTGATCTCAGCATTAGTCAGATATTTCATCGCCTTCTCCTTCACTTCTTTAGAACCGCCTTTGCTGAAATCATCTCCAGCAATGAAAAATTCCTGTAATGACCCCCCGAAGTAACACGCGCTCTGTTCTCACCATCTGTAGCATCACGCAATACAATATGGTCAGGATCATTAAACTGATAAACCTTATCCTGCCACCAACCGTATGAAAGTGCATTCAAGGTATATTCAGTATCCTTCATCTTATTCCACGCATCACAAGCAATTCTTCTAGACTGAGCATAATGAGCAGGAAAAACAGGAGAAATAGAAAGATTGATATACATATCGCCAAAATATTTGTCAAGCAATTGCATTCCATAGTTATATCCCTGAATACCTGTTTGTATTTCCGGATTATACCATTGTCAGCCTCCATCGCCCCATGTGTCATAAAATCCATTTTCACATATTCAAAACCTGCCCGATGAAAGAGTTCCGATGTACGCTTCATCATAGCTTCAATAGCTGGATGGGTAGGATCAACAGCATACGCTCCGTCTAATTCCTGCGGTTTTCCATTTGCATAGAGATACACATCTTTATATTTATACCCCGGAATTTCTTTTATTTCACGTTCAGGATTTTTAGCCCAATCAGTAAACGGAGTCCAATAAACGCCGGCTATCTGACCGTTTGCCTTACATCTATCCACAAAAGCTTTCAACTCCTCTTCTGAAAAACTATTCCAACCAGAATCCAAACCTGTATAAACCAGATTATCCGAATTCACAAAATGATGGGACTGCAAATTCTCTTTATAAAAATCAGAAACTTCCAATGCTTTCGGATAGGTCAGATTAAATTGCAACGCTCCCCAGCTGTTCCAGCCAAAAGGAACAGCTTTATCCCAAGCTTTGGGCGGAGCAATCACAGCATTAGCCTGAGCGTATTCTTCCATGCCTTCACGCCAGTCTTCAAAAAATCCTACTAAAATCTTAGGCGACTTGATTGTCGTACCTTTCAATGCACCGTGAGGTTTCGAATCACGCGTTGTCTTATCAGCAACACCCCCATAACATACCAATGAACCTACATTATAATATATTACCTTTACCTATTGTTATACCTGTTTTCCAAGAATCGTGTTCCACAGAACCTATCACCATAGCTTCACGATCATCATTATTAAATATGGCAGTAACTTCATAACTAGTCAATTCTGTAAATGTGAGCGGATGAGATTGGTATCTGATCCAACAGTCATTATCGAAAGGAATGAAAAGCGCACGATTATTTTCACCCTGGTTCAGGACTTCAGGCATTCGGTCCACATTGACCGGCGCCATATAATTCGAAGCCATTTCAGACGTACTTTCCAAAGTAAAATCTGTCAACACATAATCCTTTGTCGGATATACATAAAAAGATTGAACCAGTACAGGCAAATTATTCCCAGTATAAGTCACCTCATAATGATACCCTTCTCCAAATGATCATTGATTTTTTTGTAGAAACATGATGCTTTGCATAATCACGAGTCGAAACAACACTGTCGGCCAATTTATAAGCTGCATATACATTATCATAAATAAGCTTAGAGCCTTTGCTGATATCAATACCATTAGCGTGAGCATCGTACTCCAAAGACCATTCACCGACATTTAGATTTGCATTTCAGTACACCCGGACAAAATAAGACCGGAAGCACTCAATGCAGAAACACAGAGAAACAATGATTTTAAAGTTAACCAATTATTCTTCATAATATTATTAGTTTTGTCAAAGAGATAAATCTACTTAAGGTTTGCTTTACTGTTCGGAATTCTTTTTCCTTTCAAGCATGGTCAAAAGTAGGCATATCTTGACAACCTGTTAATATACAAACGCAGCAATAAATAGGATTTTTGCAGCAATGACTCATCTGCGTCCGAAGAATCCGCAAATGTGTCATTTTTTGCTGCATTTCTTTCAATCAGAGATTCTCCGTCAAATCTATTTTAGCTTTTTCCTTGGATGTTTGATACTGTTTCTCAAACTCTTTCGGAGTCATTCCGAATTGTTTCAGGAATAATTTACTGAAATAAGATGAAGAGTTTATTCCTACCATATAACAGATATCCCCAATACGGTATTTACCTTCCTGAATCAATTCGCCGCTTTTTCAAACGGATCAACCGAATGAAATCTATGGGTGAAAGATTAAACAGAATCTTTATTTTCCTCAATAAGCTGGAACGGCTCATACATAAGATATCAGCCATACGTTCCACATTGAAATTTTCATCTGAAATATTCTCTTGAATTACATTAATTACTTTATTCATAAATTCTTCATCCGCCTTGTTCATCTGCATATTATGCACAGGAAAAAAAGGACGTTTAGAGAATGCCTCACGTTCTTTTCTACGATTGCTGAGTAAAGACAAAATCTGACTCTTCAAATAATTGAAAGAAAAAGGTTTCTCCACATAAGCTTCCGCTCCTATCTTCAATCCGTTAATTTTACTCTCCAAATCATTCTTGGCGGTAAGGAAAATAACCGGAATATGACACAAATCAATATCCCCCTTTATTTCCTTACATAATTCATAGCCATTCATCACCGGCATCATTATATCACTGATTACCAATCTATGTGATTACTACGTAAAACATCCAACGCTTCCTGTCCATTCACAGCAGTTTCCACCGTAAACAAAACTTCCAATCGTTCAAAGATAAAAGATCTCATACTTCATTGTCCTCTACTAACAATAAAGTATAACCTTTCATCTGGTCTGTTTCTGTTGATGTTTCCTCATCCAATACTTCTATATTTGCTCCACTACCTTCTCTATTTGCTGCCTTACTTCCTCTTTATTCAAAGGAATGATCAAAACAAATGTATTCTCCGGTTGTTCTATATCCAAATAAAGCCTGCCTTTATGTAAAGTGGCTAGCGAACGAGCTAAAGGTAATCCTATGCCTACTCCCATCCGAACTGTATCCTTCTTCTCCATCTGATAAAAGGGTTCAAAAATCTGTTGGCTGGACGCTTCAGGTATCTTTTCTCCGTCACTGACAATACGAACTGTAAAATCAGCTTCATCTTGGAATAAATCTATCGTAATGGTATGACGGGCATATTTCAAAGCATTATTCAACAAATTACTCAATACTTTTGTGATAGCCTCCTTATCTATGGCAGCCATAATTCTTTCTTGGGGAATATGCTGCAATAACTCTTTCTGCTTTTGCAGAATAGTAGGCTCAAAACGAGCAATCGTTTCATTCAGCAATGCCGTTACATCAACCGTTTCAAATTTCAGTTCAAATTTGCTCGCCCTATTTTCTGAAAATCAAGCAACTGTCCAGTCAAATCTAATAATCTCTTGGTATTCTGCCCGATTACTTTCAAATTCTTATTCAATTTCTGATCCTTGATATCCATTTCCTCAATTGCTTCCAACGGACCATTTATCAAATGTCAAGGGCGTGCGCACCTCATGAGCTATTTCAGTAAAGAAACTGACTTTTGATTCATAGAGTTCTTTCTCCTTCTCAATTTCAAATAACTTCTGCTTTTCTTCCATCTGTTTCTCTTTGCGTCTTCTATACCAAAAGAACCAGCAAAGTACGACACAGATTCCCCATATAATATACAGAAAATAAGCCCAGACGGACTGCCACCAAGGAGGCAGAATAACAATGGATAAAGACCGGGTAGCATAAGGCCTTCTTTGGCACTATTGGTAGCCCGCACTTGCAAGATATAATCTCCCGGAGCAGTTTAGCGTAAGAAATATTCTGATTACTCGCTGCCCGTATCCAGTCTTTGTCCAACGGAACTAATTTATAATAATACTGATTGGACTCCGTAGTAGAATAACTTAATAAAGCAACATCGAAACTAATATTTGCCTGATCATAAGGTAATATAATTTCATCTGTATGTTCTATACACTTTTTCAAAGGAGAATTAGGAGTGTGAACTGTTATTTCCTGATTATAAATGCTGAACTTTGAAATATAAACAGGTGGTAAGAAATTTTATTTTCTCTGAAGAGTTAGGATCAAATGCAATCAATCCGTCTATACCACCAAAATAAAACTTACCGTCCTCACCCCTTCAAAGCTGACTTATAATTAAACTGATTCCCTAATAGACCATCTTTAGTGGTATACACCCGTATATCTTTTGATTCCGGATTAAATCTAACCAGTCCACGATTTGTTCCAAACCATAAATTTGATTGTTCATCTTCCAAGATCTTATAAGCCACATCATCTGGTAAACCGTCTTTGATAGAAAAAGTAGTAAAATCATCCGTTTGAGAATTATAACAACAAATACCACCACGATCCGTAGAAATCCAAATACGGCCTTTACAATCCTGCATGACAGAACTCACAGAATTAGAGCTCAATGTATTTTCCTTACCTTCCTCATGAGTATACTTTTTAAAAAGATTCTTATGGGGATCATACTTCCATAACCCACTTCCCATGGAGCGAACCACATCATTCCATCTTTATCTTGAAATACATCAAAAATCCAATCAAATCCCACTTCTTCCACTTTGTCAAAATGAAAACTTGTAGGAGCAGCTTTATAAAGTCCCCAGCCTGTACCAATCCACTTATATCCTTCATTATCTATAAAAAAAAGTATAAACACTTCCTTCTCCTATATTTAACTCCTCAGGAGTATAATGACAAACTTTATTCTCGGGTAATTGAATCACATCCAATCCTTGCTTAAACAAGCCACAGAACAATTGGCTTCCTTTGACAAACATTCCCAAAGTAACCATATAGTTCCCTTTATCATAATCGTTCAATCTCAACCGCCTTACCTTTCCGGAAGCAATATTTAATATGTTCACCCCATCATCTTCAGTGCCAATCCATATGTTACCCTTATTATCAGAAGCTATCTCTCTTACCCGTTTCGTTGTTAATGAGTTCCCATCACTCCCAGGTACATATTTATCAAACAATAAATCATGATGAGGCAGATAATCCACCCGCCAAACATGGTTCCCAGCCAAATTCCCCCTTCCCGATCTCGGTAAATAGTATAAATAATCTTATCTGACAAACTGAACGGACGCATCAGATCTTGCTTCAAATGAACTATTTTATTCTTCCTCTCATTTACAACAAACAAACCTTCGTGAGTTCCCACCCATAGTTCATTGTCAAAACAGGCTACATTACGTACAAATGTATGGTTAGCCTCCGGTATATCTATTTTTACCAGCTGATTCGTACCGGGATTATATTTCATTAGTTCCCCTTCATGAATAGCCATTGCAATCCAATCACCATAATTACAAATAAAATTAATATTCTTTCCCTTTAACGAACGCCCGGTTTTATCAACACAATATTGTTCAAATTTATCCGTATTTCTATCATATCGAAAAAGTCCGACTCCCCATGTACCAACCCAAACATCACCATCAGGCGTACCAAAATACAATCCGGAGCTTCTGTTTTAAAATGCTCTTTGTTGGTTACTTCATAAAAATAAAGCTTCTCATCCTTATAGCGAAAAACTCCCTGATCAGGAATTACAATCCAAATATTCCCAATAGAATCCGCCACAATATTAGATACCCAATTATTCATATTCACCCCTTCTTCTGTTTCCATATTCATTGCCGTGAATATATCCAAGGCAGGATTATAACGATAGACTCCTCTATCCGTTCCTACCCATAACTGACGTTCCTTATCTTCAAACAAAGCAGAAATATTATGGTTTCCCGTACCGGCTACATAGTCATCACAGTTCATCTGTACAATAGAAGTTCCATCAAAACGGTTCAAACCATTTTTTGTACCAAACCACATAAACCCGTAACTATCCTGAATGATAGCCTTCACATTACTTTGTGATAGTCCATTCTCACCCGTTATATGAGAAAAATAAAAATTGGACAATCCCCTATCAACTGCCTGTAATGTAAATACAACATACAAACAACATAAAATGAGCAAAGTCTTTTTCATAGCTTGTTCAAAATTTGAGTCAAAGATAAAAGAAAAAAAGGATAAATAATGCCAATATAAAAGAATAGAGGGTTGCCCCTCTATTTCTTTTCACGAATGACTATTACAAATCCCCCACCAGAAGCCATAAACATTTCAATAATATTCTTATTATCTATATCCATTATTTTATGTTCGTATAAATTAGCATTCTTGTTACTTCTTTTTTTTTATCCTGAAAAATTTCAATGGTATATTTCTTATCCTGAGGCAGGAAAGAGCAATCCACCTGAATTGTTCTCTCTCCCCAAGCATTCAATCCGCCTATATACCAAGTATTTCCTTTCTGCTTGGCCAACACGGCATATTCGCCCACACGGGCAGCTAAGGGAATCGTCTGATCCCATGAAGTCGGTACTTCCGCTAAATACTTTAAAATATCAGGATACTTACGATACTCATCCGGAGAATCACATAAACTGGCAAATGGTGCGGAAAGTACAACAAACAAGGCCAATTCATGTGAACGAGTCCCCAATGAACTAGGCAACCCCGGATCGATCGGCTTAAATTTCTCCAATGTGCTGTTACGCATCGAACCCGGAGTATAATCAATTCCACCTCCCAGCATACGGGCAAAGATACATTGAAGCTGATAATCCGGATTAGAAGTGGTATCCCACTTAAAACATTCCGCACATCGCATGGCTTCATAAGAAAGGATATTAGGATATGCCCGATGAAGTCCGGTAGGCTTGCTGCATCCATGAAAATCCACCATAAGATGCCGCTCAGCACAAGCCTTTGCCAGATTTTCATATTGAGGGATTATTTGGGCATCATCACGATCAAAAAAATCTATTTTTACCCCAACAGCACCCCATTTACTGATAGAATCCAAATAACAATGCGGATGTTGGAATAAAGTAGCAGCAACAGTCCAAAGCCATACACCTACTTTTTTTTCTTTTCCATAGCGTATCACCTCTTTTATATCAATATTCTTATTCAAATCAGCATGATTAAAAACATTGCTCCAACCGGCATCGATCAGCAGATAAGGTATCTTGTTTTCGGAAGCGAAATCAATATAATACTTGTACATCTGCGTCGAAAGGTTTTGATGACCGGAAGGGAAAGGAGCTTTTTCCAAAATAGCACAATGCCACCATTCCCAAGTTGCTTTACCAGGACGAATCCAATCCGTATCCTTTATTTGTTGGGGCTTGGCCAGTAAGTAAATCATTTCATTAGTCAGTAGTTCCTTATCATCTTGCTACAATAGCTATACGCCAAGGGAAAGCATGATTACCAGCAGTACGTGCTAAATAATTCTCCCTCTCTTTAACTACCGTAATAAAATTTCCCCAACTGCCCATCTCTATTTTTTAGGATAGGCCGCCCAATAACCTTTCATCTTGCCATCTTCCTTACGAAGATACATACCCGGATAGTTATTCAAATCTGATTCAGCCACCACAACACGCACATTCTGCATCTTGTTTGTAAATAAAGTTGGTGTAATACCATATTTATGTTCTTCTATTTTAGAAATGCCCTCGTAAAGCACATTGCTCAACTCCCAAGCTGTAAAATCAGTTGTTTCGGGTAAAATAACTGCCGGATCATCGCCCAGATTAAAAGAAGCTTCTTCATCAGCTACAATCAAAGAATCCTGCTCCGGAAGATTTCCACAAAAACGATATGCCATTCCTTCATTATACATCCGGAATATAACTGAATAACCATCCTTGAATTTCAAAGAAAGTTCATTATAATGGTCTGTTAATTCACGATAGTTACCAGCTACCGGATAAACCTTCTCGGAAGTACTCCTTGTAGAAGTTCCTACCACTTCACCATTCTTTCCCATATATTTCCATTTCCATCGTCATACAAATAGCAGAGGATGAATGACAGGCTTACCTTCCAAACTTAAAGAATATTGTAATACCCTTCCATTCTCTATAGTAAGTGCCAATTGCCCGTTTGGGATGATAATTCATAAGCTGACGGTGTTTGTGCCTGTGCAAAAACGCACAGACACCATGTTACCAACAAAAGGAAAATATTCTTTTTTTCATACGGCACACAAGTTACGATGGATTTGTCCACCTTGATGATTAATATCCAATTCTCGCACCTTATCCAAAAAATCAATGGCTTTTCCCATTTCACGCAATCCTAAAACAACCCAGTCCCATCACATAATTGCAATGAATGCGGTTACGTTTATCCAAGTCATCTTCCCAAATAGCCAAATCAGGCAGAGAAACAGCAAAATAATCAATCCGGCAGTGGTCAAATAAATGCTTTTCACCATGCTTTATCAATTTGTTAAAGCAACCGCACGCCTTGTCTTCCCTGCCCAATGCACGCCATGCCAAACCTTGATAGAAAATCTTGTCGGGCTGTTGGTCATTGTAAAAGAAAGCCTGTTGTGGTTCTGACGAGCCAATGGTTGCTTTGATGAAGCAATCTATAGCTTGTTGCTCATTTCCCAATCCACGAAGCGCCTCACCTTTATAATACCAGATATCATTCTCTTCAGCATTTGCCAATTTTCCCTCACCCAAATTAAATGGATAAACATTCGTTTCATCCAAAAGGACTAAAGCATCGGCATAACGTTTTTCACTTAAAGCAATCTTTGCTAATTCTATACGGCACAATACATATTGTCCGGTGATTTTTCCTTCTCCTCCTTCCCATGGATGGAAATTACGTGCGGCAATCAATTCTTTTGCTTCAGTATAGCGCCCTAGTTGATTATACAAAGTGATACGCTCAATGGACAGATCATCACGCTGTTCCACTTCAGACAGATGTGCTTCCAAAAAAGCCAAACGTTCTGTATGAGGTCGGCCTAAAACGTTTATAAAGTTGGTCCAACTCCATTAATATACGAGAATCGTGCTCATCCAATGCATAAGCTTTTTCCAGAGTTTCCAAAGCCCTTTGTTTATCATTACGCTTATTATAATAAGCTAAAGATAAATTACGCCATACGGTAGGGAATGTTGGCTCTATAGCAGCCGAATGTTCCCAACAAGCAATAGCATTATCATACTGACGGTTAGCATACCAAAAGTTTCCTAAACTATATGCCGCTTTTGCTCCATGAATATTCAAACGTACGGCATCTTGAAGAATCAATACTTCTTCTATACGATTCGGGAAACAATATGAATGATTTTCCTTTTCTGCTCGCTGATAATATTCCAATGCTTTACTCTCATCTCCCTTACAGGTATGGAAATACCCCATTGTATAATAAACGACAGGATATACTTCTGTAACTCCGGTTACGTAGCATTCCAACAAAGAAAGAGCTTCCTCGTACAGTCCGGCAGCAGCAAAATCCAATGCATATTCTATATATCCGTGAGCCCAGCCACGCATCAACTTTTTCATTTCCTCCAACACTTCCACATCCCGGGTCAACAAATAATGTTCAAAACGGCATCCCATATTAAAACGATCTATCTGCAATGATTCGGCTACGAGCGCCAAAGCTTCCTCTTTACGACCCAATTTGCGTAGAATGGAAATTTTCAACTGACGCGCTTTGTGATTATGCCAATTACGAATCAATGAACGGTCTATCTTGTCCAAAGCACTTTCATACTTTCCTTTACGAGTGTCAAGTTGTGCTAGTGCATAATAAGCCGCATCCTGCCAAGCAGCATTCCATGCCGACTTAAAGAAAGCATCATAAGCCTCATCCCATTTCTGTTGCATCATACAACTCCAACCCCAATTATAATAAGGTTCACCGTCATAAGGATTCGGATTACGTTCAGTCAAGGTTTCCACCGCTTTCCGGAAATAGCTCTCCGCCATTGCAAATTGTCCTTTACGCATCAACAATAACCCTACCGCATTGTTACAACGTACATCTCCCGGTTCACGTCTTAATGCTTCCATATAATAATCCATCGGATTATAAGTAGCATGGCGATATTGTTCCAAATGTAGTCCGGTCAAAAACAGTTGTTCGACAGAAGCAATATCTTGAGGATCTTTAGCAGCTTTAGCAGGATCAGGAACCGGCTTGATTTCCGGCTTATCCGCTTGATAAGAAAGCAAAATTTGTCCTTCCTTATCACGAACCTCTACACATACCTCCTCTTCTTTTAGTCCTTCTGCCGCAAAAGTCGTAATAAACGGTTCTGATGGCGAAATTTGTGTAGTCTTATCCAATAAAACAGTGCCTTTAATAGCTTTTACTATAATACGTACTCCACTATTCACTCCCGTAGTATAAAGCACCAAACGGGCTTTACCTTCCTTTATTTCCAAATTCAGCAAAGCATCTTTAGTTGCATTCTTTACATAACCCACTTCACTATAAGGCATAAAATACTGTACCCATGATTTTTCCTCATAGGGCTGTAACCAAGTAAAGTCCGGTTGGTTATCCGTATACATACCGGTCATCAGCTCAATGTAAGGTCCATCCTCATCGGTCAGATTGCGATCCCACGCCTTACCGAAATCACCATTCCCCCATGTCCATTGTTTCTTTCCCGGAGAAACATGATGATCGGCCACATGCAGCAGACCGCCATGGGCATCTTCTTCATAACCACCTACAAATCATATTTAGACTTGATAGCCATATATGATGTAGGAACCGGAATATTTTTATATTTAGAGATATCCACCCCAGCAGAATAATCCTGTTTATAATAAACTCCTGTAGCAATAGGAAAAGAAGAAACATCGCGCTTGCCATGATCGAACACCGCATTCACATCAGGTGGAAATACCGAATGATAATGGTCATTGACTACTACTGCAGGATTGGCCCACCACAAAAAAGTCTGAGGGAAAGACGTACGATTATAAATCTTCACTTTTATTTCTATATAAGCTTTGCCCGGATAAAGCGTAAATCCCTGCATACCTTTGGTGCGGAACATTCTCTCCACTTCATTGCACCATACTGTCTTACTGCCATCCGCATTTTCCTCTATCAAAAAATCAGTAGGCAAAAAAAGTAGAAGGACGGTGATGCTGAGGCCAGTTAAATTCGATGCCTCCAGAAATCCAAGGTCCTGTCAATCCCACCAATGCCGGTTTCACTACTTGGTTGTAATAAACAAAATGACGTTTTTTCACCTTATCATAAGCCATGTGTATACGACCACCCAGCTCGGGAAGTATCATCACCTTGATGTATTCATTCTCGATAAACAATGCATGATACCTCTTGTCTGCTTTTTTATCTGAAATCTTCTCTACCACCGGATAAGGATAGACTGATCCGGAACTTCCCTGATAAACCCTTTTTTCAAGAAAAAATAGGATTCTTCTCTTCCTTTCCTATCTCATAAGTAGGAAGCATGATATCTTCCTCCCATGCACGCACCTCACTGCCATGAACGGTACTTTGAATTAAATATTGAGTTATTTTCTCCATAATAAATATTGTTATTTCACTAATTCTTTTTCAATTTCTTCCAAGCTCTTCCCTTTGGTTTCCGGCAAACGGAACACAACAAATATTCCTCCAGCCAGGCAAATCAATCCATACAACCAGAATGTTCCGGCAGCTCCCAAACCACTATTCAGCATTGGGAAAGTATAGGTAAGTATAAAACAAGCCGCCCACAAAGCGAAAGTGCAAACAGACATAGCAACTCCACGAATACGATTCGGGAAATCTCTGAGATAATGACCCACATCACTGTAGCCAAAGTCATGGCATAACAAGCAATGGCCATCACGACAATAATCAATAGAACAACTCCTGTGATATGAAAATAATAAGCGGCTCCCATAAAGGTATAAATTACTGCCAAGCCAAATGATCCGATCAATGTCAATGCCTTACGTCCCCAGCGGTCTACCACAAACATAGCTAGAATAGTAAATATGACATTCGTAATACCGGTCACCACAATATTCATCAAAACATCAGACACGCCATAACCTGCTGCCATAAATATTTCCTGTGCATAGTTAAAAATAACATTAATGCCACACCATTGCTGCAAAATAGCCATAACAACACCTATAGTCAACACTTTATACATAGCAGGATTTAATAATTGACGGTAGCCTCCTTCTTGCGTCTGGCAGGCTGAAGCAGCTCTATAGCAGCCAACTCAGTAACAGCATATTCCTTTCCTCCCATACGAGTAAAAACCTTGAGTGCCGCCTCCCGTTTTCCCGAAGAGGCTAACCAACGAGGACTTTCCGGTAATATAAAACTAAAAACAAAGAACAAGGCGGCCGGGACAGTCATTGCCCAAAACATCCAGCGCCATCCCATCTGTCCGTTCCATGATTCACGGATCATTTCATGAGTAGCTCCTAATGCCACAGGCTCAGCTATCTGCCAATTTACAATCTGAGAAGTCAAGATACCTAATACTACCGTCAACTGATTGATGGACACAAACCGTCCACGCAGATGCGCCGGAGCAATTTCTGCTATATACATAGGTGACAAACTAGAAGCAATCCCTATAGCAAAGCCCCCTACCAAACGAAATACATTAAAGAAAGTAAAAGAATGAACAGCCCCTGTACCGACAGCCGTACAGATAAACAGTCCTGCCGCCAAAATCAAATCGGCTTACGTCCCAAACGGTCACTCAGCTTACCGGCACTTAGTGCCCCAAACAAACAGCCAACAAGG
>ENA-OQIM01000467-OQIM01000467.1-human-gut-metagenome-genome-assembly--contig:-NODE-467-length-15319-cov-3.304239_pt1 | contig 15319 bp, 18 predicted proteins | sample MGYA00242579_ERZ504744 | MGnify/ENA primary metagenome ERZ504744 (study PRJEB26092, sample SAMD00036441) | human gut metagenome | host: Homo sapiens | study: EMG produced TPA metagenomics assembly of...
AAAAAATAGAAAAAATCCTGGTTATTTGTCGGGAAACATCGAAAAATGGTACATTTTAAAAATTGGAAAACACTTGCAAGAAAAAAACTTTTGGTGTATAGTCAGTGGAAGTTACGACTAATTTAGGAATTATTCTGGAATTTGTAATGATGCAGAACTATGCGATATGAAAAACGCAATATAGATCTGGACAGTTATAAAAATATGTATTCAGGAGGCATCAGAGGTGGCAAAATATCTTGTAATAGTGGAATCACCGGCAAAAGTCAAGACGGTGAAAAAGTATCTCGGGGCAAATTACGAAGTTGCAGCATCTATGGGCCATGTGCGCGATCTGCCGAAAAGCCGGCTTGGAATTGATGTAGAACATGACTTTGAACCAAAATATATCACCATCCGCGGAAAAGGAGAGCTTCTGGCATCTCTTCGAAAAGCCGCAAAAAAAGCAGATAAAGTTTATCTCGCAACTGACCCTGACCGCGAGGGAGAGGCAATTTCCTGGCATCTGTCGATTGCGCTGAATCTCGATGAGAACAAGATGCGCCGCATCACCTTCAACGAGATCACAAAATCAGCAGTCAAAGCGTCGATCAAACAGGCACGCGACATCGATATGAACCTGGTGGACGAGCAGCAGGCGCGCCGCTGCCTCGACCGTATGGTAGGTTATGAAATCAGCCCATTGTTATGGAAGAAAATCAAACGCGGACTTTCCGCCGGCCGTGTGCAGTCCGTTGCACTGCGCATCATCGGCGACCGCGAGGATGAGATCAATGCGTTCATTCCGAAAGAATACTGGACACTGGAAGCAGATCTGAAAATTCCAGGCGAGAAGAAACCGCTCGTCGCAAAATTCCACGGAAAAGGCAGTGAAAAGATGGCGATCGAGACGAAAGAGCAGCTCGATGAAATCTTAAAGGGACTGGAAAATGAGACCTTTACCGTATCCGAAGTGAAAAAAGGAGAGCGTTCCAAGAAAGCGCCGCTTCCGTTCACCACGAGTACCCTGCAGCAGGAAGCATCGAAGGTGCTGAACTTCTCCACGCAGAAGACGATGCGTCTGGCGCAGCAGCTCTACGAGGGCGTGGAAGTAAAAGGAAAGGGAACGATCGCTCTGATTTCCTATCTGCGTACCGATTCTACACGAATCAGCGAGGAGGCCGATGCGGCAGCACGTTCCTTTATCCAGGAGCAGTACGGCACAAAATATACCGCAAGCGGGGACACGACGGAGAATAAAAACAGCAAGGCACAGGATGCGCACGAGGCCATCCGTCCGACCGATGTGACGAATACACCGGTAATGGTAAAAGAATCCCTGCCAAGAGATCTGTTCCGCCTGTATCAGCTGATCTGGAAACGCTTTGTGGCAAGCCGCATGCAGCCAGCCGTCTATGAGACAATTTCCGCACGGATCAATGCAGGAGAGTATCTCTTTACAGCAGCTTCCTCCCGTCTGGCATTTGATGGTTTCATGTCCGTTTACACCGATCCGGATGAGGAAAAGAAAGAGAAAAACGCCGCTGTCCGGAGCCTGGAGGCAGGAACAGAGCTGGCACTGGAAAAGATGGATCCGCAGCAGCACTTCACACAGCCGCCGGCACACTACACCGAGGCATCCCTTGTCAAAATGCTTGAGGAACTCGGCATCGGCCGTCCAAGTACGTATGCGCCGACCATCACAACGATCATCAACCGCCGTTACGTGGCAAAGGAGAACAAGAACCTTTACATGACAGAGCTCGGCGAGGTGGTCAACAACATGATGAAAGAGGCATTCCCGAGCATCGTGGATGTCAACTTTACGGCAACGATGGAGCTCTGCTCGACAGGGTTGGAGATGGCAGTGTTCCGTGGAAGACAGTAGTCGAGAACTTCTGGCCGGATCTCTATGAGGCGGTCACAGAGGCAGAAAAGAACCTCGAAGAAGTTAAGGTAGAGGATGAGGTGACAGATGTCATCTGCGAGAACTGCGGCCGCAACATGGTGGTCAAATACGGCCCGCACGGAAAATTCCTCGCCTGCCCGGGATTCCCGGACTGCAAGAACACGAAGCCGTATCTGGAAAAGATCGGTGTTCCGTGTCCGAAGTGCGGAAAAGAAGTGATCCTGCGCAAGACGAAAAAAGGACGGAAATATTATGGATGCGAAAACAATCCGGAATGCGATTTCATGTCCTGGCAGAAACCGTCTACCAAGAAATGCCCGCAGTGCGGCGGCTATATGCTGGAAAAGGCAATAAGCTGGTCTGCGCGGACGAGCAGTGCGGCTATGTAGAAGCACGCGAAAAGAAAGACGAAGACTGAGAATGACAAAGCGGTCTGTACTGGTGAAAAACTGGTGCAGGCCGTTTTTTTTTGCTTATCGAGGCGGAAAAACAGGAAGATCCGAAAAAATTTAGCATGAATTTTTATAAAATTTATAGTTTTCTGAAAAATATATTGATTTCCGGAAAACTAACATGATAGAATGAGCTTAGTTTTAAGGGTTGTCTGAAAAAGGCATCAGTGTGCATTTTTCGGCGGATACGCCAAAAAAATGCAGAAAATAAAGAAAGGAGAAGAACATGAGCGTACAACTGCTGGATAAAACCAGAAAAATCAACAAACTGCTTCATAACAATCACTCCACGAAGGTCGTGTTCAACGATATCTGTGAAGTCCTGATGGAAACGTTAAGTTCCAATATCCTGGTGATCAGTAAAAAAGGAAAAGTGCTGGGCATCAGCCTTTGCCCGGGCGTGGAAGAAATTACGGAGCTGATCGAGGATAAGGTGGGCGGTTATGTCGATGCCGCATTAAACGAGCGTCTCCTCGGCGTACTCTCCACAAAAGAGAACGTCAATTTACAGACCCTCGGCTTTGAGCGGCCTGGTGTAGAGCGCTACACCGCAATTATCTGCCCGATCGAGATCGCCGGAGAACGCCTTGGTACCGTATTTATGTACCGCTGCACCCCGCAGTACGATATCGACGATATCATCGTCAGTGAGTACGGCACAACCGTTGTCGGACTGGAAATGATGCGTTCCGTCAACGAGGAAAATGTGGAGGAAAACCGCAAGGTTCAGGTGGTTAAATCCGCATTCAACACGTTGTCCTTCTCCGAACTGGAAGCCATCATCCATATCTTTGATGAACTGAACGGGGATGAGGGCATTCTGGTTGCAAGCAAAATTGCAGACCGCGTCGGCATCACAAGATCCGTCATCGTAAATGCCCTCCGCAAATTCGAGAGCGCAGGCGTCATCGAGTCCCGTTCCAGCGGTATGAAGGGAACGTATATCAAGGTATTAAATGATTATATCTTTGATGAACTCGACGAGATCAAAGCAAGAAAGAACCTGAAAGGAAAGGGCGATGCCCATCCGGACGAGGCGAAAAAATAAAAAAGTGGAATGTAGAAAAGAATCGGAGCCGTTTAAGAATGGCGCCGTTTCTTTTTGCGCAAAAAAGCATTCGGGGAGCGGAAAAAAATGGTATCATTCCCGTTTTTAGGAATAAACTATAATTAGATTCTAAAGAGAGTATAAAATATGAAAAAGTTGCCAAAATAAGAAAAAACGAGAAAATAAGAGAAATTAAGAGCTATCACGAGAAAAAAAAAGAGAATTACAAAATTCATACATTTGCGAAATGAGGTGGAAAACACTATAGTAAGAACCATCAAGTAGCACTCGAATGAACTGAGTGCTAATAAATAAAACTGAATGAAATCTTGAAGGAGGAAACATAAATGAAGTTAGTACCTTTAGGTGACAGAGTTGTATTAAAAGAGTTAAAAGCAGAGGAAACCACAAAATCCGGTATCGTACTTCCGGGACAGGCACAGGAGAAACCGCAGCAGGCTGAGGTTATCGCAGTAGGACCTGGAAAAGTAGAAGACGGCAAAGAAGTAAAAATGGAAGTTGCAGTCGGAGATCAGGTAATCTATTCCAAATATGCAGGAACCAACGTCAAACTGGAAGACGAAGAGTACATCATCGTAAAACAGGATGACATTCTGGCAGTTGTAAAATAAAGAATAATCAAGTAAAAATCAGGAGGCATGACAATCATGGCAAAAGAGATTAAATATGGAGCAGAGGCAAGAAACGCTCTTCAGAATGGTGTAAACCAGCTTGCAGATACCGTACGTGTAACCCTTGGACCGAAAGGAAGAAACGTTGTTCTGGACAAACAGTACGGCGCTCCGCTCATCACAAACGATGGTGTTACGATTGCAAAAGAGATCGAGCTGGCAGACGGCTTTGAAAACATGGGCGCACAGCTCATCAAAGAAGTTGCTGCAAAGACCAACGACGTAGCAGGTGATGGTACCACAACCGCAACCGTTCTGGCACAGGCTATGGTAAACGAAGGAATGAAAAACCTGGCAGCAGGTGCGAACCCGATCGTTCTTCGTAAGGGAATGAAGAAAGCAACCGATAAAGCTGTTCAGATCCTTGCAGAGATGAGCCAGCCGGTAGCAGGCAAAGAGCAGATTGCAAAAGTTGCAGCTGTTTCTTCCGGAAGCGAAGAAGTAGGCCAGATGGTAGCTGACGCTATGGAAAAAGTTTCCAAAGACGGCGTTATCACCATCGAGGAGTCCAAGACCATGCAGAACGAGCTGGAGCTGGTAGAAGGTATGCAGTTCGACCGTGGATATATCTCCGCTTACATGTGCACCGATATGGAGAAAATGGAAGCCGTTCTCGACAATCCATATATCCTGATTACCGATAAGAAACTGTCCAACATTCAGGAAGTTCTTCCGCTGCTGGAGCAGATCGTACAGAGCGGCGCAAGACTGCTGATCATCGCTGAGGACGTAGAGGGCGAGGCTCTCCAGACACTCGTGATCAACAAACTGCGCGGAACCTTCAACGTAGTAGCTGTCAAAGCACCGGGATACGGCGACAGAAGAAAAGCAATGCTCGAGGATATCGCAATCCTGACCGGCGGCCAGGTGATCTCCGAGGAAGTTGGTCTGGAATTAAAAGACGCTACTCTGGAAATGCTCGGACGTGCAAAATCTGTTAAAGTTCAGAAAGAGAACACCGTTATCGTTGACGGTGCCGGCGCAAAAGATGCCATCGCAGCAAGAATCGGCCAGATCAGATCCCAGATCGAGGAGACCACTTCTGAGTTCGATAAAGAGAAACTGCAGGAGAGACTGGCAAAAATGGCAGGCGGCGTAGCTGTTATCCGTGTAGGTGCAGCAACCGAGACCGAGATGAAAGAAGAAAAACTCCGTATGGAGGATGCTTTAAATGCAACGAGAGCAGCCGTAGAAGAGGGTATCATCGCAGGCGGCGGTTCTGCATACATCCATGTAACAACACAGCTTGCAGAGCTGATTGACAGCCTGGACGGCGACGAGAAGATCGGTGCAAGAATCGTACAGAAAGCACTCGAGGCTCCTCTGTTCCACATCGTAACAAACGCAGGTCTGGAAGGCGCTGTTGTTATCAACAAAGTAAAAGAGTCCAAAGTAGGTGTTGGATTTGATGCATACAACGAAGAGTATGTAGACATGATCCAGGCTGGTATCCTTGATCCGGTTAAGGTTACCAGAAGCGCACTGCAGAACGCTACCAGCGTTTCCGCAACCCTGCTGACCACCGAGTCCGTAGTTTCCACCATCAAAGAGCCGGCTCCGGCTATGCCGGCAGGCGCAGACGGCGGAATGGGAATGATGTAATTTCCGGGATAAAAATGTCTGGTAAAACAAAATAAGAAAACCGGCTGGCAAAGACCGTAGCGGAACATGGGTTCCGAAGTCCTGTCTTTGCCGGCCGATTTTTTAGTGGAAAGTTTTTCTTCCATTTCGCATGGCCCTGAATCGTTACAAAAAATTTCAGAAAGTTTTCATGCTTTCGCCGGGCGGCGTATATGGACGCTTCCGGCGTTTTATGCTATACTGATTTGTAGGATGTTGGGGGAAATACAACAAAGGAGAAGAAACACACATGGCAAGTCGTTATGAATCCGACATGACAAGGAAGGAGAAGATGCAGCTCGAAAAAGAGAAGCTGTCGAAAATGAATTTTAAAGAGAAACTGGCCTATATCTGGGAATACTACAAGGCTGTCATTTTCGGCATCATCGCTGTTATCTTCATCATCGGCACGATTGTGAATATCCATGAAAATGCGAAGTATTATGACCTCGTGAGCATTGCCGTAGTGGATTACGCAGGACTGCAGGATGTAAGTCCGATCGAGGAGGACCTAAAAGAAGCGCTCGGAACCGGAGATAAGTACGAAAAGGTAAGCATCGATACAAGCTACAGCTTCGGTGAAAACCTGGAAAACGCGGATTACAACACGCTGATGAAATTCACAGCCGTGATTGCCGCACAGAGCATGGATGTTCTGATCTGTTCACAGGCCGTGTACGACAACTACAGCAAAGACGATTATTTTCTGGATCTGTCCACACTGTTTGACGAAGCGACGTGTGAGAAGTACGGGATAAAGGCGGGAGATACCTGCCTCGACATTTCCAAATTGAAAAAGTACCAGGATATGGGCCTTACGTACTATGAGCCGTGTTATCTGACCGTGTTGGTCAATACAAAGAACGCGGACAATGTAGCAAAACTGATCGAATATCTTGAGGAGGATGGAGTAAATGAGTGATCTGTACACAGAAGTGCTGGTGAAAAAACAGCAGACAGGAAAAGACAAGGCGATCAAAGGAGTTCTGATCTTCTTTACCGTTCTTTTTGCAGCCGCAGGAATTATGATGAATCCGCTGATTCTGCTTCTTGCGCTGGTACTTGGAATCGTAGACTATATTTTTATCCCGAAGCTTTCGGTAGAGTTTGAGTATCTGTACGTCAACGGCGAGCTCGATATCGACCGTATCTATTCGCAGTCAAGAAGAAAAAGAGCCGCAAGCTATGAGCTTTCCAACATGGAAATCCTGGCTCCGTACCAGTCCCATCAGCTTGATTCCTACAAAAACAACCAGAGTATCAAACGTTACAACTATTCCTCCGGCATCGAAGGACAGGGCCACAAACCGTACGCATTCGTCATCTCCAAGGACAATGCCATGCAGATGGTGATCTTCGAGCCGGACGAAGTGATGTTAAAAGATATCCGCAACCGTGCACCAAGAAAAGTATTTATGGATTGACAGCTTTTTTGTTTTATGTTAAATTAGGTGATAAATCAAAAAGACTTAAGAAGAAAGGAAGAAATGAAAATGGGTACAATTATTGGTGATGGTATTACCTTCGATGATGTGCTTCTGGTTCCGCAGTATTCTGAAGTAACCCCAAACATGGTAGATCTGACTACGCATCTGACCAAGAAGATCAAGCTGAACATCCCGATGATGAGCGCCGGCATGGATACGGTTACAGAACACCGTATGGCAATTGCATGGCACGTCAGAGGAATCGGTATTATTCACAAGAATATGTCGATTGAGCAGCAGGCAGAAGAAGTAGACAAAGTAAAACGTTCTGAGAACGGTGTTATCACCGATCCGTTCTATCTGTCTCCGGAGCACACCCTGGAAGATGCCAATAATCTGATGGCAAAATTCCGTATTTCCGGTGTCCCGATTACCGAGAACGGAAAACTGGTTGGTATTATTACAAACCGTGATCTGAAGTTTGAAACTGATTTCACCAAGAAAATCAAAGAGTCCATGACCAGCGAAAACCTGATTACTGCAAAAGTAGGCGTTACGCTGGATGAGGCGAAAGCAATCCTTGCAAAATCCAGAAAAGAGAAACTTCCGATTGTCGATGACGATTTCAACCTCAAAGGTCTGATCACCATCAAAGATATCGAGAAAACCATCAAGTACCCATTGTCCGCCAAGGATGAGCAGGGACGTCTGCTCTGCGGTGCCGCAGTCGGCATCACGGCAAACGTGCTCGATCGTGTCGATGCGCTGGTAAAAGCACACGTAGACGTGATCGTCATCGACTCCGCTCACGGACATTCCGCAAATATCTTCAAAACACTTCGCCTCATCAAAGAGCATTATCCGGATCTGCAGGTAATCGCCGGAAACGTGGCAACCGCAGAGGCAACAAGAGACCTGATCGCAGCCGGAGCAGACGCTGTTAAAGTCGGTATCGGACCTGGTTCTATCTGTACGACCCGTGTCGTTGCAGGTATCGGTGTACCGCAGGTCACAGCCGTTATGGACTGCTATGAGGAAGCAAAGAAGACCGGAACTCCGATCATCGCCGACGGCGGTATCAAGTACTCCGGAGACATGACAAAGGCTATCGCAGCCGGTGCCAATGTCTGCATGATGGGAAGCATCTTCGCAGGATGCGATGAGAGCCGGGAGATTTCGAACTGTTCCAGGGAAGAAAATACAAAGTATACCGTGGAATGGGATCCATCGCAGCCATGGAGAACGGAAGTAAAGACCGTTACTTCCAGACCGGCGCAAGAAACTGGTTCCGGAAGGTGTGGAAGGCCGTGTGGCATACAAGGGTCTTGTAGAGGATACCGTATTCCAGCTGATCGGCGGACTTCGTTCCGGCATGGGCTACTGTGGAGCAAAAGATGTTGAGACCTTAAAGGAGACTGGAAAATTCGTGAAGATTTCTGCAGCATCCTTAAAAGAGTCCCATCCGCATGATATCCACATTACCAAAGAGGCTCCGAACTACAGCGTAGACGATAAATAAGAATAAAAAGTCGCAAAAGGCAGAAGGAGGAAAGGGCAGAAACTTTTCAGCTTCTGCCTTTTCAAATGAGGGCGCTTATTTGCAGCGGGGAGAGAACATATGGCACAGAAGAGACGGGGAAAAATGACAAGAAAACAGAGGCAGCGCCAGCTTCACCGCAGAATGTTTCTGACGGGAGTTCTGGTGGTGCTGATCTGCGTCGGCATTTACAGCGGCATCCGCCATCTGGCAAAGACGGAACCGGCCATGAGCGATGCACTGGCAGACGGCAGCAGCACTCAAGGCGGTCTTTTGGCAGATGACTATGAGGACAATGATATCACCGACTGGACCGGTGCTCCGCCGATCGATGTGGAGCTTCTGACGCCGAACAGCTGGTCCAGACCGCAGACCCGGCTGAAAAAGTGAATGGCATTGTCATTCACTACACGGCAAATCCGGGAAGCACAGCGATGCAGAACCGTGATTATTTCGAAAATCTGCCGGAGACGCAGGAGGCACAGGCCAGCAGCCATTTTGTGATCGGTATCGAGGGAGAAGTCGTTCAGTGTATTCCGACGAGCGAATGGTCGTATGCATCGAACCAGCGCAATTTCGACACGATCTCAATTGAATGCTGTCACCCGGATGACAGCGGTGAATTTACCGATGAGACATACAATTCTGTGGTCCAGCTCGCCGGTTTCTTATGCAAGCGGTTCAATCTGACTTCGGACGATGTGATCCGTCACTATGATGTAACCGAAAAGCTCTGCCCTCTGTACTACGTGGAGCATGAGGATGCCTGGATTCAGATGAAGGCAGATATTCAGGCGTATGCGGATTCACTTTCCTAAGAGCTGTTTTTAAGAAAAATGAAAAAATCCCCGTTGGGAAAATCAGTTTCAGGAGAAATGATTTTTCAACGGGGATTTTTCTGTTATCCAATATTTTTAGTAATAGTAACGCCGTCTGCGCCGCTTTCTTTTTTTCGTATTTCCGCCGAGTGCAATCCAGCAGAACAGCCGTACAAACGTGATGCCGAAGAGAACGCCGATGCTGTCGATGCCGACGTCCTTTACCGACGGGCCGCGGTTGGCGACCATCGTCTGGTGGAACTCATCGCTCGCGGCAAAGGCGACACAGAGGATGCCGGCAAGAAATGTGAGCGCGAAGCCGCGCAGGCCGTAGACGTAGAGCGGAAGCGAAACACAGATTGCAAGCAGACAGTACTCTGTCATATGAGCCAGCTTCCGTACCGGGTACTGATACTCGTCAGCCAGTTCCTGGATCTTCTCATCATCCCATCCGCGTCCATGACGTGGTCGATTGTGATGAAAATGCCGCGCGCCACTTTTTCACTGAGCTGTGAGGATTCCGTTCCGTTCTGGGAAGAGAAGGAGAAAATCATCGACATCATCAGAATCGCCGGGATGAAGGAAAACGGTTTTAACAGTGCAATTACAATTCGATTCATAAAATACCTCCAGTAAAACAAAGCAGGTCAGATCGGAAACTTTTTATGCGGTATGCTCGCGGATTCCGGCAATCGCAGAAAAGATCAGGAATGCCAGCAGGTTCACGATTACGACCGTCGCTCCGGCAGGGGAGGACAGGAAAAATGAGAGGGACATGCCAAGAAGGAAGCACACCACCGAGAGAACCGCGGAGCAGATCACCACGCTCTGGAAGGTATGGCAGAGACGCATCGAGGTCAGTGCCGGGAAAATCAGCAGGCTGGAGATCAGAAGCGCGCCCATCATGCGCATGCCGAGGACGGTGGTGATGGCGGTTAAGAATGCCAGCAGCATGTTGTAAACCTCTGCGCGGACACCGGTTGCTTTGGCAAATGTCTCGTCGAAAGTGACGGCAAAAATACGGTTGTAATACAGGACGAACAGGATCAGCACGACGATGGAGAGCACCACGGAGAGAACAACGTCCTCATCACTCATCGCAAGGATGCTTCCGAACATGTAGTTGTTGACATCGGTGTTCATGCCGCTCGACCACGAAACCGTGATGACACCGATCGCAAGCGCAGAGCTTGAAATCAGGCCGATGGCGGCATCGCCTTTGATCTTGCTGGATTCGTTCATGCGGAGCAGCAGAAAGGCGGCAAGCACGACGACAGGGATTGTGAAGGCAAGCGGAGCAAAACCGAGTGCGTTGCAATCGCAAGAGAGCCGAATCCGACATGGGAGAGGCCGTCGCCGATCATGGAGTAGCGCTTTAACACGAGGCTGACGCCAAGCAGTGCGGCGCACAACGAGACGAGAATACCGACCACAAGGGCACGCTGCATAAACGGATAAGAAAGCATTTTCAGCAGATTCGAAATCATAAGTCGGCACCTCCTAAAAACTGTTTTCCAGCCTCGGTTTTCAGATACTCGTTCGTCGGACCGAAGAAGACCTGCTTCTGGTCGAGCTGGAGAATGTGCGTTGCGTCCGGCAGAATATTGCGAATATCGTGGGAAACCATGATGATCGTAACGTTCTGCTCGCGGTTGATGCGGCGGATGAGCTGGTACATTTCGTTTGTCATGACCGGGTCAAGGCCAGTGACCGGCTCGTCGAGGAGCAGCAGTTTCTTTGTGGCGCAAAGCGCACGAGCGAGAAGCACACGCTGCTGCTGGCCGCCGGAGAGATCACGGTAGCATCGTTTCTTTAATGGAAGGAGGTCGAGAAGCTCCATATTGCGGAGCGCGTCCTCTTTGTCTGCCTTTGTGTAAAACGGCGGGAAATGCGGGTGGTTCTGCCGGCCGGACAGCACGACTTCCCAGACGCTCGCCGGGAAATCCTTTTGTGCGGCGGTCTGCTGCGGCAGATAGCCGATCTCGCTTGGATGAAGCCCGTCGCCGGTTGTGATCGAGCCGGTGGACGGATTTTTAAGTGAAGCAGTCCCTTGATCAGAGTACTTTTTCCGGAACCGTTCTCGCCCACAATACAGAGGTAGGAGCCGGCTTCCAGGGCAAAGTTGACATCGGTCAGGACCGGGATGCCTCGTAGGAGAAGGTGACATCACTGCAGGTAAGTAGAGCCATTTAGTTTAAAGCCTCCTTTAATGCGGAAACGTTCTGTTCCATGAGGGAGAGATACGTAGCGCCGCTTTCGAAATCATCTTTGGATACATTGTGACAGGAATGAAGCAGCAGCTTTTTCGCGCCGGTCGCCTCACAGATGGAGTCCGTCATTTGTTCATTGGACAGCTCGGTGTGGAAAACGACGGGAATCTGTTCTTCCTTGATTTTATCAATTAAAAAAGAAAGGGTTTTGGCACTTGCCTCGGATTCCGAGGAGCAGCCGGGAAACGCCGCGTAGTAGTCGAGGCCGTAGGTGTCCGCAAAGTAGCGGAACGGGAAACGGTCGCCGAAAACAATGGTATGGCGGCTTGCAATTGCGGTGACATCGGAAAATTCCTCATCGAGGGAGGCAAGCGAAGCAAGATACGAGGCGGTGTTTGCCTGGTATTCATCCGCATGCTCCGGGTCGAGGCGGCAGAGGGAATCGCAGAGTTTCTGGACAATCCGCATCGCATTTTTCGGCGAGGTCCAGACGTGCTCGTCCTGTTCGCCGTGGGATTCGTGCGCATGATCATGGGAAGATTCGTCGTGTGTATCCTCGTCCTCATGGTCGTGTACATCCTCGTGATCTGCATCTTCGTCCTCATGGTCGTGCGCATCCTCGTCCTCATGATCGTGTGCGTGGCCGTGGGTCTCCATTCCCTCGACGGTTTCCTCGGCAACGGTGTCAACGCAGTCCATCAGCGTCACTACCTCTTTGTTCGAGGTATCGACAGAATCAAGGATTGTCTCGACCCAGGCATCGGAATCGCCGCCGACGTAGACGAAGAGATCACATTCGGAAACCGTAATCATATCGCCCGGTGTCGGTTCAAACGAGTGACTTTCCGCACCCGGGGAAAGCAGCATGTGGAGATCGAGATGATCGCCGCCGATGGCGCGCAGAAAATCATACTGCGGAAAAATCGTAGCCACGGCGGAGAGTTTCGTGTTCTCCTGGGAATCCGCCGTCTCTTTTGAGGATCCCGCACAGCCCGTCAGAAGAAGGAGGGCAGGAAGGAGGAGAAGGCGTAACGTTTTTTTGAAAAAAAATGTCATGATACTCCTTTCTGAAAGAAAACACGGAGGCATTCGAAAAAGCTCCGTATCAGACTGTTTCGTGACAAATGCCGCAGGAGTGGGAAGCGGCAGACGGGAACAAATGTCCCCGAAAAAAGATCAGTTATCATCATATAGCAGGGAGGATTCATTTGTCAAGGAAAGGAAAACCAGTTATAGAAAAGAGGGAAAAAACTGCCTTTCCCTGTAAAAAAGAAAGGCAGTTTTGAGAAAATTTCTTGATTTTAGGATACCCGGCGGAACTGTGCCTGGTAGAGCTGGTAGTACGCGCCCTGTTTTGCCATCAGTTCGTCGTGGGTTCCCTGCTCGAAAATCTTTCCGTGGTCGATCACGAAAATCCGGTCCGCATTTTTAATAGTAGAAAGACGGTGCGCAATGATGAACGAGGTACGGCCCTTCAACAGGCTTTCGATTCCCTGCTGCACCTGAATTTCTGTCTGTGTGTCGATGCTGGACGTCGCCTCGTCGAGAATCAGAATCCGCGGATCGGACACCATCGTTCTGGCAAAGGCGAGAAGCTGGCGCTGGCCGTTGGAAAGACGGGCACCGCGCTCGCTGATCTCGGTGTCATAGCCGTCCGGCAGCTCTATGATAAAGTCATGGGCATGCACGGCCTTTGCGGCGGCAATGATTTCTTCCTCCGTGGCATCGAGCTTTCCATACGCAATGTTGTCGCGGATCGTGCCGGAGAAGAGAAGTTGTCCTGTGTCATCACGCCCATCTGGCACGCAGGCTGTTGATGGAGACATCCGTCAGGCTGTGGCCGTCGACGCGGACCGTTCCCGAAGTAATATTGTAGAAACGGCTGATCAGATTGACAATGGTCGTCTTTCCGGCGCCGGTCGGGCCGACGAGTGCGATCGTCTCACCGGGAGCCGCTGTAAAGCTGACATCTTTTAAAACCAGCGTGTCCGGATCATCGGAGTAGGCAAAGCTGACATGGTCGAATGTTACTTCTCCTTTGATCGGCGGCAGTTCTGTGACGCCAGGCTTGTCGGCAACCTCCGCCGGTGTGTCGAGGATCTCAAAGATTCGCTCCGCAGCGGAAAGGTTCGTGATCAGCTTGTTGTAAAAACCGGCCAGGTTCTGGATCGGATCCCAGAACATCGTCAGATACATCGCAAACGCCGTGAACGTACCGATCGGAACGGCATCCACGCCGAGCACGGAAATACCGATAAAATACAGAAGAAACGTTCCGATGCCCCAGGTCACCTCGATCACAGCGGAAAAACCATCCGCCAGGCGGACCGCATGGATGAAGGAGTTCTGATGCTCAAGAAGAAGCCGGTCAAACTCGCCCTGCGATTCCTGCTCTGCGGTAAAGCTCTTGATGATGCGGATACCGGAGAAGTCCTCGTGGATATACGCCGTAACATTGGAAGATTTTTTCCGGAACGTCTGCCATCTCTTGTGTGCGACGATCTGAATAAAATACATGCCGATAGCGATCAGCGGCAGCACGAGAATCGCACTTAAGGAGAGCCAGATGTTTTTGATCATCATGATCACCAGAATAGCGATGATCGTGAGAATGTTCGGAATCAGCTTTGTGACACCGTCGTTCAGCACATCCTTTAACGAGTTGACATCGCCGATGATGCGCGCCAGAATCTTTCCGGCCGGACGGGTATCGAAAAAGCTGAAGCTTAAGGTCTGGATATGCGTGTAGAGCTCGTCACGGATTTCCAGAAGAATGTTGTTGGTAATGCGCGCCATCAGAAGCATCCGCAGGCGGACACCGGCCGCGTAAACCAGGTTGATCACAACCATGAATACGCAGAGGCAACAAGCCCGCGCCAGTCTTTCTGCGCAATATTGACGTCGATGGCGTACTCCAGGAGCAGCGGGTTCACAGTGGAAATCGCGATGGTAACGGCGAGAACCACGAGAACGACGGCAACCTGGCGTTTATAATTTTTTAAGTAGGAGAAGAGGCGGCGGATGGTCGCGCTCTTTAAGACCTCTTTCTGCTCTTCATCTACTTTACTGGAATTGATAGCCATAATCGTATTGTTCCTCTCTTAACGGGTAAGTAAATACAGAAGTTGTCGGGTAACAGATTAAATTGAATTAAGCATTGGCAGGAAGTGCCTGCTCGAGGGCTGCCTTTGCTTTATGGTAATCACCGTACTGAGCCTCCCAGGTGGAGTAGTACAGGCCTTTCTGTGCCATCAGACTCTCATGCGTGCCGCGCTCGGCGATGCGTCCGTGATCGAGATACAGGATCTCATCGGCACTCTGCACCGAAGAAATGCGGTGGGCAATGATGATCTTGGAAACATCTTTTTTCTCGGCGAGATGGCTCTGGATTTCGTATTCGGTCTCCATATCGAGCGCCGAGGTGGAATCATCCAGTACGAGGATCGGAGCCTGTTTTGCCAGGGCGCGTGCGATGGAAAGACGCTGCTTCTGACCGCCGGAAAGTCCCATGCCGCGCTCGCCGATGACCGTTTCGTACTGATCGGAAAGGTGATCGACGAACTCGGATACACACGCAGCGGAGCGGCGTTATGTACCTCTTCGGATTCATTGTGCTGCGGCTCCGAC
>ENA-OQIM01000468-OQIM01000468.1-human-gut-metagenome-genome-assembly--contig:-NODE-468-length-15295-cov-1.173787_pt1 | contig 15295 bp, 14 predicted proteins | sample MGYA00242579_ERZ504744 | MGnify/ENA primary metagenome ERZ504744 (study PRJEB26092, sample SAMD00036441) | human gut metagenome | host: Homo sapiens | study: EMG produced TPA metagenomics assembly of...
AAAATCTCGTTGATGAGTTAACAGCTGTTGGGTAAGAGTGACGATATCCTTATAAACTTCATTGTTACCCAGCCACATAGTAGATGTGGGGTAATACATGGCAATCCGTGCTCCCGGCTTCCCTTGGCTCATCAGGTAAGTAGTGCGATTTGTATATTCATTCAGGCCTTTCATACCAGGATCACTCATCCAATTGCGATGTTTGGATCCTGCCAGCCAGAACATGAATTCAAAGAAGTTAATCCCTCGGGCAATCTGATGATCTACAACAAATTTGGCTTGGGGAATGGTAGGAGAGATGTGGTAAGCTGCAAAACTTTCGCTGAATGCTCTAGGTTTTCCATAAACATGAGCTACAGATGAGGCTAGTTTGGGGAAATCATTAAGGGTACTGGGCCATATTTGGTTCCAGATTGCATCTACTCCGGGTATTTGAACTTTACTTAAGGCTCGAAAATAGTCTCCTTCAGCTTTTACACATGCGGGCATTTCATGTTCTTTGTTAAGATGGGTAATATGGCTACTCCATTGGCTGCACACCAATCGGCTTGTAATTTGAAAAAGTGGGTGGCAAACAAGCTGGACCAGACATCCCAATAATCGGCTTTTACTCTTTGTTCCTGTATGGTAGGCGAAGCGGTAAAAAAGGAGGCTAGATAGGGAGTCGGATCGTACCCTTTTGTATCTTTGAATGTTTGGACAATGGAAGGAGTCCAAGGTAAATGTGCATAATCGGTTCATCTCCCCGGAAACCAAGTACGGTGTACCCAGCTCTTTACCAAGATATTTTTTATACTGTTTGTGTGTCCAATCAATGAATTGTTGTACGGCAACAGGGTTCAGATAATCACACAGAGAATTAGTGGCATCTTTACCGCCATTGGGATTATTAACGGCTCGGGTTACAGCCGTCCGAAAGTCGCTTTTGACTAATAGGATCTTCCAGTCATCCAGCCCGGCGTTGAAACTTATTTTTCCATTATTAATTTCTACAGTTCTGTTAGGAGCGCCGGATGTACTGACGGCTACCGCACTGATGATTTCCGGTGCTATTTTATGGTTTGTCATTACTTCTCCCCGTTTTATCTGTATGGTATCACCTATCACAAGAGCTTGCATTCTCAAATCGGGACGTTCCTGTGAGAATTTTCCTCCTGCAAATCCGCTGGGATATTTTCCTTCATCAATAATCCAGACTTCATGTCTCGTTTTTTGGCTTCAACTACTCCGGTGCGAATTGCTTTAAATCCATTCTTCGGAAAGATATTTGAAAGGTAGTTTGTAACCTGCTTCAAATATTACGGCACGGAATCCTTTCTTTTTGATAGAATCCAAGTCATTGCAAATAGTCTTTTTATCCATTTTCCCTTCCCAACCCCATATTACATGGTTGGCAAATTCCACAGGAGGTTCTGCAAATTGTTGTTCTAGACGGGAAAGGGGTGTTTCATGAATGCCTTGCCAGGATTTTATTTCATTTTTTGAAAATAAGAAGTTGAAATAAAAAAGGGAAGCAATAAATAATAGTATCTTTTGCATGATGTTTATGATTAGAGTTGAGTTTATATGCATAAGGGCGCATCAAAGCGCCCCTACAACAAAAGGATATCCGTTACAGTTTTTAGAGGAATCCTTCATGCTAATCTTAATATTATTCTCCTAAATAATAGGAGGGGACAGGAGCTTGTGGGTATCCCATGGAACGATGAGCTACATAGCTTCTATATATTCCGTCCTGCATCAATGTGGTACGACGGTCTTTTGCCGGAAGATTGGTTGTGTAGATACGTATTTCACCGGGTAATGCGGTTATTATTTCTTCACGCCAGTCTCCATATAAATCTGCAATCATTAAGATATCACCTTCAATATCTTGTGTTAGTGTTTCTCCTTTCCATTTTACAATACTTAGTGAACGACCGTTTGAAGAGGAACTTGCCCCCCATCGGTTATCATCTCCTTTAAATGTTTCACGCAATAAGTCACCGTCCCACCAGGCCCAATTACGGCAGGAGGGCACTTCCTCATTTTTACCTAAGGGTTTACCGTCAGCCGAAAGTAGATATTTGTCTGTGCTGCCTCCTTTACGGTCTTCGCTGGCAAAACATTCCAGACCTTTATGGACCGGATCAAAATCAGCAACCATCCCATCGCCTACATGGAATGTCTTATGACCGATATTCCATACCGGTTGTCCTGTTCTGGCATCCACAACACAAACGCCACGTCCGTTCTCGTGCCAAGGTTCCAGACAAAGGAACACTTCCATACCCGGACGATCCGGGTCGATATCAGTCAGATAGATTTTATCAGGGTGTCCTAATCCGGTAGACCATATAGTCCGTATCATCAAGCATGCATGAGCCTAATAGAATTTCATCTTTTCCATCTCCATCCACATCACCACATACCATATTATGGGAACCCATGCTTCTTACTACGGGATTTTCTTCATCACCGTCCCATCGCCATGCACGTTCCAGTTTGTTATCTTTCAGTTTGCCATGCATCTACAGTCATCAGTTGTAAGTGCACGACATCCAATATATAAGGAGTCCTTGCCGTCCAGATAGGCCATTCCTATTTGGTTACGGTTTTGCCGGACCAGATTTCCATACCTGCCATTCCGTTCAGGCCAGTCCACGCGGGCAATTTCTTTTCCGGTCATTCCATCCCATACACTTAGATATTCTTCACCGGAGTCTACCCGTCCTTTTTCATTTCGTTTGGTCGTTTCCGGAGCTGTTTTTAAGGCAATTTCTGCTTTGCCATCTCCATTGAAGTCGTATGCGATGAAAGGGGAGTACCAAACACCGGGCTCAATACCTTGTCCTAAATCTTTAGACCATAAAAAGTGCCGTCACTTAAATAAGCCTCAATTTGGTAAGTTGAACCATCCAGAGTACCGGGCATTCCGGGATCCACATTTTTTCTGGGGTACGAATGATATAATCGTAAATACCATCCCCGTTCAAATCAGCAACGGCTATTTTGCCTGCTTTTATATTACGGTTCAATTTAATGGATTGATAGTTTTTCAATAAAGAACAGTCCACATCTAATTTGGAAGATGTGTTAATCACTTTTTTCTTTTTATCTAATGCACAGATCCAATAGGTTGCTTTTCCGGCAACGGGAGTTTGGTCAACAAAGTCACAGGTGTTTTTAATTGGATTTTTTGATAGGCGCTGTGTCTTGCCGTTTGCAGAACGGTAGAGGTGGAAGGGAGTGTCTGTTTTATCTTGTTCCAATAGCCTCCAACTGAGGTAGATACCTTTCCCGTCTACAGATGGGGTGGCCGTTAACCCTCTGTCTAAGTTCTCTTTTACTCTTTCTGTTGCAAAACCTTTGATTTTCGGTTTGGGCTCATGGCGTGGTTCTAGTATTTCATAATAATATGTACGTTCACGCGAGTCCTGAGCTGTCATGTTTATTTGATATGCTAAGCAACAGCAGTACCGAGCATAATCCTATAAGTAGGTTCTTGTTTTTCATCATTGATTTATATATTAATTATTTGTTTTTAAAATATTTGTCAGCAAAACGAAGAAATTGTTCCCAATCGTATGGAAGAATAGCGTGAGGCCCTTTGCGATTGTGGTATGCGATAGAGCCATTCATGTAAGGTGTATCCACAGGAGGCATTTCTTCACAACCTATTCCGTTTAAGCCATAGAGGGCATATACAGGTTCAGCTCCTTTACCTCCTAGAAATTCACCTTTTTGGTCGGACCAGTTGTCTTCTTCTGCACTGGCGATATATATAGGTCTTGGAGCAATCAGGGCAACGAGTTCGTGCTGGTCGAAAGGCAAGTATTTTCCCGGTCGTTAAATTGTTTATAATTACCGCAGAACCAATGAGGAAAACGTACATTCATGGCTTCTACAGTCTCACCAAAACAACGACGTGAGATGGCAACTCCACAACATCCTGAATTCCCGGATATGACTAAAGCAAAACGCGGATCGGAGGCTCCGGCCCAGACAGCGGTTTTGCCAAGACGAGAATGACCTATCACGGCGATTTTTTGGCATCCACTTTTTGTCTGTTTCCAGATAATCCATGGCACGGCTCATGCCCCATGCCCAAGCTGCAATGGAACCCCATTGATCCGGATCTGGGAAATTCTGCCCTTTCTCATAATAATAAGGATGCACACCATTTTGGAAGTCATCGTCAAAATCGGGATCCACATCATTATAACAGAAAGTGGCCAGACCATATCCGTGTTCCAAAATTTTATCAAGCTGCCAGGATTTGTCCATTGATCCCCTGAAAGATCTTTTCTTCATTTTTTCATCTGTTATTTCGGGGACAGATAAATCGGGATCATCATATATCGTGTAATTGGGCATGAAGCTGATACCTAGAAAAACCGGAATTTTTTCCTGATACATGATTAGGAAGATACAGTTGCAAGTCAATGTGGGGACTGTGGATCGTCTGTTAATTGGATGGTTATTTCTTTCCGGGTGGCACATCCGTTCAGAGCTTTTTCATTGATCCGACTGACTGTACAAGGCAGTTTGTGTTTTAATACAGGTGCTTTGCCAAACATGTAAGTCGTGAACAGGTTTAAAATTTCGGGGCGGCGTTTTTGCTCCCATTGTTCCTTGGTCTGAACCATTTCTCCGTCGTGACACATTAATACGGAAGGTAAGGTATATTGCGGAACCTTACTTTCATCATAATTAGCTAATTGGCATAGTCTTTTCTAGGAGACTTCCCATTTTGGGCGTCAGTATAAGTTATACTCAAGAGGAGCATAATCCATATCATTATGTTTTTCATAAGATCCAGTTTTTATAGAAGTTTGATAACGATTTCTTATAATTAAATTTGTTTTACACCTTTCGGAAGTTTCACTTTGGTTGCGATTTTACCATCGGCTTTCTTCTCGTGGCTGACTTCTATCACGCCCCAAGGGGTGGGATAAGTGCCTTTAGCCCATTCTAATTTACCTAGGTGTGGCTCAATACTGATCTGCTTGCGTTCCACGTTCACGATTTTTATACCTAATACATGATCTGACAGCCATGTGGTAGGTCCTGAGGACCACCCGTGGCAAAGGCTGTGACGGAATCCGGGATAGCAATAGGCGCCGAAATCGCCATGTATGTCTTTTTTTTTTCCGGCTGGAACAGGTTCGTCTATAGGAGCGGCATTAGGAATCCAGTCCAGATTGAAATCTTCCCAAAACGTGGTTGCTCCCAAATCCAGCATGGCCCCCCAGAAAGTGTTAATGATATCTATTGCTTTCTCATACTCACCTGCTTTGGCTAATGTTTCCAGCATATAATACCCGTAAAAAGTGGAAAAACCTTTTCCACCACCTACAGAGACAACTTCATCGCAAGCCTGTTGGGGATCCATCAATCCAGCGATGGCCATTAATGAAGCTGCCTGTTTCAGATTGTTGTGAGGTAATCATCTTTTTTCATCCGGTTGATAATGTCCAGACATAATTGAGCATCAGAAGTGTTACCAAGTTTTAAAGACAATTGATGTGCATCTTGCATAGCCCATACGATCAGTGCGCGATAGCCTGCCTCAACTCCGGCTTTATTTCCGCTGGATGGCCAGTCCAAAAAGCGGGCAGGTGCTAACGTTTCATTTCCCGCATCATCCACTTTCTCATTTATCAGATGGATTAATCCGCTGATATAGTCGGAATGTTTCTTTAAAAAATCAATATCACCAGTCTGGTGATACCATTCATATTGGTTGATCAGATACCATAGGCTGTATGCACTCATGCCATTCATCCAATTGGGTAACGGAAATTGTTTGCAGGCCAGGTCCAGACTGTTGGGAATTACCTCATTGTATCCGAAAACACGGCTGACAGCCATTAATTCAGGATGCATATCGCCCAGCCAGACTACCCGGTCACGTTTGATGCCATCCCATAAAAACTCCTGCATATTCAAGTGGACAGTATAGGCTCCGGTAATCCATATTTTGTTTAAACGTTGGTCGTTGCATTCAAAAGATCCCAGATAAGGAATATCACGGTAGCGCAGGATAGCTGAAATTTCTTTTAAAGAGATAGTGGCGTTGTTTTGCAGCAAGTCGAGGCGGACAAAGCGGAAACCGGTATTACCTATTTCAATCATGCCGTCACGGGGAATTTCCATGATGATATCACGTTTGGCATGATCGTCTGTTGAAAATCCCACTTTCCATTCGGAATTTGAAGTGGTACTGTTGGCTTCTCCAACAGATTCTCCGAAACGTATTCTTACCAAAGAAGGCTCCCTACGGTTGGAACTGCCCATGACGAGCTTTAATCCTCCATGCAGTTCACTGCCGAAATCCAGTAATAAGGATGCCTTCTCTGTTTCAGTAGAGGTCATTATGCAACATTTTTTTCTGTTCATTTCCGATTGGCCGTTTCCACGCTCTAACAAATAGTGTTCGTTTTTTATTAGATTATTCTTACATCCTGCATATTTGGTAACAATACGTTTGGGGGTGATGTAAGCGCGGTCCATGATATCTTTGGTCATTCTTTGTGAGGCATCGCTTTGTAGGGTGGGAGGAATACCTGCATATAGAAGTGCGGGTAACAGAGCGAATGCAATTATGCTTTTTCTGATTGCTGGTAATAGTTCCATAGTATCTTTGATTTTTGATTTATGCAAATATAGACGAAGAAGGTGTCTTACCTATGGAATTTTATTCATTTACATGGAATATTGTTCATCTTCTTTCTGTTCTTTTTTCATATACGGATAACAATCTTTATTCGTCGTGTTGGATTTGTATTGGATTTTAGTTATTGATTGGGGGGGGGACTGACAGATAGATTCTTTATATGAAAAGAAATGAGTAAATGAACTGTACAGAACTTGTTGATATCACTTTTCTTTTATAATCCATATTCCTTCAAAAAGGAGCCTCACCTCGTAGCTTTCCTTCTTCTGTTTTATATAGCCGTGCGCTTACTATATCGTTGATTTGTATTATATAAATATCTCCTTTTTGTGTAGTGGCTTGTTAGAACCAATGGTCCTGGTGCGACAAATCGGCATAGCGTGTCGTTCAGGAAATCTATGTAATCTATTTGTGGATTGCCATCTACAAGTTCATAGCGTATAGTTTTTTGTTGTTTGCATCCCGCTATTAACAAGATAGTGTAGTGAAGCATATAACCGACCGATTTTTTTTTCATTATAAAATAAGTATTTATGGTGTGAAATAGGGGAGTGCTGAATTCGGCACTCCCCTTTATTAATTATTGACTGCAAAAATCTAGTCTGTTAATAGCCAGGATTTTGCATTGCGGCTTTTTCTTCATCACTTAAATTCGTACCGTCTTCATGTTGAAGTTGGTCTAAGAATGTTTGTGGAATAGGACGAAGCAAATGTTTGTCTGCTATATTGGCAGCTGCTTCCGGATTGAATAATTTAGCACGTTGAACCAAAGTCTTGGTACGGCTCAATTCTTCCCATCGGTTCCATTCACCTAAGCATTCACGGGTACGTTCGTTTAAAATGAAATTGATCAAACGGTCTTTGTCCCCATTTACGCCCCATAGCTGATAGAATAGCTTCATCCTCGGCTGGTAATGATGAATAACTTGAAATTTGCAGACTGGAAGCATCTGTTGTGCGTTCTATACCAGTTGAAAGATAGTAAGTGTTCTTTTGAAGGAAAGAAGCCTTGAATGCCTCTGTGTTATTGATCTTGGTACCATTGGCATCTTTGCATTTGCCTAAAGTGCTTAGTGCGGTTGAATTATCTTCGTCACCGCCTGCGCTTTTCAAGAAAGCCATAGAACCATCGGTGTAGTATTCGCGGTCTTCACCATTTTTCCATTCGGCACGTGCACGGAGCTGGTTGATGGTAGAGATAGCATCCTGGAAGTTACCGGAACGTACTTGAGCTTCCGCTTTTATCAGATAAGTTTCGCCTGTACGGGCCATAATGACATCACGATGTGCGTCACCTTTCTCTGCTGTACGCGATCCGTCGTCAGTCTTATTGATACCACAGAATACATTGGACTGTGCTGGATTTCCGCTAACACCATAGGTGTTCAATACATATTGACCACCGGCATATATAGGGAATACATTCGGCACCCATTTATTTGTTTCGGGGTTTACAAAGGAGTGGGCTATACCACCACGACCTACTGTTCCATAATCGGAGTTTGTGGCGTCTTTAAAACGGTTGTCACTTTTTTTATTAAGAATAAAGATGATGCCTTGGTCGCCTAGTGTTGGAACCTGATCGGCTGTAATACCGTTTGTAGCCACTACATCATCTGCTTTCGATGCAATATTATTCAATCCGTAGACAGTTTTGAATGTTTTCCACATACGTGAGTCATTCACATTGTCGAAGATAGCATAAGCGTATTCTGTAGGGCGGCAACGTTGGAAGTCCATACCACCGATATATTGACCACGTTGTGTCCAACCACCGGAGAAGTTGGAGAATTGTGGGTTGAAGTAATTATAAGTACGGTTTCCGAAACGTCCGGTTGCCGAAGAAGTGTGTTGGCATGACATTAATATTTCATTAGATTCTTCGGCTTTGCAGTCTATACCAGTCCATTTGGCGTAAAGGTTATTATAATCACTTTCTAACGGACATTTTGAGATGACTTCATCACATAATGTAATCGCTTTTTTCAAATCAGCATCAGCAGGATAACTTGAGTTCCAGTCGCTGCAACGTTCAGACTGACGGTACAGCAAAGCTTTTGCCAGGAAGTGTGCTGCTGTGTATTTAGTCCATGTACCTGTACCACGCCATCTATCTGTAGGCAGTTTGTCGTAAGCGTTCTGCAAGTCATCAATCACTTGGTTTAATGTTTCTTCTGCAGAAGCGCGAGTAAAGGTTCTGACCACACCTTCAGTAACTTGGGTTTGCAGAACCACACCACCATATTGTGCGAAAAGACGATAGTAGTTATATCCACGTAGGAAATAAGCTTCCCCTAGGCATTTTTCACGGACTTCCGCATCAGTAACATAGTCAGCTGATGCGATAACTTGATTTGCAGAGGCGATGCCGTAATACATCTGATCCCAAAGAGCCGATACACCCGGACAGTTGTTGTTGGCGGCACCGTTCGCCGTTGTACAGTCCAACGGGTTCAGACGGCTGTCATAAGTGTTCCATGGTTCTGCAGTCAGGTCAGAGCCGTTTGTAAATTCATCGGTGCCGTAAAGGGTAATACCATACGCCCATTCATAACCGAAATGCCAACGGATGTTACCGTACAGTGCGGTAGCCAGATCTTGAATGCCCTGTGACGTTTTGAAATAGTCAGTGGTATAGGATGACTTGTTTTTTTCATCTAGGAAACTATCGCTACAAGAACTGAAACTAGCAGTCATTGCGACAGACAGGGCGGCTGTGAATAATGTATATTTAAATTTTTTCATTTTTAAAAACAGTTTAATGTGTTATTATCAAATTAGAAACCAACTTGTAAACCGAAAGTAAAGCCTCTATTGTAATAAGTAGTGCCTAAGTCCAAATCCATAAAATCTACTGAAGAATAGAGGTTGCCTATATTCTTAGCTTGTGCATATAATTTAAGAGAACTGATTCCGATGTTCTTTAATGCTTTGGAATTAAAGTTATAACCCAGAGAAATGTTACGGATCTTGATGAATGAAGCGTCTTTAAAGCCTAGCAGACTTGAATAAGCATCACCACCCGCTGTACTGTAAATTGGTTTTTGATAATCAGCACCAGTATTGTCTGGAGTCCAATAGTTTATTTCACGTTGGTTATACATACCGTTTTGGCCTTCACCACCCGTATCAACTATATAACCAAATCGTCCGTTCAGCTCGATACCTAGTTCAAGACCTTTATAGTTGAATGTATTGCTCCATCCCAGCACCCATTTAGGATTTTTATTGCCAAGAATAATACGGTCATTACTGTCAATAATATAGTTGCCATCCTGATCAACAGGTTTCACCATGCCTGCTTCAAATTTATGTCCATTAGCATTAAATTTAGCCATCTCTGCCGCATCGCTTTCCTGCCACAGACCATCGTTGGCAATACCATAGTAAACATTGATTGACTCACCAATGAACCAGGCATTGGAAATGTCATCCTGCTTACCGTTAGCAAGTTCTAAGATTTCATCTTTTTGATAGGCTGCATTGATAGTGGAACTCCATTCAAAGTCTTTAGTTTGTATGGGAACCAGGTTCAAAGATAAGTCAACACCGAAGTTTTTTGTTTTACCTACATTGGCATAAGTAGAATTAAAGCCAGTTAAGGTGGAATAGTCATGCTTAATAATAAGTCATTGGTGTTAGAGTGATAAATATCCATTGAACCGCTGATACGTCCATTCAAGAAACTGAAATCTATACCATAGTTATATTGTGTTGTCTTTTCCCAACCTAAATTTTTATTTGCCATTTTTACTTGAGAAGAAGTGTAATAAGGTTCATTAGTAGCATAAGCAGGGGTCAGAGTAGAGCCAAAAGGTACATAGAATGACTGGATGTTACCTAATGTAGAATATGCACTTACAGCTGAGTTACCAGTTGTTCCCAAACCGAAACGAAGTTTTAACTGGTTTATCCAAGAAATATCTTTCATGAAGTCTTCTTGGTCAATGCGCCAGCCCAAGGCGGCAGAAGGGAAGAAACTCCATTTGTGCCCGTCTGCTAATACGGAAGAACCGTCATAACGTCCGGATACAGTCAATAAATAACGGTCGTTGTATGCGTAGTTTACACGTGCCATGTACGATGCCAACTGATTCTCAGACATACCAGTACTCATACCAGCACCATAAGTTGCTGCATCAGTAATATCTACACTGCCCATGTTGTACCATTCAAAATTTTCATTAGGGATGGCGTTAGCACTTTCGGAACCACTTTCTTTATTATATTTGGAAGCTGATTGCAATAAGGTTACGCCTAAGTTATGTTTGCCGAATGTCTTGTTATAGTTGATCTGATTATCCAGTGTCCATGACAAGTAACGATCTGTTGCATATTTAGCATAGTTTTTGAGCCATTTCACGGCAGAGTCTTTGCTGATAAAAATACCTTGACGATAGTGGCGGAAATCAGGACCGAAAGAGATTTTATAGCTTAGTCCCTCTAGAGGTGCCCATATTTTCCCAAAATCAAATTGTCCGTAAAAGCTGCCTAGTGCACGGAAAGTTTGGCGGTTATCGGTTGACTTATTCCATTCGTCAATTACAGTATAAACATTGGTGGTGGAGCCACAGGGTTGGTAATGATATTTCCTTCTTCATCATAAGGAACACCAAAGCGTGGAATAGCTTTTGCCGCGCTATATATATCAACAGGGCCCGAGCCTGAAGATTGTCCGGTACGGGAATAACCATAGTCTTGAACCGCCCATGAACCGTTGATAGATCCGCCCATTTTAAACCAAGGTTTTACTTGTAAATCGACAGACATTGAAACATTATAACGTTCATATTCCTGTCCTTTCTGAGTTCCTTGATTATTCAGGTAACCAACAGAGAAGAAAGCTTGCGCAGTTTCGTTACCGCCACTACCACTGATGGTGTGTTCATGAGTGATACCTGTTTGGGTCACTATGTCTGCCCAGTCGGTATCTGTTACTTTACTTCCATCCCAAGTACCGTTACTCCAACCTTTATTTACATTTGCCAAAGCTGCGGGATCACCTGATGCTGCGAAATAAATTTGGTCTTTATCGTAGTTAGGTTGGTCACCGCGAGGATTGTTTACCGGATCTGAGTTATAATAAGCCCAACGGCGCCAGGTAATATAATCGCTTGCACTCATGGCAGGTGATTTGTCTTTTAGGTTTTCTAATGTGACAGAACCTGAGTAGTTTAAAGCGAGTCTACCCGCTTTACCGCGTTTGGTAGTTATCAATATGACACCATTGGCACCACGAGAACCGTAAATAGCTGTAGAAGAGGCATCCTTTAAGATATCAATGGATTCTATGTCACGCGGATTGATCGTTTCAATTCCTCCAGCACTCAAAGGAACTCCATCTACTACATACAGAGGGTCTGATGATGCGCTGATAGATCGGTTACCACGAATACGGATTGATCCTACAGTACCCGGACGTTCACTTGAGGTGATATCTACACCGGCAGCTTTGCCTTGTAAGGCTTCAAAAGCATTGTTCACAGGTCTTGTATTCAATTCTTCAGAACCAACACGTGCCATAGCACCAGTCACATCACTTTTTTTTCTGAACACCATAACCTACTACCACAACCTCATCCAGTGTTTCAGTATCCTCCTCCAAGATTACCTTAACGGTAGATTGTCCTTTCACCTGGATATCTACGGTCTTGTATCCCACGAAACTTACTTGGATAGTTCCATTATCAGGAACATTTTGAAGTGTGAACTTACCATCAAAGTCAGTAATTGTACCATTGGTAGTACCTTTCACCACCACACTGGCACCGATTACAGACTCACCTGTCTTGTCAAGGACAGTACCCGAAACGGTTTTGCTCTGTGCAAAGACCCCTACAGCCAATACGGATAACAAAGCAACGAAGAACAGCCGCTGGAACTTGTCCAGGCGACCCAACAGACTTGAATTCTTTCTGTCTTTCATACTTTAATTATTAAGTTAAACAAAAGTTAGAAAGCAGTTTTTTTATAGGATTATTATATTGATAAACAGTGAGTTATATTTTTCAACGACTCATATATTGAATAAAAATTAAATCTATGTTTTCTTTTTAATCACACATATTCTCAATCTATATTCTTATTAATCAAGTATATATAAATTAATATTCTCATACTATTATTATTAATAGCATATTTTATTTCCTTTTTGTTGTATTCAATATCGTGACTTATCTAATTAATATCATTCATATAAACAATATATACTACTTACTTCTTTGATAAAAACTTGCTATGGATTTTAAAATCATCTATAACAGATGATTGACGATAGTTTGACATTACATCGATTTTTTTTAATAACTTTAAAGCATAGGAAAGACGGGAATGCGACCCTTAAAAATATTTTTATTTTTAAAGTATGAATATACAAAATGACAGCGGAAATAAAAAAACTAAAAAATTTTTAATGATGACTCTTTACTATAGTTCTTCTTTTAAAATAGAATATCCTTTATAAAAATAGGAAGGATTTTGGCCCAAACTATGATTCGACATGATTGAGAACTAAAACTCAATCATCAGATTTGTATACTTAATCAACAGATGCTTGATGCTTATTGGGAATTTAAAGAGTGTATAAATCTATAATAAAAAAAGAAGAATATTTTCCGTATTACCATGTTATTGACTGAACGTCTTGACATATTCCCATATGTACTTTTTAATAATAATGAAACCTATAAGTTCCTGTATTATCCCAATAATGGCCTTTATTAGATGAATGGTGCCTACATCATAAATAATAATTATACCAAGAACTTCAGACCAGAGACTATTAACCTTATAAAAGATGTGACTTTAAAAAAAATACTAATATATGGATTTCTCAAATTGCTTTTAATTGAAAGATCCATATATCAGTATTTCATTTCCCTAGTTTTGTATAATATTTTTCTTGATTGGCTAAGCTTTATCGTTTTTATCGGTAAAACTTCTGCAAATGCAATGAAGAATCCAATGTTTTAAGGAAGCATAAAATCTTTTAAAGCCATTTTACAATGTATTTGTTCTTGACCGGAAACGGTTTCAGAATTCAAATATACATCGATAAGATCGTCATCATTCATGCCTTTATCTTGAAATTTATAATAAATTTCTCCAGGCATTTCAAGACTTATAAACGAAGAAATTGAGTTATTACTACTTTGTATACTATTATTAAAATACAAATTTAGATTCAACTTATTATTAGAAATATCTATATCTTTTTTCGCCATCATAGTATAATAAAAAGAAAACTGGCTTATATAAATCATACTCAAAAGTTGGAACAATATTCATATAACCATTTTTTATATAGAATGCTCCGGCCGTTTTATCTAATGAATAAATACTCTTATTTTTTAGATGGATAGAGTCTTGGCCGGATATTTGATACTCTTCACTTAAAGTGTCAACATGAACTGTAAAAGTAGGAATCTGTTGGCTCATTCCATTCGTACTGTTTAATATAATATCATAAGTTTTTCCATCCTCCAATTGAGTTATATTTTCATTTTCCTCCAATAGATTAAACTAACTATGGCACGTTGTACTTCTTTTAACCAAGGTATACGATTAAGACTTCTTCTGTTGGAACTAAAATTGCACCAAAATCCGTGTATAACTTGTAGCCACGAATATTGTCTCCACTAACCGTAACATATACACCATTAAATTTAGACCATTGCGCATCATCGTCATTACTGAGACATGAGCAAAATAGCCCGATACAAACTACAAAAACTACAAAGAAAAAGAGAAATATAAAATCTATGATTGTTTCATGTCATTTTTATAAATTATAATTTAAAGGTAAAAGAGGATGCTTTATACATATTGATGCATCCTCTTATTGTATATTTATTCTATTACCATCCTGCGTTTTGAGACAAATTAGGATTTTTCATACGTTCCGATTGTGGAATTGGGAAGAGATACATTTTATCATTCCAAACACGATTGACAACGTTTCGTTTATAAGTGATAGTACCATCCTCATTTTTTGTAAGTTTCATTTCTATGATGCTCTTTAATTTATCACCATCTTTCCATCTTCTCAGATCATAAAAACGATGTCCCTCAAAAGCCAATTCTACCATGCGCTCATTCTGATATTTATTCCAAAAAGCATCTGCCGACAAACCTGTTGGAAATTCCGGCATTTTGACATCAGTACGATTACGTATGATATTTACCGCTTCACAAGCTGTCATCCCGAATTCACCAGCATTATCAGCAGAACCCGTATATTGGAATATGGCTTCTGCATAGTTTAAGTAAAATTCTCCTAAACGATAAGTGATCCATGAATGGCGGCTGGTTTTTGTAGTACTATTGGCACTCAGATCAATGGCTGAATCCAAATATTTTTTCAAATAATATCCGGTAGGAGTTGCACCTGAAAGAGGTTCAGCATTCAAACCTCCATAAAAAGTTTCAATAGGATTGGTATTCTTTGATGGCCATTTTGTATCGCCATTCTTCACAATAGTCATATCGAAGCGTGGATCACGTCCGACATATGGATTAGAAGCGTCATAACCACTTCCTGTTTCATTCCACATTTTTCCAGTAGCTTTCATTTCATAGGCATCAACCATATTTTGTGTTGGACAATTACCGGAATTTCCACCTGGTACTCCCATTGGA
>ENA-OQIM01000469-OQIM01000469.1-human-gut-metagenome-genome-assembly--contig:-NODE-469-length-15282-cov-1.132564_pt1 | contig 15282 bp, 22 predicted proteins | sample MGYA00242579_ERZ504744 | MGnify/ENA primary metagenome ERZ504744 (study PRJEB26092, sample SAMD00036441) | human gut metagenome | host: Homo sapiens | study: EMG produced TPA metagenomics assembly of...
ATTAGTTCTTATGCACATTTTTGCCGTTGCGTATCCGATGAATCTTCAATGAATTCATATTTTCAACAAGCTCCTTCTTCTTTAAAATCATATGTTTCAGAATGAAGTGCAGCACATGCCGATTGTATCGAATCCGCTGCTCCGGCAATATATAACGCTGACAGAATTCCTGATTACTATATGCAATGTTAAAGGGGCGCGATTTATTATAAATCGCGCCCCTTAATTTAGCATTGCTCTAAGCGGTTGTTGATGTTATCTTTGCGCGTGGATCGCATTAAGCCGCAACCTGGTTTTTTGCGGTGCGTCCGATATGGGCAGCAACAAAGAAGCCGGGTGTCAGCAAAAACTGACGGAAAACTCCCGAACCGATGAACAGAAGTCATATAGCAGGCCGTATCGGGACGGACGAGAGTGCCGCTCTATACAAAGTCCAGTGCTACTCGACCTGCTGCGGATAAAACTAACAACTTGTGAATGGTTTTTTGAATGGTTCACCGTATCCTATAGGTACGGTGAACCTTTCATTTTGTGTAAGCGAGAGGAGGTACGCATTTGGACCGGAAATACATTCAGTCAGTCAAACCGCTGACCGACCACGTTCTGCAGGTCGATTTTATCTCCGGCAGCCGCCTGCTGCTGGATATGAAGCCCTATCTGGATAAATTCCGATTCCGGTCACTTTCCGACCCGCAGGTGTGGAACAGCGCGGTGACGAACGGCATTTTTTGTCCGCTTCGGCGATGTGGAGATGAGCCATAACGAGCTGTTTTCCATGGCCGAGCAGGAACACTGACACAGAAAAGGAGGAAAATGGTATGAGTAAAAAGCAGATGATACGACGGCGAGGGCTGAGCGCATTTCTGGCGGTGGCGATGTGCTTCGGACTGCTGCCTGCGACGGCTTGGGCAGCGGAAGAAGGGGTTGCCATTGATGAAAGTAATTTTCCCAATAAAACCTTCCGGAACTATATACAGAAAGTGTTTGATAAGGACAATAACGACTTTTTCAGCGCGGATGAGATTGCTGCCGTGACAGAACTTACGTTCCAGTACCCGGATGACCCGAATACAGGTGTAGCGGGAATTACGTCTTTGAAAGGTATCGAGTACTTCACTGCCTTAACGAGTTGGATTGTTCCTATCAAGACCTGACGGAATTAGACCTTAGCCGAAATACCGGGTTGACAAGTGTACTATGCTACGGCAATCAACTTACCGAACTGGATTTGAGTGCGAATACCCAGTTAATAGAATTGGACTGCAGCAGCAATGAGATTACCCATTTGGATGTCAGCAGCAATCATAATCTCGAAAAGCTGTCCTGCTATCATAATCGGCTTACCAGTCTGGATCTCAGCCGGAATAATAAGCTGACTTATACCTACTGTGATAGCTGGTGTCCTATTGAACCGGATGAGAACAACACGATCAATCTTGCTGAACTGGATGTTGACAAAACCAGTGACTGGGTTGGCGGTAAGGTTGAAAACGGCATTCTGACGATTGATGAAGGAGCAAAGAAGGTCACCTATAACTATCAGTGCGGTAATAACATCGAGATGCATGTCATACTGCATATTCATATATATGATGATTCCTGGGAATATAACGCCAATGAACATTGGAAGAAATGCACCAATTTTTGCACGGGTGCGAACCAGGGGATGATAAAGAGCCCTCATGATTACAAGGGCGGCAATACCTGCTCCGTCTGCGGCTATGTGAATGCTGCCGACACTTATGCTGTCACTGTTGAGGTTGATGGACACGGCACCGCCGGTGCGTCTCCGGCCTTCGCCAAGACAGATGAAACGGTCACGCTCACCGCGATTCCCGATACGGGTTATGCTTTTAAGACATGGGAGGTTATCCGTGGCGGCGTTGCCATTACCAATGATACTTTTATCATGCCTGCCCAGCCTGTGACCGTCAAGGCTGTTTTTCAGGAAAAAACTGCGGTTCCGGTGATCAGCTAACGGCGGCAGCTTCAATGATACGGAGACCGTTACACTTACTTGTGACACGGAGGGTGCATGGATATATTACACCATAAATGGTGTAAAGTCTCATTACAGGGATCCGTTCACGCTGACGGAATCGGCGAACATCACAGCCTGGGCTGAAAGATGGGCAAGCCGATAGTGATATCGTCACAGCTGCTTTTATTAAGATTGTCGATGGCGTTGCCGTTGATACGTTCAATTTCCCCGACAAGAACTTCCGCGATGTCGTGAAAACGTTTGATACTGACGATAACAATATCCTCAGCGATAATGAGATTGCCGCAGTAAAGGAAATCGACTGCAAAGGCAGAGCTATTACCAACTTGAAGGGCATCGAGTATTTTACTGCGCTTGAGTATCTGTACTGTTACGATAACGAGTTAACAGAACTCGATCTCAGACGGAATACCAAGCTGAAAGAGCTGAATTGCAGTACAAATCGCTTGACGGTATTGGATCTCAGCCAAAATCCGAAGCTGAAAAGGGTGATTTGCTCCGATAACGCGCTGACCGCGCTCGATCTCAGTCATAATCCAGAGCTGGAAGATGTGAACTGCTCCGATAACGCGTTGACCGCGCTCAATCTCAGCAGTAACTCCAAGCTGACGAATCTGAATGCATCGGGTAATATCGCGCGATTACACTGACAGGCAATACCTTTGATCTGTCGAGCCTGACCGGCTTTGATGTCTCAAAGGCCAGAAACTGGCAGGGCGGCACAGTCAGCGGAAATACTCTTACAGTAGATGGCAATGCCGCTGTCGTGATCTATTCCTATGACATCAGTTATACCGGTACGGAACTGGATGACGAGGAAAAGGACGTTATTTTCACACTGGCGATTGCAGGACGCGGCACGGATATTGATATCAACAAGACCAACTTCCCGGATAAGGACTTCCGAGAGCTTCTTCTTGATAAAGAAGCCAATATTGATCGGAATCAGGATGGTAAACTCAGCACATGGGAAATTGCGCTGGTGCAGGATATTGATGTCTACGATATGGAAATCGCTGATCTTACGGGTATTGAATATTTTACGGAGTTGAAATATCTGGATTGTGCCGGTAATCACCTTACAAGTCTGGACCTCAGTCGGAATACCAAGCTGGCCGAGCTGGATGCAGAGAACAACACATATACGATTACTCCGGTCAACGACAGATTTTATCTTGCCTCTCTGCCTGCGGGTTTTGATGTAGCAAAGACCAGCCACTGGCAGGGCGGCACGGTCAGCGGCAATATCCTGACGATAGACAGCGATGTCGATGAGGTTACTTACGACTATGACTGCGGAAAGGATTTTACGACAACATTTACACTGGAAATCCCAACGCAGTACACTGTCACGGCTCATGGGCTGTACGGCGGAGTCATGGGGATTACCCCGGGCGAGGATTATACCGCACGATACACGGTCGGCGCTCAGGTCGGTCTTCAGATCGGCAAACGCAACGGCTTCACCCTGCAGGGTCTGACGCTCGAGGGAATCAGCGAAGAGCAGCTGCAATGGCAGGCAAAGGACGCGGAAAGCACAACTCGAGGTATTTCCTTCGAGATGCCCGCGCATAATGTGACAGTGACGGTCAACTGGAAGGCGAACGGCTCGTCCTCGGGCGGCGGTGGAGGAGGAGGCGGCGGAAGCGTCTCCATTCCCGACACCAAGATCCCGACCGGCATCTATGAGCACGGCACCGTCACCGTATCTCCCGAGTCTGCCTCCAAGGGCGACACTGTGACCATCACGGCAACCCCCGACAAGGGGTATGATCTGAGTGGAATCAAGGTTATCGACCAGAACGGCAGGGAAGTTAAGCTGACCGACAAGGGCGGCGGAAAGTACACCTTCGTCATGCCTGCGGGCAAGATCACGGTGAAGGCGGTCTTTATGGATGACAACACCATGCTCAACTTCTTCACCGATGTGCACGCGGAGGATTACTACTATGACGCAGTCCTCTGGGCGGCGCAGAAGGGCATTACCGGCGGTATGAGCGACACGCTGTTCGCTCCGAACGCTGCCTGCACCCGAGCGCAGATCGTAACATTCCTGTGGCGCGCGGCGGGTTCGCCTGAACCGAGTGCGTTGAGCGACTTACCGATGTGCCTCTGACAAGTATTATGCCAAGCAGTTGCATGGGCGGTCGAGAATGGCATCACCAACGGTACGACCGATACCACCTTCGGCCCGGATGAGACCTGTACGCGCGCACACGGCGTAACGCTCCTGTCTCGCGCAGCCGGGACAAATACCGCTTCGGGCAACAGCAATTTCGCTGACGTAGACGTGGACGCATATTACGCAAGTGCGGTCAAGTGGGCGGTTGACAATGGCATTACCAACGGTATCAGCAGCAGCCTGTTTGGCCCGGACAGCAGCTGTACCCGTGCACAGATCGTCACGTTCCTGTACCGTATGTATCAGGGCAAGTAAGCAGTACAACACAGATATCAGGCTATAACTGAAAAAACAGGACTCCTCGGAGTCCTGTTTTTTGACAATCTCAGTATTTTTTCGGTTTCTATCCCGAAACCGACTGTGGTCTCATCATTTATTGAGATAGTGCAGACGGCGAAGGAATTCTTCATTATCCGTTTTTTCGCAGATGGCATCGATTCCTGAAGAATGATCCATACAGCCATGCCGCGCTGAGCACACAGTACGAGCAGATCAATGATCATCTTGTGATGTGTGGACTCCTGTCCGGCGAACGGGAAAAAACAGATAAGCAGGCGCGGATTAAGCAGATACCACCGATAATACGAAAACCGAAGCCGTTCAGGGTAGGACCAGCTGCTCAGTGGCTGCAGCAGCATTTCCTTCGGAAACCAGCGCAAAGCCTCGGATAAAATGCTGGATACAATCTTTTTGCGGATGATATGCTGTCCGGCCTTAGGGATAAGGCTGGTGCACAGATTGTCGAGCGCGGTCATGTTGTCGAACAGCACGCCGCCGGGTCGGTCGGGTCGCTCAATCTGAATGCCGATCTCGCTGCCGATGACGCGGCCGAGATCGCCGGGCTGGTACAGGCGGCCGTTGAGCCGGAAAAAGCCGCTCGTCCAGCCACGATCGCCCAGAAAGCATTCATGCAGGCGGCGGCCGGTGTTGTAGTTTTCATCGCGCAGAAAAGCAATCTCGCCGCGCCTGATATCAAACGTCATCGGCGGTAATGCGGGAAAGTGCAGATCCCGAACAGAAAGCACGGGGGCGCCTTCTGTCATAGCAGTGTGCTCAAAGCGTTTAACGCCTCTGCCTCCCTCCCAGCCGAGCAGCTCAAACAGACGAGGGCCATACTCCTCCGGATACAATCTAAAAAATGTACGCCGGCCGCGGATTACATCGATGCGGCTCGCGTATCGGAACATGAATGTTTCATCCATGTCAAACAGGAACACCGCTGTACCGTGGCGAAGCAGCAGCTGCACGCAGTCCATTAGCTTTGCAAGATCCTGGCGGCGCAGCGTCTCGGTCAGCCGGTCGAGCACAAGCAGCTTGTAGCCGTTGAACCATGCACGAAAAATTGACAGGCGGTAGTAGTCAAGCATGGAAAGGTCGATAAGCCGCGTACTCCATGGCAGATTAAGTCCCATCCGGTGGAGCATGTCAGTCGCTGCGAGTGATGTTAGCCGTTCGGTGCTTGGGAAGCGCTGCCGAAGATGATTCGTACGAACAAGTGCGAGAACAAAATCGCGCATGGTCAGTTCCTTGCTCGCAAAACGAGATTTGTCCACCACAATGGCATTCTGACGAATCCAGCGCTCCAGACCGGTTGCGCCAATGCGTTGTTCGCAGCAGAATGCCCGACCGTCGGTAAACACCGTTTTCCCCTTGAAAATATCGAGATATGCAGTACCGGAGGTAAGGTGTTCATCAACATAAACACCGATACACTCACCGTGTGCGATGGAACATCAAACTGGTACTGCCCGCTCTCGCTGTGAAAATAGCCATGCTCGATGCGAATAAGCTCTTCTTTCATGTCAGTCTCCCTCGCATCAGCAGCGGCATCGTGACGCAGCACTCCGTACCGATGCCCGTTGCACTGAAAACGCGAAGACCGTAATCTTCGCCGAACATCAGCCGAATACGGCTGTTAACATTGCGCAGCGCGATTCCGCCGCGTTTTTTATCGCCGGAGACTGGGCTGCCATGGACAAATTCCTCGTTGAGCAGCGTGACCTGCTCCTCAGGCATGCCGACTCCGTTATCCTTTACGCGCAGGAACAAATGTATTGGCACTGTTTTCAATGGAGATATATACGATGCCATGTCCGATTTTGCCTTCCAGACCATGTACGACGGCGTTTTCTACGAGCGGCTGGAGAATGAGCTTCGGCATTCTCGCCTCAAGCAGATCTTCATTTTCCATTTCAAGCTCCATTTCGAGTTTGTCGCCGAAGCGGCAGCGCTGGATGGTGAAATAGTTTTCCGCATTGTCCAGTTCATCCGAAAATGTGACATATTCCTGTACATTTGATATGGTATAGCGAAAAAAACGTAGCTAACGCTTCGGTGGTTTCCGCAATATCCGCACAATCCGCCAGCAGAGCGTCCGAACGGATAGCCTCGAGTGCATTATACAGAAAATGCGGGTTGATCTGGTTTTGCAATGCCAGATATTCGGCCTGCTTCTGCCGCAGGCGAGTGATCTCTCACCGTGCAGACGATCTACGATTTCCCGGAAGAACGCAAAGATCTCGCGGGAGCGGCTCCAGTCTGCGCCGAGGACGGCATCTACATCGCCGTCTCTGCGATAGCGGCAGAGTGCCCGGCGCAGTTTCCATTGTGTTGTCAGCCACATAAGCGACACCTACCTGTAAAGCTTTTTGTATTCGGAAGGCTGATGCCTGTCGTTTTCTTGAACAGTCGCGAAAAATATTTCAAATCACGGTAGCCGATCTGATCAGCGACGTCCTGCACAGAGTTTTCATCACTGCATAGCAGTTCCTTAGCCTTGTTCATGCGCAGCTCAGTTAAATAATCCATAAAATTCTGGCCGGTCTCCTTTTTGAACATGGCGGAAAAATATGTTGCATTAAAGCCGACTGCACTGCTTACATCCTCAAGGCGCAGCGCTCCTGATAGTGCTGCTGAATAAAGCGTTTGGCATCCGTAATCGGACGCGCCTCGCGCAGCATACGCTCGTTGCGCAGACGATCTATTTCGCCACACATATCATCGTGCAGCAAGCGGAACAGCTCCTGTGCGTTGATGGCCTGCCACAAGCCGTCCATCATGCGCTGATAGAAGCTGTTGTCGGTCTCGCCGTTTCGCTGCATTCCGTAACGCATCGCCGTGAGGATCTCAAGAAACCAGTCCTCCAGCATCTTTCCGCAGAGCGGCTGTCGGGACATAACATCGCGGTAGCTGTCCTCGAGTTCACCGATGTACTGCTCCTTGTTCAGATATTCGGCGGCTTCCTGAAAACGGCGCTTACAGCTGCTGTCCATCGTGTAATACGCGTGAAAATCAGGGATATCAGTCTCCGCATCGCGCCAGACCGGAGTATGACACAGACGATCGATACACAGCCAGAGCGCCTCGCGCATAGAAGCGCCAAGCGCATCGGCAGCGGAGCCATCGGCTGCCAAGGCAGATTGTCGCACGGGATGCCCCAGAACAGATCGCGCTGCTTTTCTATTTCCTTGCGTATTTTGGTGAAGCATTGCTTGACCTCGACCGGCTGGTACTCCGGCAGATAGACCGCAACAGCGACACCTTCTCTTCGAATGGCTGCGGCAAAGCCGCATTTGAGCTGTCCAAGCTCCTGCCGGACGATTTCAAGTGCGTGCTTCATCATGGCGTGCACGCATCCGGGTTCTTCCATGCTGATGGAATATCCGGCTTGACAATAGCGGCGAAATAACAGCCGTTGGATGGCAAACCGTATTCCAGATTGAACGACCGCACCGCACTGGAGGTACGGACATCGCCGTGTATCTCGCCTATCAGCGTGTCAATGATGCGCTCCTGCTCACGCTCATCGCTTTTCTTCAAACGGTACTCAATCGTAGCCTGCTCGCTGAGCTTGCCTTAAGTCCGGTGAGAAGATCGGTCATCTCCTGCACCTTGAGCGGCTTCAGCAGATAACCCTCTACACCGTATTTCAGTGCATTCTGCGCATATTCAAACTGGGCATAACCGCTGACAACGATAAAATGCAGTCCCGGCTGTATCTGCTTTGCCTGACGGATGAGATCAATGCCATCAAAGCCCGGCATCCGGATATCGGTTATGAGCAAATGCGGCTGTTTGTCGCGTATCATCTCAAGCGCATGCATACCGTCGCTTGCCATGCCGACAATCTCAAAGCCAAGACTTTCCCAGTCAATCAGCTTGCACATCAGCAGCAGGACCTTTTTTTTCATCATCTGCCAGTACGACCCTTAACATACATATTCCCCTTTGAAGGTAATTTTAGGAAAACAGATTTTGCTTGTTGATAGGAAAAAGGGAAAACGTAACCGTTTTCCCTTTTTCTTATTCATAGTAACACTGTTTACAAGGATTTGCAAAGTATTTTCAAGAAATTACTCGTAATCCTTAACGTTGTTGGAGTCGATCCAGGTGTTGTCGGTTACGATCTCGGTGGTATCGAGGGTTTCGCCCTTGAGCAGCTTAACAGCAGCCTCGATGCCGTTTGCAGCCATAGCGCCGCCGTTCTGAGAAACCGTACCGGAGATACGGCCATCCTGAATAGCTTCGAAGCGTCCGGCGTGCCGTCAACGCCTGCGATAACGATACCGGAGTTTGCACCTGCTGCGTTGCCGGCGCCTACTGCCATGCCGTCGTTCTCACAAACGATTGCGTCCAGATCGTAAGCGGACAGCCAGCTCTCAACGGTGGACTGAGCGCTTGCGGTGTCCCACTGGCAGTCAGCCGGTGCAACGACCTGCTTGATCTCGGGATAGTTCTTCAGAATGTTCTCATAGCCTTCCATGCGCTGCAGACCGCCTGCATCACCGGAGGGGCCGGTCAGGATAGCGATGTTGCCCTTGCCGTTGAGGAGCTTTGCAACCTGCTCCATCTCGGTTTCGCCGGCCTTTACGTTGTTGCCGTAGGAAACAGCGGAGATGCCGTTGTTCTGCCAGTCGGTGCAGGCAGAGATGATGTTGATCATAACAACGCCGGAATCAGCTGCGGACTTTGCAGCATCAGCAAGGCCGTCCGGATCAACAGGCTCGAACAGGATGGCATCATAACCCTCGGATACGCACTGCTCAATCTGGCTGATCTGGGTAGCAGCGTCCTGATCAGCACTCAGGATGGTCAGGTCAACGCCCAGCTCGTCAGCCTTGGCCTCAGCAGCCTCCGGATACGGCAATCTGGAATGCGTTGGTCTGGTGCTGCTGGATGAGGGCGACCTTGTAGGAATCGCTGCCGGAATCAGCACCGGAATCGGTGCCTGCATCAGAACCGGTGGAAGTACCGCCGCAGGCAGCCAGACTCAGAGTCATGGCACCGGTAAGCAGCATAGCGAGAAATCTCTTCTTTGTCATTTTCTTTTCCTCCTTAGAGACGTTGTGAATATGAAGTAAGAAGGAGGAGGGGAGCGCTAAAGCACTCCCGGCTACCTCTTTATCAGCAAAAATCAGTTTTTTCTTGGTCTTTCCCTTTACGTCGATCAAGGACAGCTACCACAATGATAACGCCCTTGACGATCTTCTGCCAGTGGGACGATACGCCCATAATGTCCAGACCGTTTGCAATAACGGTGATGAGCAGACAGCCGATGACAACGCCCCACGGCTTGCCCACGCCGCCGGTCATGGATACGCCGCCGACAACGCACGCCGTGATAGCATCCATCTCGTAGCTCTCAGCTGCGGTCGGCTGGCCGATGGTAACGCGGGAGGTCATCAGGAAGCCGCACAGACCAGCCAGCAGCCGGCAATGGCAAACGTGGAAATGCGGATGGCAGTGGTGTTGATGCCGGAAACGCGGGCCGCCTGAAGATTACCGCCGCAGGCATAAACACGCCGTCCGTAAACCGTTTTGGACAGAACGAATGCACAGATGATGATAACGATGACAAGAAAGACGGACAGCATCGGGATGCCTGCGATAGAGGAGGCAGCGACCGCCTTGTATTCCTTGCTGATGCCGGTAATCGGCTTGCCGTTGGAGGTAAGCAGAGCCAGACCGCGAACTGCCGTCATCGAGCCGAGTGTCATAATAAACGGGGGCAAATCGCCGATGGCAACGCCGATACCGTTTACCATGCCGACAGCCAGACCGGCCAGCATCGCAACGACCAGCGGCGATCAGCGGCAGGTCGCCCTTGCCGAGCAGCGCTGCCAGAATGCCGGTGAATGCTACGGTAGAGCCGACCGACATATCAAATCCGCCTGCGATGATGACGAACATCATGCCGAACGCCAGAATGCCGTTGATGGAAGCCTGCTTGAGGATGTTGAGAGGTTGTTCGGGCTGATGAAGCTGGGCTTCAGAATGGTCAGCGCAACGACCAGTACGATAAAGATCAGGAAGATGAAGTATTCACTGATCAGTCCTTTAAGATTTTTCTGTTTCATGTTGTTCCCCTTTCTTTATACTTCAAGCGCGGATGCCAGCGTCATGATGCGTTCCTGCGAGAACTCGTTGCGCTTCACCTCGCCGGAGAGATTGCCTTCGCACATTACCATGATGCGGTCACAGACACCCATCAGTTCGGGGATCTCGGACGAAATCATGATAACCGCCTTGCCCTGCTGCACCAGCTTGCCGAGCAGCAGATAAATATCGCGCTTAGCGCCGACGTCAATGCCTCGGGTCGGCTCATCGAGAATGATGCGTCCGGATCGTTCAGCAGCCACTTGGCGATAACAATCTTCTGCTGGTTGCCGCCGGACAGGTTGCCCGCGATCTGGTCGCCGGAAGGAGTTTTGATATTCAGCTTTTTGATGTACTCCATGGAAGCGGCGCGTGCCTTGCTCTTGTTATAAAGGCCATGGCTGAGCAGCTTCTTGATCGCTACCATGGCGATATTGTCGTTTACCGAACCGCTGAGGTTCAAACCGGTGACCTTACGGTCCTCGGTGATGAGGGCCACGCCCTCCTTGATGATATCCTTCGGAGAGTGGACCTTGATCTTTTTGCCCTTGACAAAAATCTCACCCTGCGACAGCTCGTGCATACCGAAGATGCCTTCTACCAGTTCGCTTCGACCTGCGCCTACCAGACCGCCGATGCCGAGAATCTCGCCGCGGCGACCGAAGGACTGACGTCCTTTACCTTGTTGTCGGCGCGAACGATGTTCTTTGCCTCAAAGATCACATCGCCGATCTCCGCATCCAGCTTGGGGAATACATCGGTGATTTCGCGGCCGACCATCATCTTGATGAGCTGGGACTCGTCCAAATCCTTAGTATCGCCCGAGCCAATGTACTGACCATCGCGGTAAACGCTGACGCGGTCGCAGATGGAGAAGATCTCGTCCATGCGGTGCGAAATGTAGATGATCGCAACGCCCTTTGCCGTCAGGTGCGGATATGCTCGAACAGCAGCTCAACCTCACGGTCGGTGATAGCGGCGGTCGGCTCGTCCATGACAATGACCTTGGCGTTGATGGAAATTGCTTGATGATCTCGATCAGTTGGCACTGTGCAACGGTGAGGTTGCGCAGCTTTTCCTTCGGGGAAACGTGCAGACCGCACTCCTTGATGAGCTTTTCCGCTTCTGCGATCTCTGCCTTTGCATCGACCAGACCGTTTTTGCGGAGCTCGCGTCCGACGAAGATATTTTCATACACGGACATATCCAGAATCGGATTGAGCTCCTGATGAATCATCGCAACACCGTGATCCATGGCTTCTTTCGGATTGGATACATGGTACGGTTGACCGTTAAAGATGATCTCACCGCCGTTGTCCTTTGTGTAAATACCCATCAGAATTTTCATCAGAAGTGGATTTACCGGCACCATTCTCGCCCATTAAAGCGTGTACCTCGCCGGGCTTAACCTGAAGCTGCACATGATCCAACGCCTTCACGCCGGGGAAGGTCTTGCTGATATCTTTCATTTCCAGTACATACTCCATGCTATTCTTCCCTCCTCATGTGTCATTTTATTGTCATTATTTTATCAAACTGCTGCACATAGGAAAACACACAATCTTCACATATGGGGGGGACGATTTTTGGCTTTTTCACAAATATAGCATTTTGATTAATTTACGCAGAAATATTTTGTGCTATATGCATAAAACGCTGCCGCCCAAATCTCCGGAAGCAAGCCTTTAGCGAAATGTTTTTCACTTCCGGTATGTTAACTCGAGCCGCTTTCTTGGCTTTCTCATAATATAATTTCCCGGAAATGACATGATATATATGGCAGATGAACGTTTGCGTTGAACTGCTGTCTATAGTTTTAACCTATGGACAATGGCGGGTTTCTCATATTTTACAAAGAGGTCGTCAGCCCTATACTAATATCATAAAATAAACGAGCCACTGCTCATTGCATAGATCAGAAAGGACAACATCCTATGAAAAATCCCGCTCCTTATCGTTATGATATTGTCGGCAGCTTCCTGCGCACAAAGGCTATCCACGAAGCTCGCAGCAAGTTTGAAGCCGGCGAAATTTCCGCTGAAGAACTGGCCAAGGTCGAAGATGCCGAGATCACCGGTCTGGTAAAGAAGGAAGAGAATGTCGGTCTGCACGCCGTTACCGACGGCGAGTATCGCCGTTCCTTCTGGCACATGGACTTCCTCTGGGGTCTGACCGGTACGCAGAAGTCAAGTCTGAGCACTTCTCCGTCGCATTCAAGGGCTTCCAGCCGAAGGCTGAGACCGTAAAGATCGTGGACAAGCTGGATTTCCCGGATGATCATCCGTTCCTCAAGCATTTTGATCCCTGCAGAGCGTGGCCTCCGACCTCGTACAGCCCAAGCAGTGCATTCCGTCTCCGTCCATGCTGCATTTGATCTGCTGTGTTCGTTCGACCGACTACCAGCCGATCGAGCGCTACAAGGACGAGCAGGTCCTGCTGGACGATCTGGCAGCGGCTTACCAGAAGGCGGTAAAGGCGTTCTACGCTGCCGGCTGCCGTTATTTACAGCTCGATGATACCTCCTGGGGCGAATTCTGTTCGGCTGAGAAGCGCAAGGCATATGCAGAGCGCGGCATCGACGTAGATGAGGTCGGCCGCAAGTACGTTTATGTGCTCAACAAGATCCTCGAAGCAAAGCCGGAGGACATGGTTATCACCATGCACATCTGCCGCGGCAACTTCCGCTCGACCTGGTCGTCCACCGGCGGCTATGAGCCGGTAGCGGAAATCCTGTTCGGCCACTGCAACGTGGACGGCTTCTTCCTCGAGTACGACAGCGACCGTGCCGGCGGTTTCGAGCCGCTGCGCTACATCGGCAAGCAGAAGGTCGTTCTGGGTCTGGTAACCTCCAAGGATGCCAAGTTGGAAAACAAGGAAGACGTTATCGCGCGTATCCGCGAGGCGTCCAAATATGTGCCGCTCGAGCAGCTGGCGCTCAGCCCGCAGTGCGGCTTCGCTTCCACCGAGGAAGCAATCTTGTGACCGATGCGGATCAGTGGAGCAAGCTGGCCGCTCGTCAAGGAGATTGCAGAAGAAGTCTGGGCCGATTAAACAGCAGGACAGTCTAAAAAGCAGGGAACACGGAAACCGGTAGGTCTCATCGCCGGTGTTTGGATAAGAAAAACATTTGCGCAGATACAATCCCACTTGATGCCAAGTACGGTATCAAGTGGGATTGTCTGTTTTCTGTTTCTGTTCGTTCTAACGGGAATACCAGTGAATGGTTATGATAATAGCGGATTTTCTGCAAAACACAGCGTTCAGCGCACCGAAAAATGTATGGGTCTAAATTCACATCTTCGGGCGCCATCGCCGCACCCATGTTGGCCGCGTCCTTGACGCCCATTTCAACCATTTTGCCGAACAGGATATGCGTCACGCGCACATCACACGGCTCCGCGCCGTTCGGCACCGGTTCACTGCCGACGCGCTGCCGCGCCTGCCGCGGTGGCTGTCCACTGGGCCGTCGGTGTGCGCTGACCGCCGTAGGCAAGCGGAAAACGGTACTGCCGCTCCGCCGAGCAGAAATGCGAGGAGCTGCCGCAAGCAAGCGGTCTGCCGCGCCGCTCTCGACCAGACAGCCGCCGAGCGCAAGACCCTGTGCCATAGTCGAGCATGCACCGTACTGCCCGAGATAGGGCACATTCGCGTGCATGGACGCTAAAAATGAGCCGATGCACTGGTTGAGCAGGTCACCTGCAAGGATCAGGTCGAGCGAACGCTCGGGCAGGGTGCCTTGCGCAGCGCAAGCCGGATGGCGGTCTTTTGCAGTTCGCTCTCCGCCAGCTCCCACGAGCGCTGCCCCATGCGGTCATTCTTCGCCACATAGTCAAACCGCTCACCAAGCGGGCCTTCGCCCTCTTTTTTGCCGACTGCGCCGCGTGTCCGAGCAGATACGGCCGGTTTTCGAGCGCAAGTGTGCGCTTGCCGATGCGCTTTATCATACCGAACCGCCCCCCGTCAAAAACAGAATGAGACCGTAAATGACGCTTGCCGAAATGCCGTATACCAGCACCGGTCCCGCGATAACAAACAGCTTTGCGCCCAGACCGAGGATAAGCCCCTCGCTTTTGAACTCCATCGCCGGAGAAACAATGGCGTTTGCAAAGCCGGTGATCGGCACAATCGTGCCTGCTCCCGCATATTTTGCAAGCTTTTCGTACAAGTGCAGGCAGGTGAGCAGGGCACCGAGAAACACCATCGTGATGGCGGTCGCGGCGGCTGTGTCCTCGGTATCCAGTCCGCGGGAGAGCCACAGCTGCCGCACCCCCTCGCCGACCGTGCAGATCGCACCGCCAATCAGAAACGCCAGCAGCAGTCGCGCCACAGCGGCGAATTCGGACTTTTGCGTTCGAGCAGCTGTTGATAGGTTTGTTTATCCAGTTTCATGCAAGGTTCCCCTTTCTGTACGCGTAGTTTGCCCAGCCGTTCCGGGATTATCCATCTGGCCCTGTAAAATAAATGCGAACTGACCATTTTCGACAGACCATATTCGCGGTATGATAAATAAAACATATCAGATCAGGGGGATTTATGATGGAATCCAAGAAAAAAGCGTTTTCGCTGTACGACATCGTGATGATCGGTCTGATGGCGGCAGTGGTATTCGTTGTTACCATGTTCCTGTCCATTCGCATTCCGACACCGACAGGCACCACCATGATCAAGCTCGCAAACGCGTTCGTGCTGCTGTGCGGTCTGCTGCTCGGACCGGTTCGCGGCG
>ENA-OQIM01000470-OQIM01000470.1-human-gut-metagenome-genome-assembly--contig:-NODE-470-length-15250-cov-2.656484_pt1 | contig 15250 bp, 20 predicted proteins | sample MGYA00242579_ERZ504744 | MGnify/ENA primary metagenome ERZ504744 (study PRJEB26092, sample SAMD00036441) | human gut metagenome | host: Homo sapiens | study: EMG produced TPA metagenomics assembly of...
TTTTATGAAACTAAATTGTTTCTTTTTACAGTAATACTACATCAGGGAAGAAGAGAACAAGTGTTTCTTTTATACTATTAGAGATTTTTTGAGCAGATATGCTCAGATATGCAATTCATCTCACCACCTGAAGAGGTGGGAGAATTCTTGCTACATTTGTTAAAATGGCTGATCGTATTGTACTGGTTTCTCAATCTTCTCTGCTGTCTGATCATAGCCAGGGCTTTTCACAACATTTCTGTCAGAGAAAAAAAACACGAACTGTTGGTTCAGCAGATGAGCTTTCTTCAGAAACAGCTGGAATATACAACCGAAATGGAACAGGAATATCGATCTGTGCGAAAATGGAATCACGATATGGAAAACCATCTTTTTTCACTGAATTATCTGATCCGCGCAAAAAAATATCATGAGGCAGATGCATATCTGGAAACGATTCTTTCAGAACTTCCGCCGGAAAAGAGGACTTTATGAAACGAGACTTTGTTATTCTTTTTATAGAACTTTTCTGTGTTCAAGCATCTTTTTTCCTGGAAGCTCTGCTGCAGGAATATGTTCTGTTCTGCCAGATAATGCTTCTCTTTTTTCTGGTCCTCACTTACCGCAGGATCTACCTTCTTGCCAGACGATCGCTTAAAAATGCTCAGGAAGAAGAAAAAATTTCAGGCTCTTCAAAAACAAGAACAGTTACAGAAAGAACAGGAACAGCTGTTTGTTTCCAGAAAACAAGAGACTCTTGCATTTCAGCAGACTACCATTCAGAAACTACAGACACTTCAGAATTACCTGAAAACCAACGAATATGATAAGATCCAGGACTACCTGCCAGCCATCACCGATGATTTTCAGAGAGAACGTTTCCATCCCATCTGCCAGGACAGCCTGATCAACGCCATCCTTGCGGACAAAAGATTTCTTGCCATGCAGAAAAATATCAAAGTTACCTACGAGGTTCTTCTTCCGGAGAAATCCAATATTCCCTCTTCGGAACTGAGCAGTATATTTTTCAACCTGCTGGATAATGGAATAGAAAGCTGCAACGCTTCCGGTTCTGAAGCACCGTTTATCTCTGTAACATCAAAAATGTCCGCCGGTTTTCTTACTGTCCACATGCAAAACAGCAAAGATCCGGCACGACCATTCAACCACAAAACATCAAAAGATATCCTCAACCATGGATTCGGCCTGTCCATAATTGAAGATATCTGTGAAAAAAATGATGGCAGCTGTCAGTGGATCGACAATGGGGATACCTTTGATTCAGTTGTTATGCTGAGATACTGATAAGATTCAGCAGAACATACATATCCTTATCTTTCAGTTCCGCTGCATAATGCTCCACACATTTGAAGCCTTTTGAAATATCAAAATGTTTATCAAAATTCAAAACCTCATCAGCTCCAGCTTCTTCTCCCTGGTCAGCTGCTTAATCCGGTACTCCCGGCTCATGGCCTCTTCCCTTGTGGCAAAGCCCTCATAATACACCAGCTTCACCGGCCTTTTGGCCCGGGTATATTTGGCGCCTGCTTTGCCTTCATTATGGGCTTTCATCCGCCTGGCAAGGCAGTTTGTCCAGCCGGTGTAGAGCGTGCCGTCCGCACACTGCACGATATATGTATAGTTCATAGCAGTCTCCTCTTCTGTAAAAAATTTATGCAATACAATGCCAAATGCCAGTACATCTTCAGTAACATCAACCCTGATATTTGCCTTCCTGTAAAACAAATATCTGAACACTTTTCTGGACAGTGTGATCTGTCTTCCGTGATATTTCCTCTCCTGTAAAACAAACATCCAGTCGGCCGCATTCTTTCTATGTAAAGACAGCCACCAACATTTCTTCAGCAGCCGTCCTTCTATCCTCAAGCAGCCGGCACAATTCATGTATTTCACTTACATCAAAAAAATAAAAGCAGGTCGGGATTCCGGCTGCGGATTTTCCCACCTGCTTTATTATACGGTCATTTCTTATTTCTGTGAATATGGAATTCACTGCATAGCTGCTCTATAGGTATTCGTATTCTGATCTTGCTGTATTTCACGATCAATAAGCCCAGCCTACACCATCACATAATTCTTCAGCATATAAATCTTCCCATCACACTCCACAGCCTCCACCTTCACAGTCTGTTCCTGCGTTTCCGGATAATATCTGGAAGAGAAAACAACCTCTCCGCCATTCACATAGATTTCCACAGCTGTAGTATCCGCAAGAACTCTGATGCTTTCGATCACACCGGACGGAACATGCGCCTTACGTACCTTTCGTCCGGCACCGGCCTTCTCGGAGAGAGTTAAGATCATATCTCCGTCCTGATATTCCAGGAAGAGATTTTCCCCAAGGCTTACTTTACCCTGCTCACCTTTTACCTGAACATCCAGATCAAACGGTCCATTCACCGGAATCTCCGCACTGGAACCGCTGACAGAAACGCCAGCCTTTCTCAGCCTGTTCAGTTCTTCCACCGGATACTGATAAAGCATTCCGTTTTTATACGTAACTTTCCTTGGAACGGTCAGGCAATGCTGCCAGCCTTCGCTCTCTGCTGTAGGATTCACATACTCCTCATCTGCATCCGGCATTCCCATCCAGCCGATCAGGATCCGTCTGCCCTTTCCATCCTGGAATGTCTGGGGTGCATAGAAATCAAAGCCGTGGTCCCATTCCCGGAAAGCTTTTTCCTCCGGCTTTCCATTCTTCAGGATAAAGTATCCGGACTGATAGATGTTCTGAAAACGGAACTCTTCTCTGGTCAGTCCCTGGGGAGATACAGAAAGCACCTCCTGTCCCTCAAGAGTGAAAAAATCCGGGCACTCCCACATGTATCCGAATGCCTTTTCTGTAGTAAGCTCACTGTCAAATTTCCAGTTCTTCAGATCTTCGGATCTGTAAAAAGTACGGCGCCCTGGTCGCTTTTCTGACGGCCGCCAAGGATCATCCGGTACTCTTCCCCCTCCTTCCAGACCTTCGGGTCACGGATGTGGCAGGTGTAATTCTCCGGATAATCCTCACAGGAAACTGCAACCTCCTTTGTTCCGAAATGAAGCCGTCCGCACTCTCCACATGAAGAGTGCTGGACTGCCTTCCGTTATTGATATAATCATAATCTCCATCCATCTTGATGTTTCCTGTGTAGAAAAGATGAAGCTTATCTTTCTCCACAATGGCAGAGCCTGAGTAAACACCATGACAGTCATAAATGCTGTCCGGCAGAAGCGGAACTCCCTCATATCTCCAGTTGATCATGTCCTCACTGGAATAATGTCCCCAGAATTTCAGGCCGCCGTTGGCTTCAAAGGGAGAATACTGAAAAAACACATGATATCTTCCTTTATACCAGCATAATCCATTTGGATCGTTCAGCCATCCGGTCGGCGCATCAGATGATGTGTCAGGCGGCTCTTCTGCATCGCCATTCCTACTGCTGCCGTTTCCTCGATTTTTCTTACTTCCTCCGCAAGCACTTTTGTCAGAGAACTCATTATTTTACCTCCAGTACCTCAGAACCGTTGTTTACTGTTCCTTCTGTAAGCATTTTTACTTCTTCGTAATCATCTGTATTTGTTACGATCAGCGGTGTGGTCACATCATAGCCGGCTGCCTTAATAGCATCCATATCAAAGGTGATCAATGTCTGGCCTTTTTTGACCACGTCACCGTCCTTTACATGAGCGGTGTAGAATTTACCGCCAAGTTCAACGGTGTCAACGCCGATATGGATCAGCAACTCCAGACCACTTTCTGTTGCAAGCCCGATGGCATGCTTTGTGTCAAAAATTGTAGAAACCATAGCATCACAGGGTGCTTTTACTTCACCTTTGGACGGAATCACTGCCATGCCCTTTCCAAGGACTTCGGATGCAAAGGTTGCATCCTTACTTCTGAAAGCGGGATCGCAGTTCCCTCAAGCGGGCTGTAGAGGGTCTGTGCACCTGTCTCTGAAGTTTTCTCCTGGGCAATTTCTGCCAGAGCATCTGATTTTTTCTCTGCTTCAATATTTTTTTCAGCTGTTTCCTGTACCTCATCCTTATATCCGAACATCCAGGTAAGCACAAAAGCCACACCAAATGCGATGGCAAACATCAGGATATAACCAACTGGATTATTCAGGCACAGCAGGATTCCGAAGATACCGGTAACACCTGTTCCTGTGGCACCAAGACTGCTAATGGAGGCAAAAAGTGCTCCGCATGCACCACCCAGGCAGCCCATGATAAACGGCTTTCCGAAGCGGAGGTTTACACCGAAGATTGCCGGCTCTGTAATTCCCATGCATGCGCTTAAGGCAGAAGGAACAGCCATGGATTTGATCTTCTGATTTCTGGATTTCAGGCCTACAGCAAGAGCTGCACCACCCTGTGCAATGTTAGCTGCAGATGCAAGTGGCAGCCAGTAGGTAACGCCGAATTTGGCCAGCTGTCCAAGGTCAATGATAGTGTACATGTGATGAACACCGGCAACAACAGTCGGTGCATAAAAGGCACCCATGATAAAGCTTCCGATTCCAAATGGCAGTGCGATCAGCCACTGGATCCCATCCAGAAGTCCGTTCTCAACAGCTACGAAGATCGGTCCGATAATGGAAAGTGTAAGATAACCGGTTACAAAAACACTGACAAGTGGTGTTACAAAAAGATCGAACATTGCAGGTACGATCTTATGAAGTCTTTTCTCGATCTGTGCCAGTACCCATACTGCAATGATAACCGGGATCACATGTCCCTGATATCCCACCATGTCAATGGAGTAAAGTCCAAACCATACCTTCTGCGTTGCCTGCACACCCTCTGTTGCAACAGTCCAGGCATTCTGCAGATTTGGATGGATCATGATCATACCGATAACCGCACCCAGATAAGGTTGGCACCGAACACCTTCGCACCACTGTAAGCGATAAGGATCGGCAGAAATGTATACGCTGTGTTACTGAAAAGCTGTGCAAATACATAAATGGAACCATTGGTGTTAATATTCAGGAAGCCGTTGTTTACCATGAAGTTCAGGGCTTCCATGATTCCCATCAAAAATCCGCTGGCTACGATAGCTGGGATGATCGGGACAAAAATATCTCCCAGTGTCTTGATCAGTCTCTGTATCGGATTAGCCTTGGATGCTGCCACCTTCTTAAGCTCATCCTTACTGCTCTCTGATATTCCGGCGATCTGGATAAATTCATCATAAACTTTGTTTACAACTCCTGTTCCCAGGATGATCTGCATCTGTCCCTGTGCGAAAAACACGCCCTTCACACCATCGATATTCTCTACATATTCCTTATCCGCCTTGTCATTATCCGCAATGACCAGACGAAGCCTTGTTGCACAGTGCGCCGCGGAAATGATGTTTTCTTTCTTTCCTACATGATCATAGATTTCCTGTGCTGTCTTTCTGTAATCCATGTCCTTCCTCCTTTTCTGTTACTGTTCCCGGACAGTCATCTCTTTCTGCTTTCCCTTCTTCGGATCAGATCTGTCTGTTCTTTCTTCAACTTCCCGGGATTTATTATCTCTGATCCATTGTTTTTCATTTATTTATGAGATTGATTTCATATATCTATTCATACAAGGAACGGTAATCTTTCCATTTTTTTAAGTTTTTTGATGATTTTAGCACTTTTCAATGGTTTGTTTTATGTCGTTGCTTGTGTTCTTATGTGGAATCGTTCTCATATCTTACTTGTATTATAACTACTGCATTATTATTTGTAAATCCGCAACATCGCACAAATTTCTTCGGTCAAAATTGTACATATTCCATAAGAACAGATGCAAAACAGACAAACCAGTCAAGGTATCGCAGAAAAAATCTGGCATTTTTCTGTGTTTGCTCAGCCATAACACAGCACCACACAAAAAAGAAGCAGGTCTTTTTCTCCCAAAAGATCTGCTCCTGTTCCACAATAACTTATAATTTCTTCCTCTGTCTGCGAGGATATTCTCTGTTACCTATGAGATTCCCGTTCCACAAGCTCACATCCCATTTTTATTTCCTTGCTGATCCCGGTATCGTTCTCAATAAGATCAGCCAGCATGGCTGCTGCCTCCATTCCGCTGGTCTTATAATAAAAATGTACTGTTGTCAGCTTCGGTTCCACGATCTTACCCGGAACTCCATCCCCGATCCCTGCGATCTGAACATCCTCGGGAATGCGAAGCCCGATCTCCTTCAAATAAGTCATGCTCCCACCGCCATAGTATCCGTAGCACACACAAGAGAATCTATGGAAGCTCCTCCTCAAAAAGCTCCTTCGCCATCTCATACCCGGAATCCATGGTAAAGCTTCCGATCTTCATCCTCTCCGGCACAACCTCCAGCTTAGCTTTATGGATAGCATCCATAAAACCCTTTTTCCTGCAGGCACCAACTGCCTCGTCCTTATCTGTAACGCCGATATAGGCAAACTTTTTCCCTTTCTCCGCCAGCTTCTCCGTGACCTGAAAAGCTGCTTTATGATCATCCTGATAAATACATGGATATCCGTCCAGATGCTGTCCCAGGATCACGATCGGTACCTTATAATCCTTCAGCATCTGTTTATGCTTTCTGGTAAACATGGTAGCAATAAAAACCACTCCGTCCACCTGACGTTCTTTAAACAGAGAAAGGTATTTCAGCTCTTCTTCCACATCATTATTGGTATTGGCCAGAATAAGCTGATATCCTCTCCGTGTAAGAATATCACTGATCCCTGTCACCTCACGGCTTATGGTATCTGAATTGATCTTTGGAAGGATGACACCGATGAGACTGGTTTTTTGGTCCGCAGTGTCTGTGCCTGGAGGATGGCTGATATCCTGTCTCCTGGATCACCCTGCGGATGACTTCCTTTTTTTCACTGCTGACATATCCATTATTCAAATATCTGGATACCGTAGCTCTGGAAACTCCGGCAAGCCTGGCTATTTCATTAATGTTCATAACTTATGTACCTCTTCTTTTGTCCTGTTATATCTGTCCTTGTATGCATATTTATAATATAGATTATACACGGTTTCTTTCCGGTAAAAAAGCTTCTTTTCTTATATAAGTGGAAATTTGGGGTTAATGTTCACTCCGTTCTCAGTAGCATGCTTCACAAGGCAGAGGATACGGGATGCATATACCTCCCATCCCGTATCCTCCATACTCTGTTTCTAAAAATCTCCCCGGCATATCTGTTTTTCGGTTTTCCCTGTCATTCCAGATATTCAAACGGATCTACCGGCACGCCATCCTTTTTCATTGCAAAATAAAGATTCGGGCCTTCTACAGAATAATATTTGGTAGGTGCACTGATATTTCCGATCACTTCACCCTCCTTACTGTGTCACCTTCTGCCACAGTAAGGTCCTTCAGCTGCCCATATACTGCCTGATAACCATTTCCCAGCTCCATAGTGACAGTCGTTCCCGTGCAAGCATCCTGTACAACAGAAAGCACCTGACCATCTGCCGCCGCATACACCGGCGCATCCTCACTGCCTGCAAAGCAATGGCAGAGCTCACACGATACTGATCCAAAGTCGGATAATATACGGTTTCATCCATATTGTAATCCACAAGAACCGTTCCTCTGACCGGCCATTCCATAATGGAATCCTCCGTAAAATCCAAAGCCTGTGCCGCAATTCCGACAGCTGAGGTCTCTGCGGTATCTGTGGAAGCTCCAGCTCCGTTATTCACCGCTCCCTCTGCCGATGTATTTCCGGCATTATCTGCTGTATTTCCAGTGCCATCTGTGCGGCTTCTGTCTGCACCTGCTGCCGCAGACACGCTCCTATCCTCCGTACCACTTCCATTATCTGCATCTGCCTCTGCATTTTCGGCTGTACCACTTCCTGCAGTCTCACGGATGCTTCCTGTCACTCCATCTGCTCCGGCTTCTGAATCTCCTGACAGACCTGCTTCATCTCCGGTTTCTCCATCAGAGATCTCATCCTGTGCTGCATCCTGCCAGCCATCTCCGGCAGCTGCCGCATCCTCTGCGTTTTCCCCGTCCGAAAGCTTCTCTTCCAGCCCGGTCTCTTCTACCTGTACAGAATTTTCCTCCTGGGGATTTTCTGCGATGGGCTTTGTTCCAAGCTGATAAACAGTAATCCCAAGTGCCGCCACTGCTGCCAGAACACCTCCGTTGATAATACCTCTCACAATTTTACTTTTCATATTCTTTCCACCTCTGTCTGATATGTTCATTTTCAGTAACAGAAAAAGCAGTAAAGCTGCCGTTTCGGTCACCATTTCTATATCTATAGAGTGTCCAGAATATGGCTGTCTATTCATTTTTTGAATATTTTTTATCAGACGTTGCTTCGGATGCCTGACTTTCTTTAATCCTCAGCTTTCAGCTCCATCTCCGGAAAATATTTTTCCAGGATCTCCTCCGCACTGCTTCCGTTTTTTGCCATCTCATTTCCACCAAACTGGGAAAATCCCACACCATGACCGCTGCCACGCACTCGCAGATAATAAATATCATCCTTTTTCTTCAAACTGAAATTCGCGGATTCCAGTCCCATTCCCGCTGCAAAGCTTTCTCCCTCCAGAAGTGTTTCCCCAATCGTAAGCTCTGTCACATAACCGGCACTGTCCCGTTTTTTGATCTTCAGCTCCCCGGAAAGCTGCCCCGCAGGAATTTCCACGATTTTTATATGATCCGGAGATTTTTTGTCCTCACTGCTATCTGCCGATTTCAGATATGTATACGCCTCATCATGAAAAACTTCTTCCCCGCTGCGGGTTTTCCCTGCACTTCTCTTATGCCAGGGAGTCAGCCTCACTTTTCCTTCATATGTAAGTACCTGTCCATCCGTCTCTTTTGCTGCCTGTTCATAGATCTGCCTTTTTTCTGCAAAAAAATATCTCCAGACTTCCTCTGTACTTCCGTTTTCCCTCAGGATCTCTGCGAGATTTTTCCCCTCGCCCAGCCACCTTTGAATATTCGACCGTGCGATCACAGTCTGCGCTTTTATGGTTTCTTTTTTCATATCCGGGGAAATCTGCGAAAAAACAATGACCGGGAGATATTCTTCCATATCCGGCACCCTCTCTGCCAGGACCCTCTCCGGTCCATTAATGGTTGCCGCCGAAAAATAAGGAAGAACAATTGCCAAAAACACCAGACAATATCGAAGAAGCGCATATTTTTTCATAAAAAGCACCATAAGCGTTCTTTTTCCTAATATATGTTCTTTTGCCAAAAATTATTATTTGCTGTATACTATAGCAGTTCTATGAATCGATGCATCAAAAAAGTTATTCCGAACATGCTGCAGTAATTTATGGAAATGCTATATATCAATCGCTATATATCAATCCCAAAAGTATCTGCAGCGATCAGTCCTGCTCACAGCTTATTGCTTGCCACGAATGGAGGTATCACACACCATGCTTGCCATCTTTCTCGCACCATTATATATTCTCATTAATATTTATATCGTCCGCTGGATGATTTTGTGGATGGGTGCCTGTACTCATTTTTTCCAGACCTTTGCGTTCCGGGCATGCTTTGCAGGTGTTTATATTTTTCTGTCCACTTCTCTTCTGACCTGTTTTCTCATCCGGAAGCCCCCTGCGCTCCACCGCTTCCTGAAAAATACGGCAAATTATTTTCAGGGAACATTTCTTTACATCCTGATCGTAATCGTAACTACAGATCTCTGCAGACTGATCCTGAAGCATACGCTTCATCCGGCCTGGATGTATTCCCGGAAAGCCTTCGTAGTCACAGGCGCTGTCTGCACCCTTCTGATCATTGGTGTCAGTCTCTATGGGATTTTTAATCAGTGGAACATTAAGACAAAAACTTATGATGTGAAATAGACAAGCAGGTGAAGGGAATGGACTCCCTGAAGATCGTCCTGCTCGCAGACATTCATTTCGGTTACAGCATCGGAGAAAAACATGCCGGGCTTCTTGTAAAAAAGATCAACGCCGAAGATCCGGATCTGATCTGTATTGCCGGCGATATTTTTGATAACGAATATGAAGGGATCAAAACCCGAAAAAACAGCGGCCATTCTCCGTTCGCTGAAATCCAGATACGGCGTTTATGCCTGTTGGGGCAACCATGATCTCAGCGAACCGATTCTGGCCGGTTTTACCTTCCGCAATGCAAAAAAAGATTATGATGATCCCAGAATGCGGAATTTTCTGGAATCTGCCAACATCCGGCTTCTCGATGACGAAACCGTCCTCATAGATAAACGGTTTTATCTGACAGGCCGTAAGGATCCTTCACGCTGCCGAAAAATGTCCGACACCCGTAAGGATCCTGACCAGCTTACAGCCTGCCTTGACAAAACACTCCCGATTATTTTTATGGATCATCAGCCCGGTCAGCTGGATGAAGTGGCAGCCGCAGGCGCAGACCTTGATCTCTGCGGCCATACTCATGACGGCCAGCTGTTCCCTCTGAACATCATCACCGGCCTGGTCTGGGAAAATTCCTGCGGTTACCTGAAAAAGGGGACTATGCACAACATCGTTACCTCCGGTGCCGGCATATGGGGCCCGAATATGCGTACTGCCACAAACAGCGAGATCTGTTCGATCACAGTACATTTTTATCCTGCCAGACCTAACTCCTCTGATCCCTCATAAATATCTTCCACCGGCAGCTCCTCCGCACTCTCACCATCCTCTTCTGTTATTTCTGTTCCGTCATTTTCTTCTTCCGTTTCAGAGTCCTTCGGAAACTCAATTACTTCAGCCGTATCACCACTTTCTGATATCTCCGGCTCTTCACTGGAATCATCAAATATCTCTTCCTCAGTATTATCGTCCGTCTTTCCTTCTTCAGAACTCATATTGAGTTCCTCGCTGCTCTCTTCTTCAGCTTTCTTTTCACTGTTTCGGATGATCTCAAGGGCTTCTGTTTCTGAAATAATGCCTGAATTATCTTCCATTGCATTTGCTTCCGGCACTTCATAATCATATACAAAGGTATTGACTGGCATAAGCTTGTTTAACTGCACATCATAGTCAAATACATGCCACAGGTATCCTTCCCTGTTAACCGGTACATTTGCCTGGTAGATCTGTTTTCCACCCCGGTAAACGGTTACTTTGGCTGACGAAGCAGATAATTCTGTACTCGCATCATCTTCACCGTTTGTATAATCGTATACATAAAAGCTATATTTTCTTCCGGTGAAGCCTTTGTATATGGTTGTTGTTTCCGGTCCATAGCTGCTTGTATCATCCAGATCCAGATTTGCTATTACATCTCCATCCTCTGAATATGCATTTTTATCCCTGTAGTATACATGGAAGTAGTCATCTCCGTTTTCATCAGCAGGTCCCAGCAGATGAGAATCCAGGTCTCGCGGAGTTTCTCCCCATGTAAGCACGATCTGAAGAAGTCCCTCATCTCCTGCACTGATATTGGTCGGTGACATTGTTACATCACGTTCACTGCATGCATTTGCCTGAACTACAACATTGATATGGGCAGAAACAAAATCTTCATTGCTTGCATTCAGCGTATAGTTTCCGGCTGGCACGGTCAACGTATAGGTTCCATCTGCTGATACGCCTTCTTTCACAGTCTCTCCGATCACATTATCCCAGCCCTTACGTAATTCATAAGTTACATTTTCTATATTTCCGCCGGTCATGGAATGAATAAATCTTCCACTCAGCTCACCATCTCCGGCTTCTGCTCTGGATACCATCAGGAAAGATTCTGCGTATGTGATCTGGTTCGCTGATACTTCCATGGAACTGCTCTCATATTTCTGGTAACCGGTTGCTGTGACAACAATTTTGTAGGTTCCTTCATCAAGATCATTAAATGAATAAGTTCCATCTTCTTTCGTGAAAGTTTTTTCAACCTTGACTGTTCCGGAATATGCTTCCACGCTGGCATTTTTTACAGGAGCTTTGCTGTTTGAATCCAAAACGCTTCCCTCAATGCTTCCGGCTCCGACTGTACATTTATCCACCAGTGTTCCATTTTCAAAATGAACCTTCAATTTAGTGGATTATCGTCATCATCAGACAGAAAATCCTTGGACAACGTATAATGCCATACCGTTTTCAGGAACTTTCCGACCACCGTATCCGGATTCAACTCACCCGCTGCGTAAATATAGGTTCTTACATCAGAACAAAGCACATTTCCGGCATCACGAACTGTATAGGATACGCTTGCCTTTGCCGCAGGTCCTACCTTAATATCAATTCCTGCCAGATCCCATGTCTCCAATGCAGTCAGATTTAATCCAAACTGAAGACCGCATTTCGCAGATCCTTCTATTGTGACCGGTGTCAAAGTCTGACTGAAATCATGGATAAATCTTCCATTTCCATCTTTGAATTCATATCCGCCAGTTGCTTCAACGGAATATTTCACAACAAACTGCCCGGACACATCATAAAACAGAGAAACCACCAGATCTGCAGAAAGACCAGTTGTACCAAGCTTTATAGGAACTCGTCCCAGTTCAAGTACATCGCTGACTGTTTCCATAGTTCCACTTGCATGTTTGATCTGCTGCTCTGAATTCACGCCACTTATATAAAGTCCGCCTTCGAAATCAGCTTTTCCTGTAACTGACGCAATAAAATGCCTTACCTCTATCTTTCCCCAGCTAAATCCAGCATCCAGCTTACAGCTTACATCCGGAATCGTAACAGCAACAGAACCGGACAACTTCACCTTATCATTAAATTTATGATTAAGATCAAATTTCAATTTACCTGGAACCGGAATACTTCCGCCGAGAGTAAGTCCTCCTGCCGGCACCTCACTTGAATTTTCCGGAATATACTCATATTGAACGCCCTCTGCAGTTACCTGCATATTTTCCGGATCTGCAATTCCTGCACCTTCAAAATCAATTGATTTGTAAACCTCTGAAATATCATCCGGTTTGCCGGCCTTAATGATCAGACGGCCCTGTCCGTCCTTTGTGATATTCTGGACTTTTAATGCAATATCTGTATCTGTTCCCATTTCCTTTGCAGAAAACAGTACAACCTTTCCGGTTTCCAGATTTTTATAAGCATTTCCATCTTTTACTGTGATCGTATAAGTTCCGTCACTGTTCTGGACAACATTGTATATATTTTTGGAAGTATCTTTGACTTCAACTACATTTGTTGCATAGGTAACCTTGCTGTCATAATTCTCATCGATTACTGAGTCCTCAGTGATCTGGTCGATAGCTTTTAAGATCTGAGCTGCATCATTTCCGTTAATTGCCTTCTCCGGTTCAAAGGTATCTCCATTCAGAGACAGCATATTCTTTTTCAGTGCAATAGCTACAACATTTTTATACCTGATCTGAGCCGCATCTGCACATGTCGGTTCTTCATCCGTAGTTTCATATCCCATAAGCATTACTGCTGTATATGCGGCAAACTCTCTTGTTGCATATTCGTCAGGATAAAAATATGGAACATCCTGCTCATCGGTTTCATCGGGAATGATTCCCATAGTTTTTGCAATTTCTGCTGCGATTCCATTTTCATTTTCTCTGGTATCAGCATAATAATAATTTTTGCTGTCAAACTGCTCTTCATACTTACAGCCAACTTTATCCAGAAGAAGTTTTACCCATTCACCTCTGGTGTATTCATGTCCGGAATCCTGCACGTATTTTTTCGTAACAAAAATCCTTGCAAAGATTTTTATTCCTTTTACTTTGGCAACGATCGATGTATTTCCCTCTCCGACTGCCTGGACAACACCTGTTTTTGTTACTGTTGCAATTTTCTGATCAGCAGATGACCAGCTTACTTTAACACCCTTTTCCTTAAAACCAAGCTGGATACTTTCCCCTTCTTCCAGAGTAGCTTTTTGATTTTTCAGTGTTGGTTTCACAACTGTTATCTTACATCGATATGTTCTCTTCTTGGAATCTTTAAAGGTTACTGTACATGTTCCTGTTCCTGTTACAGAAACCGTACCATCTTTTTTTTACCTTGGCAACCTTTGTATTTGAACTTGAGGCAGCTTTGATCACATCACCCTTTATCGAAAGTTTCCTGGATGTATTCGCTGTTCCCCATACAAATTTTAAGCTCTTTGCAGACAGATAAGGATTTTTTACAGTAACCTTACAGGTATATACTTTTTTTCCTATTTTAGCTTTAACCACGGTTGTTCCGGTTTTACTGCTGTTATTTTTCCCTTAGAGCTGACTTTAACGATTTTTTTATTGGCAGAACTCCATACCGTCTTTCCCGAAACACCGTTTACTTTTAACTGCAGACTTTTTCCCTTTACATACAATACGGCTTTTTTCACTGACATTCCCGGGCTTTTTACTGTAACCTTACAGGTTAATGTCTTTTTGGCAATTCTGGCCTTTACTGTTGCGGTTCCGGTCTTCACAGCCGTTATCTTTCCCTTTGACGAAACCTTTACAACTTATTATTGGAAGAAGACCATTTCACGGCTTTCTTCCAATTTACAACCTTTAACTGAGATGTTTTTCCCACGTACAAAACCTTTTTTTGTACTGTTCAGTCTGGGATTTACAGTTGCATTTGCTGGCATGCTGATTCCTAAGATCAACATCAGGATCAGCATCAGCGGCAGCAATTTTTTTTGATGCACTTTTTTCTCTTCATAAGCACTTTTTCCCTTCTGCTGTACTATGCTATAATGTTCACCAATTATAAATTTCGAGATCATTCGAAATCATTTATAATTAATTCCCCGTAAATTATCAGACTATCAACCAAGAAAGGAGAAAAATCATGAGTGTCACCGTAAATCCAAAAGCACGCCAAATTTTACCGGTTATTCTGGGCTGCTGCGTAATCGGAACTGTTTTTTTTCTGGCAATAACTATCTGTTCCGCCATAAAATATCATGATTACGTACCTGTAGATGCTGTTATATCATCTGTCAACCGCTCAAATAATCCTAACAAGCCTCATAGTTCCAATTATCATAACTATGTGAAGTACTCTTACACCTATAAGGAACAAAACTACACAGCTGACCGAATCGAGTTTTTACGCCTCGGCAAAGCCCCGGAAAGCATGTTCAGATTAAATGTGATCCGCAGAATCCAAACCAGATCCAGAATATCTATTCTATGACCATCTGTATTGTCTTCCTGGTAATCCTGATCATAACAGATTTCCTGCTCATTCTTATGATAAAGTCTTAATACTGTACAGCTATGCTCTAATTATATAACATTTTTATCTCTTGAACTTTGTCAAATTTGTCGCAAAGTGAACATTTTTTTGTCGAAAAAGTCCATAATATTTTTTTATCGCATTTGACATACTTCTACCATTGAAATCCTACTCG
>ENA-OQIM01000471-OQIM01000471.1-human-gut-metagenome-genome-assembly--contig:-NODE-471-length-15249-cov-1.765309_pt1 | contig 15249 bp, 18 predicted proteins | sample MGYA00242579_ERZ504744 | MGnify/ENA primary metagenome ERZ504744 (study PRJEB26092, sample SAMD00036441) | human gut metagenome | host: Homo sapiens | study: EMG produced TPA metagenomics assembly of...
ATAACAATTATCTGCGCGCATAGCGTTTCAGCATTGGAAGTACTTCGTTCAGAACTTCCAGACAGTAATCAACTTCTTCGAAGTATTCTCCTCTGAAAAGCTGATACGTACGGTATTCTCAATCTGTGCGTTACTCATTCCCATTGCTGAAAGTGTTGCGCTTGGTTTTCTCTTGTGGCTGGAGCATGCGCTTCCTGCTGATACATAAATATTTCTGTCCTCTAATGTGTGAAGCAGTACCTCGCTTCTGATTCCCAGAAAGCTGACGCTTAAAATATGAGGTGCACCCTCTCTGACAGGCATTCCATTGATCACTACATCATTCATCTTAGAAAGTCCCTCTGCCATACGTTCTTTTAACTGATAGAGATGTTCTGCTTTCTCATCAAAGTTCTGGTACATCATCTTCGCTGCAACGCCAAGTCCTGCGATTCCCGGTACGTTGTCTGTTCCGGAACGCATGCCGTTCTGCTGGCCACCGCCGAGAATGAGAGGCTGCACTTTTGCCTTGCTGTTGATGTACAGGAATCCAACTCCTTTTGGTCCATGGATCTTATGTGAGCTGACAGACAGAAGATGGATATTCCATTTCTTCGGATAAATACGATATTTGCCGAATGCCTGAATCGCATCTACATGATACAGCGCCTTCGGACACTTCTCCTGGATCATTGCACCGATTTTCTCTACAGGCATAACCGCACCGGTCTCATTATTTACCATCATTGTAGATACGAGAATGGTATCCGGCCTTAATGCTTTCTCCAATGCGTCAAGTTTTACTACTCCATGCCCGTCTACAGGAAGAATGGTCACTTCAAATCCCTGTTCCTGCAGAAAAGCTACCGGCTGGCTGACTGCAGCATGCTCTACTGCAGTTGTGATAATGTGATTACCGCTTCGTTTGTTGGCAAGCGCACCACCGATCAGAGCCAGGTTGTTTGACTCTGTTCCGCCGGAAGTGAACAGGATTTCTTTTTCTGTTACTTTCAGTATCTGTGCCAAAGTTCTGGCAGATTCTTTGACATACCCTTCTGCGTCTACACCTTTCTGATGCATGGCAGATGGGTTTCCGAAATCTTCCATCATTGTTTTTACCACGATGTCCTTTACTTCTTCAAAGCAGCGGGTCGTGGCTGAATTATCAAAATATGCTTCCATTTTTGTTCTCTCTTGTTTTTATTATTCATTTTCCAACTGGAACATCAAAACTGAAAGAATCGCAAGTCCTGCTGTCTCAGTTCTGAGGATTCGTCTTCCAAGTGTAATCGCATGGGCACCTGCTTCCAGTGCCTTTGCTACCTCTTCTTCCTCGAATCCACCCTCCGGTCCGATAAAGATACCGACAGACTGTCCAGGCTTAATCTCGCTGAGGATTTCTCTGGTTTCTTTCATTCCTTTGGCAAGTTCGTACGGGATCAGTTTTACATCTAACTGTTTCGCAAATTCCAGTGCCTGTTTGTAGGTCATTACTTCATGAATCTCCGGGATCAGCATTCGCTTGGACTGCTTTGCTGCACTCTCTGCGATCTGCTGCCAGCGAACCACCTTCTTTGCCGCCTTCTTAGCATCCAGCTTCACCACACATCGCTTTGTCTCTACCGGAATTACGGAAAAAGCTCCCAGCTCCACTGCTTTCTGGATGATCAGTTCCATCTTGTCTGCTTTCGGCAGTCCCTGAAAAAGATAAAGCTTATTGGGCAGCTCATATTCCGGCTCCTGTGCATAAAGGATGTGCAGCAGAACCTCATCCTCTCCCAGTTCTTCAATCTGACAGTGGTATTCTTTATCTCCTCCGTCACTGATCCACACATCCTCCCCACATTTCATGCGGGAGAACGTTTTTAATATGATTTACATCCGTCCCATTGATGTGGATACGGTGTGCCTCTTTCTCAATCTGATAAGGCTCCACAAAAAAACGCTGCATAGGATCAGTCCTTTCTTGCTGTTACGGAACCCACTCGCCTGATGTGTCACTTCTACGACCGTCAGGCCTGCTGCTTTTACTGCCTCCACTACAACTTCTTCTTTCACATCAAGAATACCGGAAGTAATGTAGTAAGCGCCTTTTTTCATCTGGTTTACAATTACCGGTGTCAGAGGGATCAGAACATCTGCAAGGATATTTGCTGTTACGATATCATATTTTTCATATCCTGCCTGATCCTGAATCGCTTTATCGTCAATGATGTTTCCGATCACCATATCAAAAGTTTTCATCCACGATCTGGTTTGCTTCTTTATTCTCTGCAACTGCAGGAACTGCACATGGATCAAGGTCTGTTCCCAGTACATGTTTCGCACCAAGTTTCAGGGCAACGATACCAAGGATACCGCTTCCGGTTCCTACGTCAAGCATCTCTGTATCCGGTGTTACATATTTCTTTAACTGGCGAATCACAAGCTGAGTAGTCTCATGCATACCTGTACCGAAGGCTGTACCCGGATCAATGTGGAGGATCATCTTGTCTTTATCCTCTGCTTTTACTTCTTCCCATGACGGTACGATAAGGATATCATCTACATAGAACTGGTGGAAATACTGTTTCCAGTTGTTGATCCAGTCCTTGTCCTCTGTCTGAGATTCTTCAATGGTAGCTTCTCCGATGTCCATAAAATTCTTCAGGTCATCTAATGCTTCACGAACATCTTTCAGGATTGCTTCTTTGTCTGCATCTTCTTCCAGATAAAAATTCAGATAGGCAACGCGTCATCTGCAGGTCCTTCCGGCATAATATCTACAAACATCTGAGCCTTGTCTTCCTCAGTCAGAGGCTGTTTGTCCTGAATTTCCACGCCTTCAATGCCGACTTCTGCAAGTGTGCTGATAACGATATCTTCTGCTTCTGTTTTCGTTTTTACTGTAAAACGGTTCCACTTCATTGTAATTGTCTCCATTTCTTTATGTTATATAATTAACTATTATCATCCAAAATATGTCTGACCCATTCTCTGTTACTCTGCAGCTATTCCCATAATGCAGCATCTCACCACATCCAGTCAATTCTTATTTACCCACCGACTGCATGCTTCACTTATTTTTTCAAAAAAATGTCTGAATATCTCGTGGCGGTTTCCTTTGCTGTAAAATCTCCACGCCAGTTCTACCAGTGCAACTCCGGCAATGGCATCCACCAGATAATGCTGTTTAAGCACCTGGGTAGAAATAATGATCAGTATTGCAAATATCAGTGAAAAATGCTGATACCATTTTGGAATATTCTCTGATTTACTAACTCCGCGCCAGCTCAGCCAGCTTACATAACAATGGATTGACGGAAATAAGTTAGACGGACTGTTTCCACCATCCATGAGATAAACAAACTTAAGCATCTGCTGGGACCATGTAGTTCCTGCAATCTCAGGTCTGACATTGGTAGTTGGCAAAACCAGAAAAATAATAAAACATGTAATATGAACAGTCAGATCAGTTGCCACAAACCGATAAAATCCATCTTTTCCTCTCTGTGCAGCCAGAATATAATTCACTGCCCAAAAAGGAAATGCCAGAATATAAATCCAGATAAACTGTGGTATTAACGGCACTGCCCTGTCCAGTGACATGGTAAAATCAAAATGATATCTGTCTGCTGTCAGTACTCCGCTTCCCCAGTAAATAAGACAGTTTAATACAAAAATGCTTATCAGCGGCAAAATTACCCATACAGGGAGATACTTCTCCCTAAAAGCTGCGATCTTCTCTGTTTTTGTCAAATATCTCTCCATTTCTCAGGAAACTTTTATTCCTGTCTGTTCATCTGATTTTTACCGTACTCTTCAATATACACGACTATACAAAAAAAGAAAAGAGGGTAAACCTTCTTTTCTTTAATTTTCTTTTATAATTAATCCTCAAAAGTCTCTTTTAATTTATCCATGAAACTTCTTTTTCTTCTTTTCCGGTTTTTCAAAATCATCAGAATCTTTTGATTTCGGACGGTTACCACACGCCTCATCGAATTTGCGCAGTGCTTCTTTTGCTTCTTCGTTGAGGTTTGTAGGAACCTGCACAACAAAAGTCACATAATGATCGCCACGTACATTCTTGTTTCTCAGAGACGGTACACCTTTTCCCTTCAGACGGATCCTTGTGTCTGTCTGAGTTCCGGGTTTCACTTCATATTCAACCTCTCCATCCACTGTGTTGATACGTACAGTACCGCCCAGTGCTGCCTGCGCGTATGTAAGAGGCGCAGTAGAGAAGATATTCATATCCTGTCTCTGGAAGATCGGATGACGTGCAACATTTACTTCTACAAGCAGATCGCCTCTCGGACCTCCGTTTGTACCCGGTTCACCCTTCTCACGGATGCGGATGCTCTGACCATTGTCAATACCTGCAGGTACAGATACCTGAATCTTCTTTCTTGAAGATGTATATCCGGTTCCGCGGCAGGAAGTACATTTATCCTTGATGATCTTACCTGATCCATGACAATCCGGACAAGTCTGTACATTACGCACCATTCCAAACATGGACTGCTGTGTATAAACAACCTGACCTTCTCCATGACATTTCGGACAGGTTACCGGTGAAGTACCCGGCTTCGCACCTGTTCCATGACAGGTGGTACACTCGTCTTTCAGTACGATCTCCAGTTCCTTCTCACAGCCAAAGACAGCTTCTTCAAAAGTAATATTTACGCGTGCGCGGAGATTAGCTCCCTTCATCGGACCATTATTGGCACGTCTGCTTCTGCTGCCGCCGCCAAATAAATCGCCGAAAATATCGCCGAAGATATCACCCATATCAGCACCGTTAAAATCAAAACCTCCGAAGCCGCCGCCGGCACCTCCGCCACCGTTTTCAAAAGCCGCATGGCCAAACTGGTCATACTGTTTTCTCTTCTCCGGATCGCTTAAGATGGTGTAAGCCTCTGTTGCCTCTTTAAATTTCGCCTCAGCCTCTTTATCTCCTGGATTTACATCCGGGTGATACTTCTTGGCCAGCTTACGATATGCTTTTTTAAGTGTTGCGTCATCGGCGCTTTTGTCCACGCCTAAGACTTCATAATAATCTCTCTTATCAGCCATGATTTTAATCCTATACCCGTTTTATTTATAACACAACTATTCAGTGAGAGAGACTCTCCCACTGAACAGTTATTATTGATATTTCCGTTGCAAATCTCTGCTTTTACAGAAATGTCACATTATACTTCTTTGTAATCAGCATCTACAACATCATCGTTGTTTCCTGCATCTGTGCTGCCTGCTGCACCGCCGCCCATATTCATGTCCGGTCCTGCCTGGCCGCCTGCCTGCTGTGTCTGCTCATACATTTTAGCGAAAAGCTTCTGAGCACTTTCCATCATCTTCTCCTGAGCAGCTTTGATATCTGCTACCTGAGAATCTGTCATCTCTTCTGCATTTGCAGTCTGAGACAGTAAATCTTTCAGTGCGTTCAGGTCTGCTTCTACAGCAGCTTTATCATTAGCATCGATCTTGTCTCCGGCTTCTTTCAGTGCATTCTCAACCTGGAATACCATGGAATCAGCATTGTTTCTTGTATCGATTGCTTCTTTACGTTTCTTATCCTGTGCTTCAAACTCAGCAGCTTCTTTTACTGCCTTGTCGATATCGGAATCAGACATGTTAGAACCAGCTGTGATTGTGATGTGCTGTTCTTTACCTGTTCCAAGATCCTTAGCAGATACATTTACGATACCGTTTGCATCGATATCAAATGTAACTTCAATCTGCGGAACACCACGACGTGCTGGCGGGATTCCGTCCAGACGGAACTGGCCAAGGGATTTGTTGTCTTTTGCAAACTGACGCTCACCCTGTACAACGTTGATATCTACTGCTGTCTGGTTGTCTGCTGCTGTTGAGAAAATCTGGCTCTTTCTTGTAGGAATTGTAGTATTTCTCTCAATCAGTCTTGTTGCAATACCACCCATTGTCTCGATGGACAGTGACAGTGGAGTAACATCCAGAAGAAGGATATCACCTGCACCTGCATCACCTGCAAGTTTACCACCCTGGATAGAAGCACCAAGTGCTACACACTCATCCGGGTTCAGGTTCTTGCTTGGCTCTTTGCCTGTTAACTGTCTTACTTTATCCTGAACAGCCGGGATACGGGAAGATCCACCAACCAGAAGTACCTGGCCAAGTTCAGATGCTGTGATACCTGCATCTGAAAGTGCACGACGTACCGGTTCTGCTGTCATTTCTACTAAGTCATGTGTTAATTCATCGAATTTAGCTCTTGTAAGGTTCATATCGAAGTGTTTCGGGCCTTCTGCTGTAGCTGTGATGAATGGCAGATTGATGTTTGTAGTTGTTGCGGAAGAAAGCTCTTTCTTTGCTTTCTCTGCAGCTTCTTTTAATCTCTGAAGTGCCATCTTATCATTGCTTAAGTCTACGCCTTCTGCTTTCTTAAACTCTGCAAGCATGTAATCTGTAACTTTCTGGTCGAAGTCATCACCACCAAGACGGTTGTTACCTGCTGTGGAAAGTACTTCGATAACGCCGTCACCGATTTCGATCACAGATACATCGAATGTACCGCCACCTAAATCGTATACCATGATCTTCTGTTCTTTTTCATTGTCAAGACCATATGCAAGAGCTGCTGCTGTTGGCTCGTTGATGATACGTTTTACATCAAGACCTGCGATTTTACCGGCATCTTTTGTTGCCTGACGCTGAGCATCATTGAAATATGCAGGAACTGTGATAACTGCTTCTGTAACTTTCTCACCAAGGTATCCTTCTGCATCTTTTTTCAGTTTCTGAAGAATCATAGCGGAAATTTCCTGTGGAGAATATTTCTTGTCGTCAATTGTTACACGATAGTCAGTACCCATCTCTCTTTTAATGGAAGAGATTGTTCTCTCTGCGTTTGTTACTGCCTGACGTTTTGCAGGTTCACCTACAAGACGTTCTCCTGTTTTTGTGAAAGCGACAACTGATGGTGTTGTTCTTGCGCCTTCTGTATTAGCGATAACTGTTGGCTGTCCACCTTCCATTACGGCTACACAGCTGTTTGTTGTACCTAAGTCAATACCAATGATTTTTCCCATAATCTTGTTCCTCCTGTTTATTTTCAACTAGATTTGATATATTCTATATTTTCATGTAAATTAGTTGGCTACTTTTACCATACTGTGGCGGACTACGAAATCCTTGTAGGTGTAACCCTTCTGGAATTCTTCTACCACAATATTCTCACCAGCTTCTTCATCCTCCACATGCATTACTGCGTTGTGGAAGTTCGGATCAAATTCCTTACCCACTGCTTCAATCGGTTTCACGCCCAACTCATCTAATGTGGTGATCAGCTGTTTGTAGATCATCTTCATGCCATCTGCAAAAGAATCTCCTTCAGGTGCCTGTGCAAGACCTCTCTCGAAGTTATCCACAACCGGAAGCATTTTCTCAACTATGTCCTTGGCTCCGATGATATACATGCTGGATTTCTCTTTCTCCGTTCTCTTACGGAAGTTATCGAATTCAGCCATGTTTCGTTTCAGCCTGTCTGTAAGTTCTTCAATCTGCTGTTCAAATTTATCTTTTCTTTTTCTTCTTGCCGAAGAAAGATGTTTTGGATTTGGTTTCTTTATCGTCGTCTGCCTCAGGGGCTTTCTCCGCTTCTGCGTCCTGTCCTGCCGTTGCTTTCCGGCGATTCTTCTGTCGGCTCGTTCACAGTTTCTGTTTCCGGAATGTCTTTCTCTGTTTCTTCCTGCTCATTTGCCGTGTTTTTATTTCTTCTGACACCTTTGTTTTACCGCCTTTCTGCCTGGCTGCTAGCCGTCTTCATTGCTTTTATTTTTTATGAAACCTGATCAAGTTCGACCTTGAGGGTCTTCAAGCTGTTTACTACATTCTCGTAATCCATTCGCTTCGGTCCTACAATACCGATCGTTCCATGCATTCCCTCTCCCAGTTCATAGGTTGCGGTTACAACGCTGCAATCCTTCATGGTCGAGATCGGAAGTTCGTCTCCGATGTACACCTGAACTCCGGTATTGTCATCTGCCATCCGCTCCTTGACCAGATCTACCAGCTGCTGCTTCTCCTCGAAGTGGAGATCAGTCCGGTTGCTCTCGTCGTATCCGATAACTCCGGATACTTGAAGAAGTTCGTGGCTCCTGACGTATAGATTTCCATGTCGTCCTCATCCACATGAATCGTAGCTGCACTGCATCCAGCACCTTGGCCACCAGCTTACTGTGAATACCTGCCTGTTCCTTAAGTCTGGCGATCATTCCAAGATTGATATCCTGGATCGCAGTCCGTTCAGATTGGTATTCAGAAGCAGGTTCAGCTTCAGGATCGTCTCATCGTCCATCTCTTCATCCAGATCGATGATCTGATTTCGGATGACGTTGCCTTCGCATACAACAACTGCTACCAGCTGCAATTCATTGACACGGGATAACTGAATAAATTTCAGTTTGCTTCCGCTGTACTGAGGAACCGAAACCATCGTTGCGTAATTGGTGTTCGAGGCGAGGACACGTGCTACATTCTTAAGCACTTTCTCCATCTTATCTGTCTTCTCGATCATCAGATTACGGATCTCTGCAATCTCGTCTTCCTTCTCCCGCATCAGTTCATCCACATAAAGCCTGTAGCCCTTATCAGAAGGTATTCTTCCTGCCGATGTATGTGGCTGAACGATATATCCCATGTCTGTCAGATCAGACATCTCGTTCCGGATTGTTGCTGAGCTGACATTCAGATCCTTGTCCTTGGAAATCGTCCTGGATCCTACTGGTTCGCCTGTCTCCATGTATGTCCTGATGATCGCCTTGAGAATCCGTTTCTTACGATCTGTCAGTTGTTCATCCATGTTCCCAGCTCCTTTCCGTTTAGTCTGTTAGCACTCATCATTAAGGAGTGCTAACATCTATAGTGTTAAGATAGCACTGTCGTTATTATTTGTCAACAGATAATTACGAATTTTTTGAAAAAAACATAAAAATCACAGTTCCGACACAGATAGGGAAACTCCGACAATTCTGGCAGGACCTTCTCTGTGTTCGACACTGTGATTCTCTTAATCTTCCTGTATTATGATATATCTGTTTTACTTTACAGACCGCTTCTGCGGATCGCTTCTACTACTTCTTTGATCTTCTCCGGAGGGAGTACCAGTGCGAAACGTACATATCCTTCTCCGTGCGGGCCAAAGCTTGCTCCTGGTGTCACGATGACGCCGGCTTTTCCATCAGTTCCATACAGAATGCCATGCTGTCTGTACGTCCTCCCGGGATCCTTGCCCAGACGAACATCGTTCCCTTGCCATTTGGAAGGTCCCAGCCGATCTCGCGGAGACCATTGCAGAGTGCATCCCTTCTCTCCTGATACATCTGGCACTGCTCCTGAACGCTTTCAAGAGGTCCTTTGAGTGCCGCGATCGCTGCTTTCTGGATCGGAAGGAACATTCCGAAATCAATCTGGCTTCTGAGTTTGCGGAGTGCCGCGATCACATCCGGGCGGCCTACGAGAAAACTGATCCTTGCGCCTGTTACATTAAAGGACTTGGAAAGCTGAAGAATTCTACGCCAATCTCCTTTGCTCCTTCTGTTGCAAGGAAACTTCCACCATGTGCTCCGTCAAAGATGATGTCGCTGTATGCATTGTCATGGATGATCAGAATGTCATATTTCTTCGCAAATGCTATAATTTCTTCGTAAAGTCCCGGAGTGGCAATGCTTCCTACCGGGTTGGATGGCAGAGAAACTACCATGTATTTGGCTTTGCGTGCTACTTCCTCCGGGATATCCTTTACATATGGAAGAAAATCGTGCTCTGCGACGAGCGGATAGTAGTATGGCTCTGCTCCTGCCATCAGGCTGCCTGCGGCAAATACCGGATAACATGGGTCTGGAAGAAGGACAACATCTCCCTCATCGCAGAGTGCCATTCCAAGATGTCCCATTCCTTCCTGGCTGCCGTAAACGGTCATGACCATGTCCGGTGTCAGCTCTACGTCAAAACGTTTCTTATAATAGTCACAGACTGCTTCCAGAAGTTCCGGAAGATCCCTGAGACTGTATTTCCAGTTATTGTCATCCATGGCCGCCTCTGCCAGAGCTTTCTTGATGTGTTCCGGTGTTTTGAAGTCCGGCGTTCCCACACTCATATTATAAAATTTTCATGCCCTGTGCTTCCAGTTCCATACGTCTGCATTCAGGGCTGCAAAGATTTCTTCTCCAAATCTGTCTAATCTCTTGGAAAACTGCATATCGATTTACCTCTTTCGTTTCTGTTCAGGCATCATACCTGCCGTTCGTTCTATTGTAGCACTCTCTCCATTACTGTACAAGAGTAAAGTACACTAGTCATCCAATTCTTCCAGATTTTTCTTAAGTTCGATCATCTTGTCACGGAGTTCTGCTGCCTGTTCGAAGTTCAGACTTGCTGCTGCCTCGCGCATCTGCTTCTCAACTTTGGTGATCAGCCTGGTAAGTTCTTTGCGGTTCATGGACTCCGGATCTTTCTTGAGTTTCGCTTCAGTCTCGGCAACTGCCTTGGAAACTGTGATCAGGTCGCGGACTGCTTTTCTTAATTGTGGTCGGCGTGATTCCATGTTCTTTGTTGTAGGCTTCCTGGATGCTTCTTCTTCGCTCGGTCTCCTGAATGGCTTTTCGCATGGAATCGGTCATGACGTCCGCATACATGATAACGTGGCCTTCGCTGTTTCGGGCGGCTCGGCCGATCGTCTGGATCAGAGAAACTTCTGAACGGAGAAAACCTTCTTTGTCTGCATCGAGGATTGCAACCAGTGTGATCTCCGGGATGTCAAGACCTTCTCGGAGAAGGTTGATCCCGACAAGTACGTCAAAGACATCCAGTCGCATATCGCGGATGATCTCTGCACGTTCCAGCGTGTCAATGTCAGAGTGGAGGTAGCGGACGCGGATTCCTACATCCTTCATGTATTCCGTCAGGTCTTCTGCCATTCGTTTAGTCAGAGTCGTGATCAGGATCTTGTGGCCCTTGTCCACTTCTTTGTTTACTTCGCTGATCAGATCGTCGATCTGTCCTTCGACCGGGCGGACTTCTACCTTCGGATCGAGAAGTCCTGTCGGACGGATGATCTGTTCTGCACGGAGAAGTTCGTGCTCTGCCTCATACTGTCCCGGTGTTGCAGAGACAAACAGGACCTGGTCGAGTTTGTTTTCGAACTCATCGAAGCTTAACGGGCGGTTGTCCTTGGCAGATGGCAGGCGGAAACCGTAGTCGACAAGCGTCTGCTTACGGCTTTGGTCTCCGGCGTACATTCCACCGACTGAGAGACTGTTTTGTGGGACTCATCTATAATAAGAAGAAAATCATCCTTAAAGTAGTCCATCAGGTATATGGCGGCTGGCCCGGTGCAAGCCCGGTAAGGTGTCTCGAGTAGTTCTCGATTCCGGAACAGAAGCCGGTTTCTTTCATCATTTCTACATCGAAGTTGGTACGCTCGGCGATACGCTGCGCTTCAATCAGCTTATCCTCGCTCTTGAAATAGGAAACCTGTTCTTTCATTCTTCCAGGATCGCATCGGCTGCTTTCTGGATTTTTTCCTGTGGAACAACGTAATGGGATGCAGGGAAAATCGCAGCGTGCTTCAGTTCATTGCGGATCTCACCTGTCAGAACATCTACTTCTGTGATGCGGTCAATCTCATCTCCGAAGAATTCTACGCGATCGCACGGTCTGAGTAGTTGGCAGGAAAAATCTCCAGCACATCGCCCCGCACGCGAAAAGTACCTCGATGGAAATCCATCTCGTTGCGGTTATACTGGATATCGATCAGTTCTTTGATCACATCATCCCTGTCCTTCTCCATCCCCGGGCGCAGAGAGATCATCATATCAAAAAAATTCTTCCGGTGCACCCAGACCGTAGATGCAGGATACAGAGGAAACCACTATGACGTCTTTGCGCTCGCAGAGTGCCGCCGTTGCAGAGAGGCGGAGCTTATCGATCTCGTCGTTAGTGGAAGCGTCCTTTGCTATATAGGTGTCGGTAGATGGGACGTATGCTTCTGGCTGGTAGTAATCATAATAGGAGACAAAGTATTCTACTGCGTTCTCAGGGAAGAATTCCTTCATCTCGCCGTAAAGCTGCGCTGCCAGTGTTTTATTGTGCGCAAGTACCAGGGTTGGTTTGTTGAGCCGGGCGATGACATTCGCCATCGTGAAGGTCTTACCGGAGCCGGTGACACCAAGCAAAGTCTCGAACTGGTTGCCTTCCTTGAAGCCCTTGACTAGCTGCTCGATTGCCTGCGCTGATCGCCGGTGGGGTGATATTCGGAGTGTAGTTTGAAGATTTGTTGTGAATTTTGCACAAAAGCACCTCCTGGTTGTATGTTGAAAAAGTTCAATGCTATTCTTTTTGCAATTCTATTGCATTTGTGTTTCCAAATATTTCTCACATAAATGATTATTTAGAAGAGATGGCAAAGACCATCTACGACTATTGGTTTGTGCAGTTTGAGTTTCCTGATGGAAACGGAAATCCATATAAAACTTCAGGTGGAGCCTTATTATACAATGAAGTTCTCAAAAAAGAGATTCCATTTCTTCACTTTTTGCAATAGGTTTGATATCCACATCAGAATCCGAACGGAAGTCACCCCTTGCATAAGAACCATAAAGGATTATCTGGCGTACATGAGAGCCATAAATCTTTTTGATAGCCTCCACATATTCTTCAATTAAATCCTGCATAAGCTTAGACATACATCTCACCTCACTTCTCATCTACCTCAATTGTGTCCATCATTGCTATTTTTAGTATATCATTTCACATAAAAGAAGTACAGAACAAGCGAATATTTGTTCTGTACTTTTTATAAGTTCTATTCTATCAGACCTCCACCTCAAACGGCAGCCGATCGAGGATGTCTTTCTGCATATCCACTCCCGGGTAGACTTCGATCAATTTCAGGCCTTTGGGGGTGAGGCGGAAGACGCAGCGTTCTGTTACGTAGAGGACTTTCTGGCCGTTTTCGATCGCGCGTTTTGCGGAGAAGCTGATGCTTGAGACGTTCTCTACAAATTTAGGGATCTCGCCTTCTTTGTGGATGGTTACGACACCCTTTTCCTGGGTGACTTCCAGACCTTTGGCGTTGAAAGTCATGCAGAAAACTACGGTTGGGGTCTTGGCTGTGATATTGGCAAAGCCACCGATGCCTGCAAAGGCCCCTGTTCCTCTGTGGGCATTGATATTTCCGTAACGGTCTGCCTCCAAACCGCCCATAAAGCAGATATCCAGCCCACCGTTGTCATACAGGTCAAACTGGTTTGCCATATCATAAACGGAAGCGGCACCAATCATTGCCCCAAATGCTTCGCCCGAAACAGGAAATCCCCCGATTCCTCCGGACTCCACCGTGAGCGTGATCATATCGAGCATCCCACTCTTTCGCGCATATCTGGATACCATTTCCGGAATTCCGATTCCTATGTTTACAATATCATCCACTCGCAGCTCTTTAGCGGCTCTTTTTCCTATGATATTTGCCGGAACGTTGTTTTTACGCTGCTTCTGGGAGAGGTCATTGATCTTCTCATTCCAGGTATGCCATTCTTTGTACGGGATCTCAAAACTTCCGGTAAGTGCCGTGTATGCTTCATTTCGCTCCTCCGGCTCTGCCACAACGATCGCATCGACCAGACAACCCGGAATGATGGCGTTACGCGGACGGGACGGCGTGTCTACGAGACGATCCACCTGTACGATGACCTTTCCACGGTTTGCTTTGACCGCCTGACAGATGGACAGTGCGTCGCCGGACATGAACATATCATCAAAGGTGATATTTCCTTTTCTGTCTGCAGCAGTTCCCTTGATCATGGCAATCGTGATCTTTGGAAGTTTATAATAAAGAAATTCATCCCCATCCACTTCCACATGCTTCACCAGTGAATCATCGATGGAAATTCTGTTGATCCCCGGTCCTTCTCTCCTCGGATCAACAAAAATATCCAGTCCGACTTTGGACAAAGCTCCCGGAAGACCGCCTGCCTGTGCACGGATTGCATGAGAAATACACCCAAGCGGCAGATTATACGCCTCAAATCTGTCCTCCAGCACCAGTTTTTGGTGCTCATCATCGCGCCAAAATGACCGCAGATCAGCTTGTCCACCGCACCTTCCCGAATATATCCTTCCGCATTATGTTCGTCATCCCAGACACCAATCCGGCACTGGATACGATCGTCAGATGCGTCGGCGACTGCATTTTCTGATATCTTCGGTATAATGCCTCGTGGAGTTCAGTCGGGTTTTCGATCCCTACAAATGAATTCACGCAGATACAGTCCCCGTCCCGGATCAGACGGATGGCTTCATCTGCATTCATGATCTCATACATACTTATTTCCTCTCAAATACGGTCTCGCCGCCAAGGATCGTCATATCCACCTTCGTGGTCTTGATCTCATCCGGGTCGATCTCATAGAGGTCTTTCTCAAGCACAACAAAATCCGCGTTCTTTCCAGTCTCGATCGTACCGTTCTCATCCCCTGTGTACGACGCATAAGCAGCATATTTTGTAAAAAGTTTCACTGCCTCATCTACTGTCAGGCGTTCCGACGGATCCAGCCTCTTTCGGCTCGCCGTTTATATTCTTGCGGGTCACGGCAAAATAGATGTTTTCCATTGCATCGAAACTTACCACCGGTGCATCAGAGCCGCCGGATGCATGGATGCGAGATCCAGCATGGTCTTCCATGCATAAATACCTTCCATACGATGTGTTCCGATGCCGGTTCTACGGTATTCATATCAAGATCGACAAATACAGGCTGAATGTATGCCAGAATGTCGTTTTCTTTCATTGCTCGCAGGATCCGCGGTTTGTGATCTGACAGTGGACGATTCCATGTCTGCCCTTGGCGTTATCCTTACGGTATGGAGATTTCGCGATCGCCTCGATCACCATATCCATCGCACGGTCGCCAATGCAGTGTACTGCCGCCTGCATCTGATGCTGGTCAAAAAATGCGAACAGCTCATCCAGTTCTTCCTGCGTGAAGATAATGTTCCCGCAGTTTCCAGGCTGTCCTCATATGGCTCGTTCATCGCTGCAGTTCTCGCACCAAGAGAACCATCCTGAATGAGCTTCATCGGCCCGATCGTAAATGATCGCCCCTCTGACCAGTACGATATCCCTCTTCCACAAATGCCTTGGCGTCATCAAAACGCTCAAACAGGCACTGCTCATAATGGCGGACATTCAGCTCGCCTCTCGCATCCAGTGCTTTGTAGGCATTCATGATACGCTTCCAGTTTTTG
>ENA-OQIM01000474-OQIM01000474.1-human-gut-metagenome-genome-assembly--contig:-NODE-474-length-15216-cov-6.175227_pt1 | contig 15216 bp, 14 predicted proteins | sample MGYA00242579_ERZ504744 | MGnify/ENA primary metagenome ERZ504744 (study PRJEB26092, sample SAMD00036441) | human gut metagenome | host: Homo sapiens | study: EMG produced TPA metagenomics assembly of...
CTGATATCATATAAATATCGTCAATAAACAGCACAAACTATTCGAACGCCTGCTACATCATTGAGATATGTCTGTATATTTTCTGTTGTAAATTCATATCCCATCTTCTGCAGTTTATCGTAAATACTATTGGGCTTCTTAATTCTTGTTTTTATAAAAGAAATAGGATTTCGATTGTTCTCAACTGAAAATTCATCATCCAAAACCTCAAGTTAGTTTGTATCTCCCGAATAGCACAACGATACATCATCATTAAATTATAAAATTTTGTAGCATTATTTAAAAACTGTAGTGATTCCGGACTGTCCATCCAGAGTTTTGTTACTTCATCCTTTGTCATGGTACTTTCCTTTCTACTTCATCTTTAATTGATATATAGATATATCCAAGTCTTGTGAAGTGCACAAGCGCTGGAATCTTCACTCTGGAATCTTCTGGTCTTCCCATAAGCATTATAACCTCCAATACGTCATCTGTTTTTCTTTCGAGGATCTGTTGGCTTTACCGCATCTTTTGGTATTAGCCAAGTCTTTCCCTTTTTCTCTGCTCCAGGCACTCTTCCCTGGCTACATAAAAGAGAAATTCTTCTAGATGAAATTCCCCATATTTTTGACATTTCGATCGTTGTTATATAATCCATAATTTTCCTCCAAACGATACAACAAGCCTATTATAAGTATATTCTTTTATCGGAATAGTTTCAACCAAAATTAAGTTTTCTTCTAGGTTGTTTGATTTGTTATTGTTTTCTAAGATTTTCACAAAAACACCTGGTAAATAATCTTTTAAAATCATCTACCAGGCTTTATTGTTTATCTTACACCCAAATCAGCCCCTCTCTCCAGCTTATCTTTTCCCTGCTTTTCCTGGATAATTTTCTTATTGATTTCCAAGCGTTCATGGATTGATGGTTTCTTCTCTTTTCCCGTCATTGCTCTCTTTTGTGCTACTGGCTTTCTTTCAGCTTTCCCTGCGTCCTTAACTGCTGTATTTGCTTCAACGCCGGCTCTTGACACAGCTTCTCTGCTCTCATTTTTCTCTGTCACCTGCTGTTCTCGTCTCTCCTTCACACCTTTTTCTTCCAGACTGCAAAAACTCTGCAAATACGGCAGAACATGATTCTGCATATCCGTCAGATCTTCCATATACTTCTGATACTCTTCATTACCTTTTCCTTGCTGATAACTAATCCAGCTTTCATCTGTCAATTTCATTTCATTCTGCATCTTTAACTGACTGATGATACCACCGTTTCCGGTACCAATCTCTATCTTACCTTGAAAATGGTGCAGCATCTTATCACCCTTCTCAGCATAATATACTGTAAAAAACATCTGTGCTGTCGTTTTTGGTTCGTTGGTGTTTGGATCACGGTCAGCATACCAGGCTTTGTCCTGTTCTACGGTTTTGGAATCCAGATCAGATAACTTTTGACATCTTGGACTCCCCAACTCACTTTTCTCACAATAATTCACATACACCATCGGCTCCATATCTTTTGGAAGCTCCGGTTTATAGGCTTTCAGTCTTTCCATCAATACACCTGCACGAACAGACAGGTCGCATTCTTCGTCCACAATATCCTTCAGATAAGAAATATAAGAATGTGCATTGCCACTCTGCAAATCCAACATCACCTCTTGTACCGTATTTTCTCCCGGCTCCACATTATCTCGATACTCATACGGATCAAAAGCTTCTGCAATCTCATCCAATGCCTCTGCCAGCTGTTCTGTGGTCATCTTCTCTGGATACATTGCTTCTCGAACATCTCGCATCGGTACATACTTGTAGTCCGGCAATGCTTCATGAATTTTCTCAATTCCTTCCCGTACCAGTGCAAGCTCCTCATAAAACCGAACATCATCCATCAGATTCCCAAATACGGTATTTCCTTTTACGATTGCAAATTCGGCTTCATCATAGTAACTGTCTTCCGGATCACGATAGATAATTCCCATTGAGCATCCGAGATAAGCTGTTTCTGGATTCTCCCTATATTTTTCATAGACTGCAGCTATCTGATTAACATCGGTACTTTTTTCATAAGCTCCCATATCATGGAACTCATCGCATTCTGCCGCAAAGTATTCCAGATACGGTTCTTTCTTCGGCGGCATATTATTGAGGACATTATCAATCATGTTATAATTCACCTCTTCCAGTTCCTCCACCTTTGCCAACGGCTTATATTCTCCCTGGCTGTTCTGAATCTCCGCCATTACAACCTCATCCATTTCTTCTACTTTTTCCATCAGCTGATCATAATCTCCACGGATGCGTTCTCCAGTCCAGCCTTCGTCTTCCAGAAGTTCCTCTGCCGCTTCTTTAATAGAAATTTCATCATTTTCATAGACGCCACCATCCATCAGACGGAAATCTTCATCGTAAAAGGAATAATCGTATCCTTCTTCTGTTCTCTGAATAGCAAAGTAACGTTCTCCTACCTCATATGCCAGTTCACTAAGAACCTGTTCTTCCAGATTCAGGAAAGAATCCAGTTGTTCAAAACTGATACTGTCTACAAAATGAGCTGTTACTTTTTCCCCGTCATTCAGAACTACGATATCACTGACAGACAGGGAATGTCCTCGGAAGTCTTCCGGTCTGTCAATGTTGAACCTTTCAAAAATATCTTCCAGTGACATATTTCCCGATAAGTCTCCAACATAGACCAGCTTATAATCTTCTTTTTTTTATCTGCATACCATGACTTTCAATAAAGCGCATATTCATAAATGCATAGTTTTCGCCCGGTGAATCATCCTTGATCTGATAAATACCAAAGGTTCGCCTAGTTCCTAACAACAGGTTTGCCTCTTTCAAAGACTGAATCTGTGGATATTTCTGCATTTCCCATTCCAGGTTACGGAAACGCTCCAGTTCTGCCATGGACATCTGATAATGCTCCGGTCCTCGTTCAATTTCCATGCGTTCCGTGACATAGATCGGTGACGAAAAATTAGTGATCAGATAGATATCTGCTCCGGCATCGTATAATTCAGTGCTTCTTCCTGATCAATGACACTCATAGGCTCCTGAAATGCTCCAAAATCTTCATCTGCATAATCCAGATCCTGATCCCTTATCCGTTCCCACATCTGTAATTCCATGCCAAACAGCCCTTCGTGTGCCTGTATCATTTCTTTACTTGCATACTCTCCCTTACCGCCATCGCTGCCCAGGCAATAAATCTTAGAACCCATTCTGTGATAATCCAAAGCTGCTTCTTTTCTGAGCGGCACCATGTCTTCTGCTGTATATCCATAATCACGTAATTCCAGCTTACCTATGGTTGGATCTGGTAGGTCCTGAATATCCATTTTTGCATCATCCAGAAGTTCCTCTACTTTATCTTCATCTGCCTGATTGATTGCATCTGTCAGATTTCTTACCAACGTCCTTACTTTCTCTTCCTCGCCAATCAGATTTGCATATTCAAAAATCTGTTCCTTTACATCCGCTGGAATCTCTATTTCCATGTGTTCTGCACGGTCTATCTGTTCCTGCGTATATTCCTGCATTTTCTGCGTTTCTTTTCCTGATATCATATTTCTCGCCATTCAAATTCCTCCTGTGTTCTAAAAAATGGCATAACCGGCAGAACCTTCTTCTACCAAATTATGCCATCTTTCCTGTTTACTTATTCCAAACCGAAGTCCCGTTTTCTGGTTTCCTTGCCAGTTTCACTTTCCCGTTGACTCTTTTTCTTTTATAAATCTGCAGTTTCTCATGGATAGAACCTCGTGCCGGTCTTTCTTCTTTCTCTTTTGATTCCGACTGCTCTGTTTCTGTATCTTCCCGCTCATCCATATTGAGAAGTGCATTTAACTCTGACAGTCGCTCCAGTTTCTGGTTCAACTCCTCTTCTTTTGGAAATGGCTTCCCGACTTCCTCTTTGGCATTTGCATCTGCTCCTGTACCGTTTCCAGCCGTTGTTCTGCTTCTGCCAGTTTCTCCGGATAACTTTCTAAAAGATTATTGATACGAGTGATATTTCCCAGGGCATCGGCTCCCAACCGAACTTTAGCTACCGATTCATGCTTTACAGACAGGATAAACTCTTTGCTCCAGCTGTCGAATTGGATTCTCATGTTAAATCCCTGATAACTTCCAATGTCCATAGCTGCATCTACAGACTTAATGTCTTTGCAGACCGCCAGAAGTGCCATACCTGCCTCTTTCTTTTCTGTGAACACTTTGCCACTGATTTCCATAGAAAACTGCTCTGGATCTGTGATTTTATGCTCAGAAAAATGAGCGATATCTGCCTTATAGCTGTCAATAATCTCCGTCAGTTTTGCAATCTGTTGCGGGAAATTCCTCGCAATGTCATCTTCCAAACGGTACTGATTATTCATGTGGTTGGCTTTTAAAAGTTTCAACTTTGCCACGTCCACATCCAATGCCATCTTCTCTTTTACTGCCGGATTTCCGGTTGCAAGTGCTTTGACCTCTGCATAGGACAGTGCCGCTTCATCCACATCTTCACAACTTCTGACCGGTGCTTTGCTCGTCATAATCTGGGAGATGAATTTCTGCTTGTTCTCGATCAACTGCCACATATAACTGTCGAATGTGGATTCTGTTACATACCGGAAGATATGAACCTTTTTATTATGGTTTCCCTGACGGATAATACGTCCTTCCCTCTGTTCCAAGTCAGATGGTTTCCAACCAATATCCAGATGATGCAGGGCAATCAAACGATCCTGCACATTGGTTCCTGCACCCATCTTTGCTGTTGAGCCAATCAAAAAACGAACCTGCCCGGATTTCACTTTTCCAAACAGCTCCGTCTTTTTTGCTTCTGTATTTGCATCATGAATAAAAGCAATCTCTTTTTCCGGTACACCTTTCTCCATTAGTTTCTGCTTCAAGTCATCATAAACATTAAAACTGCCATCGCCTTTCGGTGTGCTCAAGTCACAGAAAATCAACTGTGCGGATTTCTGTGCTGCTGTGTCTTTCCATATTTCATAGCTTTTCTCTGCACAAACTGATATTTTACTTTCTGGATTATCTGGCAATAATTCATTCACCAAACGCTGGTCCAATGCTAACTTCCTTCCGTCATTGGTGATTTTTAGCATATTATCGACCGAGGCATCTACCCCTCCGTTTCTGACAACTTCTGCACGTTCTCCAAGGCTTTCTACGATTTCTTTCTGCTGTTCCGTTGGTTTCAGCACCACTGTTTCATATTCCGCTTCCGGCACTGGAAGCTTTAATTGATCGGAAGTCTTGATATCTGCAATCTCCTTGAACATATTCATCAGTTCTGGGATATTATAGAATCTGGCGAATCTTGATTTTGCTCGATATCCAGTTCCTTCCGGTGCAAGTTCGATGCTCGTGACAACTTCTCCAAAGGTAGAAGCCCAGGAATCAAACAGTCCAAGTCCCATATTTTGTAATTTGCTGTTCTGCAGATACCGCTGCATAACATATAATTCCGTCATGCTATTGCTGATCGGTGTGCCCGTAGCAAAGGTAATGCCTTTTCCTCCGGTAATCTCATCCAGATACTGACATTTATTGAACATATCCGCCGACTTCTGTGCTTCGTTCTGCGCAATCCCGGCTACATTCCTCATTTTTGTATAGAGAAACGCATTTTTATAACTGTGTGCTTCATCGACATACAAGTGATCCACTCCTAGTTCTTCAAACGTAACTACTTGATCTTTTTTCTCTTTCTGATTCAGTTTTTCCAGCCTTGTCTGCAGTGTTTTTCTGGTCTTTTCAATTTGTTTGACAGTATAACGTCCGCCGTCCTGTTCATACCTTGCACTCTGGATTGCCATTTCCAGATCATCAATCTGCTTCCGCAGCATAGCTTCCTGCCTCTCATCAGAGATTGGAATACGCTCAAACTGGGAATGTCCAATGATAATGGCATCATAGTTCCCCATAGCAATTCTGGCACAGAATTTTTTTCGGTTTGCTGGTTCAAAATCTTTCTTGGTTGCAACCAGGATATTAGCTCCCGGATATAACTGTAGGAATTCTGCACCCCACTGCTCCGTCAAATGGTTTGGCACGACAAAGAGATTCTTCTGCGATAATCCCAGTCTTTTACTTTCCATTGCCGCCGCTACCATTTCGTAGGTCTTCCCAGCTCCTACTACATGTGCCAGAAGCACATTGTCTCCGTAAAGCTGGTGTGCAACTGCATTTTTCTGGTGCGGACGAAGTTCTATTTCCGGATTCATTCCTGGGAAAGTCAAATGACTGCCATCATATTCACGGGGACGGATGCTATTAAATCGTTCATTGTACACCTTTACCAGTCGTTCACGCCTCTGCTGATCTTTAAAAATCCAGTCTTTAAATGCTGCTTTCATGGCATCCTGCTTCTGCGATGCAGCATGGTTTCTTTCTTATTGAGGACACGGATTTCATCACCATTCTCATTGACACTCTTATCATAGATGCGTACATCTTTCAGGTTCAGGGTATCTTCCAGAATCTTATAGGCATTTGCTCTCTCAGTTCCATACGTTGCATAGGCAAACGCATTTCTTTGATTGTCGGCATTCTTTCCTGTAATCCTCCACTCACCATTTACCTCAGAGAATTTTACCTGTATTTCCTTCTGTGCAAGATACCATGGCGTATGAAGCAGTTCTACCATAAAATCCTGATAATCCGAAGGTTCAATCCATGTGGCTCCAACACGTACCTCAATCTCAGATGCTTCCAGATCTCTCGGCTGAACCGCCTCCAATGCACGGACATTCGGTGTAAATTCCGGGTGACTCTCGGCAAAGGTTCTCGCAGTGTTTAATTTATCTCTGACATTTCCAGATAAATACTCATCTCCACTCTCCCACTGGTCTGTCAGTGGATTCTTAAAGATAACTCCAACCAGTTCCTCCGTGATTTTTTCTTCTGTCTTTCCAGTCAGCTGTGCCATATAGGTCAGATCCACCTTTGCTCTTTCATTCAAAGATAATGCTAACGCTTCTGTCGCTGTTTCTACGCTGGTTACTGCTACTGCCTTTTTGATGGTTCGTTTTGTAAACATATCTGCTTTTCGCTTCAATGTTCCATCTTCGTTCAGATCTTCCAGAGAACACAATAGGCAATAAGAAGAGTCATCAGAAAACGCCCGTTTGTTGGCATTACTTCCAATGACTCCATACTTTACCGTGTAGGTATCATATACCTGATTCAGTTTTTCCTGCTGTTTCTGGATTTCTTCATCTGTGACGTTTTCCTCCATCTGCAAAGCGATCAGCTCTCGGACAGTATCACGGATTGCAACCATCCCTTTTACACGTTCTGCAGTAGCGGCAGGCATTTTCACCTGATTCATCAAAGAGTTGACACGGTAATATACCTGATCATCTACCACCGTATAACTGTAATTTCGCACATTTGGATCTGCTGGAATACTCTCTGGCATCTCATCCAGTTCTGTCTCCACATCTACTACCGGTGCCATGCTTCCCTTGATGTGTTTCACTGCTTCTGCTAACTGTAATTCTAAATCAGCTCCTTCCATTGGAGCACAGGTTGTTTCCATACCATACGGACCGGACACTTCTTTCATCTCACCCAGAATCATTTCCGGATGCTGAACAAAATACTGATTGACTGTAATGCCATTGACATCACTATCCAGATTTATCCATTCCGGCATTTCTTTCGTAAGGCTTTCCCTCTTCTGGAAAAACAGGATATCAGCACTGACTTCTGTTCCTGCATTTGCCTTAAAAGCTGTGTTCGGCAGTCGGATTGCGCCCAGCAGGTCTGCACGCTCTGCCAGATATTTCCGAACTTCCGGTGATGCTTTATCCATAGTTCCCTTTGTTGTGATCAGCGCAGCCACGCCGCCTGGACGTAACTGATCTATAGTCTTGACAAGAAAGTAATCATGAATCATGAAATTGTAGCGATCATACTGACGGTCATTGACCTTGTATGCACCAAATGGCACATTTCCAATCGCCACATCAAAAAAATCATTAGGATAATCTGTCTTCTCAAAACCTTTAATCTGAATATTGGCATCTGGATAGAGCAACTTTGCAATTCTACCACTGATGCTGTCCAGTTCCACACCATAGAGTTTGGACTGGTTTAGATTCTCCGGAAGCATTCCAAAGAAGTTACCAACTCCCATAGACGGCTCCAGAATATTTCCTTTTGTAAATCCCAGATTCTCCAACACCTGATACATACTTTCAATCACAATCGGCTGTGTATAATGAGCATTTAAGGTGGAAGCTCTGGCTGCAGCATATTCCTCTGGTGTAAGAACCGTCTTTAATTCCAAATATTCTGTCTCCCATGCAGCTTTTGTCTCATCAAATGCATCTGCAAGACCTCCCCAGCCAACGTACCTGGATAAGATTTCCTGTTCTTCCGGTGTTGCATTGCGATTCTCATCCTCACATTTCTTTAACAACTGGATACCATGATATTGGCACGGAACTTTTCTTTTGCTGTACCCTGTCCAAGCTCATCATCTGTGATGCGGAAGTTCGTTGCTGGAATCGTTTCTGATATTCCGTTAATCTCTTCCAAAGATTCTTTTTCTTCCGATACCTCAACTTCTCCAGATAATTCTTTTTCTTTTTTATCATAATCTGTCCACACACGTTGAGAAATAGCAGTAAAATACGAGGACTCTTCCTCCATAATTTCTTCCCTGATTTCCCGTAATTCATCTAAAGTATCCGCATTTACAGTTTTGTTGTGATAATGATAATAAAGTACTTCTTGTCCGAGTTTTACATCCAGACGTTCCAATTCTTGTGTTGACATTCGATTCCAAATATCATCTTTTTCCGTATGAATCGTGAAACCTTCTCCATCATCATGATATTCTAATGTGTATTGAAGTCGATTCGCTTCTCCCTTAACTTTGCAATCAAAATCGTGGATTTTTGTTCTGGTACCAGACATATATTCTGAATCAACTAATCGCAAATCAGTTATATCTTCCGCTGTCAAAGTATCCTGCTCCAGCTGTTCTCCTAACATCTGCTGTGCTTCTTTCAAATCTGCCAGTCTCTGTGCTTCCTGCCGCTCTTCATACTTTTCCAATTCTTCCGGTGATAAGAAATCATCGGTGCGGATCAGCTGACGGACACGTTCTGCAACCTTATTCCATTTTAATAGAATTTCTACTTCTGGACTGCCAATCTTTCCTTTCGCAAGTTTTAATCCTTTTGCATCATGGGATGCGTCGGAAGCATCTGCTCCTAGTATTCCGGGTGAAGAACCACCTGTTCCATACTCATTTTTCAGGAACTCAGCTGCATCTTTCATATCATGATGTTCCATGAAATACTCATAGATTCGGTTACGTCCTCCTGCAGTAATGCCGCCTCTTCTTAACACTGCGTCAATTTCATCCTGTGTGATAAAGGATAGTGCCGGTCGCTCTACCTTGAATTGCTGATCCACCCAGGAACGCTCCCTCTGGAGATCTTTATAGCGCTGGAAATATTCCGGATTATGCTGGATTTCCCAACGATGGTAATCTTCTGGATTCTTTTCCATATCTTCCTGAAGCCATTCAAAACGATAGGCTGTCGCAGCTGCTTCTTCCGGATCTGTCCAAGCCGCCCCCACTACATCCTGCCAGTCAGAATAGGACAACCGTTCTTCTCTGTTTCTGCTCGTATCACGGAAATGGAGTGCCAGAAGATCTGTCATTTCTTTCTGTCCCTGCTCGATAGCATTATTGGAGATAAGATTATCAACATAATTTCCTTCCTCATACATATCCTGGATCCTGTCAGCAGCTTCTTCCCACGTAACGATACGGTCAAAATTTTTTCTTGCTGAGTCGCCTCGTCGGATACGGATACCATCGTTGTCGTACCAGATACTGATTTTCTGCCCATCTATGGTAAATCCTTTTCCTCCAGTGCCATATTCCTCTTTCAGGAAGCTTTGCATTTCTTCATTATCCAGACCTTCGATCAATCTTGCAGTAATGTGAAACAGTGTATTTTTCTGTCCGCTTCCTGTTCTGAGAATATCGTCTACCACTTCATCCGAAATAAGAAAAGCGGCTGGCTGTTCTAATGCAGCTGCCGCTTTCCTTATTTCTCCTAACTGCTCCTCTTCTGTTGGGAACAGGCTTAACTGTAAATAATCTCCCGAATTACCAGTTCCTCTGCCTGTGCTTGATCTGGTTCATGTGTCTGGTCCACGCCATTGTGTCTGCCATCTTGTCCGGTGCCGGATCTTTCTCCAGAAGTTCGTTCATCAGGTTGTCTACTCTCTGCCTTGCCTGACTGTCGATCTCCATCAGATGACTGTCCAGACGGTTCTGCAGTGTCAGAATATTGAACCTGGCTACCTTGTGGTTTCTCAGATACTCTTTCCTCATCATTCCATATTTCCCGATCGTTCCTCTCGTCTCTTCCAGGCTGATATCTGGAATCTGATACTCTCCGTTCTGGCTGTAACTGATCTCTCTCATAGTCTGTTTCCTCCTTTTTTTCTTCTCTATCTTCTGTATTATCTGTGTTACTTTCACGAATTAACGTGTTAAACTCATTATAAGCTACTTCTTTTTCTTTTGCAACCGTTTTCAGGTCATTTTCCAGATCATTCAGAACATATCGTCCAATCTGCATCAGGACTGGTCTGCTGATCTCGTTGACTGCACTTCCCAGATGTCCTAACACTTTCAACTGATTGAAGTCCGTTATATGCCGAAAATCCTCTGCATCCAGATATTCCTGTACATCCAGTCCACACCTGTTTAGTAATACACACCAGACACTATTGGTCATCAGTTCTCGGAATTCTACTTCCTGATTCTGTTCGTCCAGTTCTTCCAAAAATGTCCCTGTCACATCCAGTCTCAGTTCTTCCAATGCATCTGGAAGCCATTCCTGCATACTCTCCTTCGCTGCCTGATGCAGACTTTCAGCAAGTCCTCCTTCTGTATCTTCCAGTGATAACTGCTCCTGCAGATAATCTGCCACCAGATGTTCTCCTTCTACTGGAAAATTCCATAACTGAGGATCCTTTCCAAGATTCCGCACTTTATAAGTGTCCTGCACATCAAATACATACCGAAGTTTTGTTTTCGGTCCGGAAGTATTGTCAATCAAGGCAATCCCCTTAGATCCCTTTTTGATCCATCGGTACATCTTCTGATTCCAGATTTCCATGGATGCTACGGCAGTTGCTTCCGGCCGCTGTGCATAAATTAAAAGCTGTTCTGGAAAAGTGTATTTGTACAGTCTGGATGCAGTGTTTAGGAACCGCATCCATTCCTGCGGACTGGCAGCTACATCTTTTGCCACCTCTTCCGTCAGCTGTTCCATTACATATAATTTATTTGCCATGTGCTACTCCTTTTCATAAAATCAGGGACTGCTTAGCACAGTCCCCTTAAAATCATCGTTGCTTCTCTTTATAATGCTGTGGCAAGATCTTTTGACTTATTCTTCGGCACTTTCTCTGCTTCTTTTGCCTTGATCTCTGCCTTGGCTTTCTCCAGCTTTCCGTGGATTCCACCTTTTACTTCTGCTTTTTCAGCTGCTTTTTCTTTTTCCAGACGTGCTTCCCTACGTTCAGCATTTTCCATGACTGCTGTCTTTCCATCACAGAACTGAACCTTATCTGACAGCTGTTCCTCTCTTTCTACCTGTGTCTCATTGACTTCTTTTACCATCGCATTTAATTCCGGGACCTGAAAAATTCCGTTATCAGGGATAATCAGCACTTCATGAATGGAAGATGGGATGACAAAGTAATCACTTCCCAGGCATTCCCCAATCTGTTTACGAATATCTTCCTGCAGTAACAGGGAAGCTCCATTCATCTTAGCTTTGTTTGTCAGACAGAACATTGGGTTTTCCATGGCTTCCATATCCATTTTTTCATTCAGCAGGTTTTCTGGTTCTTCACCAAAAATCATAGATTTGATAATCTCATTCATATCCATAAGTGTGACACCACGTTTTCGGTCTGCCGTCATTGCATCCGCTTGAATCTGTTCGGCAGATACTCCCCACTCGTTCATCAGAGAAACAGTTACCGGAATACTGCCGACTTCCTCTTCATTTTCTTTCAGATTTACTGCATAATAGGCTGTAAAATCCCCGTGTTCCGTGATCACTTTGTCTGCCAGACGTTCTTCATTCCACTCCTGGTCACAGATTCTCACCTGCAGTTTTTCCTTCATTTTTTCATAATCGAAAATATCAGGTACTCCCATTTTAATAAATTCTGCTTTATCCTGTGCTTCAATATACATATCAACCACATCGCCAACACAAGAATCCACATCTTTTCCAATCACATATTCCAGGTAGAAGGAATCCAGATAGACTCTCGGTACAATTCTTTGATCTCCATTTGGAATTGTAATGCCAGTAAGCTTCAATCCATTATTTTTTTCTACTTCCTGAAGTGTAATTTCTGCGTCCTTGTAAGACTCTGGCAGATACTCCTTTACATTGTCTTTGACATATTCATAAAATTCTTTTCTGTTCATCATACGCTTTTACCCCTTTCTGATCATGTGATGGTTCATTCTTTTTCTGCTGACCATCTGCTCGGCTTTCTTCTGATAAGCATCATTCTCTTTAAAGTTTTCTCCTGGTTCTTTTTTGCTTCCTGTCTTTTTTCCATTGTTTTCATCATAGTTTTCTGTTCCTTTCTTTCATTAGTTGTATTAAAAAGGGAGCCCTGATTCAGGGCCCCCTTTACTGCAAATTAATTACTTTACTATTTTCTGTTTTTCTTTTTTCTGATATAAAGTCCTGCCATACCTCCTGTGGAGATTACCAGAAGAAGGATCGGCAGCCAGATATTTGTGCTGTCACCTGTTTTCGGTGCGTTTGATACCTTCGTCTCTTCATGGGACTGTGGTGTCTCCGGTGTGTTCGGTGTTTCTGGAACTTCCGGTTTCTCATTTGTCAGATTAAAAGTGACTTCTACAACCGGCGTACTGTCATCTGCATAGGCGAATGTCACTTCATGCTTGGTCTGATCCAGTGTGTATCCATCCAGTGTTTTTGTTTCCACCAGATAATACTTGATAGCGGTATCATATTTGCCATTCTTAAATGTGGCAATCTCATACAGCTTGCTTTCTGCATGACCGGCAGCATCTGTCTTTAAGGTTTCCAGAACTTTTCCTTTACTGTCACGGAGTTCAAATTCTACCCCTTTCAGCGGTTCTCCTGATGATTTATCTGTCTTATTGAGAATCACTTTTCCCTTGGCAGTATCATCTTTCATAGCCACTTTCTGGATTTCTCCGTTATCTTTCACCTCAAATGTCACATCGGCTGTCAGAAGATATCCTTTCGGTGCCTGCTCTTCACGTAAGGTATATTTACCGATTGGCAGTTTTTCGATATAGTGTGCTTCCTCTGTGGAAGTCCAGCTCTCTACTACCTGATCATCCTTATCGAGAATCGTCAGTTTCGCACCTGGAATCTCAGTTTCTCCTGTGATATCAGTCTTACTGATCTCTACTTTTGTCACATCATCTTTCATCTCATGCTTCTGAACCTCTGCTGTATTCTCTACTGTGAAAGTAATACTTTCTGCAGTGACATATCCATCTGCCGGTTTTGTCTCTGTCATGGTGTATTTCTTACCAACAACCAGTTCTTTGATCACATGGGATTCTTCCGTAGAAGTCCATTCATCTACTGTATTGCCATCTGAATCCGTTACTTTCAGGTGTGCACCTGGAAGTTCTTTACCTGTTGTCAGGTCTGTTTTGGACAGCTCCACTGTGGTTGGCTGATTTTCAAAAGTAAAGTCGTAGCTTACTTCTGCCTGGTCTTCTCCGGCATATTCAAAGGTAAATTCCTGTACTTCTTCTGTTGTAACAAATCCGTCCGGCGCAAAGATTTCTTTCACATAGTATTTTCCATCTACCGGAAGATCTGCCGTAAAAGTAATCTGTCCTTTTTCATCCGTTACTCGCTGCTCGATCAGACTGTCTTTCTCAAGGAGTACCTCGCCCTTTACATTTTTGATATCTTCACTGGTATAAAGACCGAAGACACCACCTGCAAGGACACGGTCTGTATCTTTTTCTTTCTTCACAACCGTAACCTTTACTTTCTGACGGGCATTCTGCCATTTCTCATCATAAGTAATGACTGGTGTGTCCTGATCACGGTAGGAAAGATCAACATATCTCGCTCTCCGTCCAGCATATAACCATGGGCAGTTTTTACTTCCTTCACATAGTACTTGCCAGCCGGTAGATCTCCCATCTGTGCAATACCATTGGAATCCGTAGTAATGGTTCCCACTTTTTCATCTGCTTTGAAATAATCTTCGCTGACACCATCTGCCGCTTTGATATCTTCCGCAGCAAATACATCGAAAGTTACATTTGAAAGGCTTCCGGTTACATACTCAAAGAGATGCTCCACAGTACCTTTTACATTGTCCAGAAGTGTCACTTTATCCAAAAACTCTCCATTTTTGTTAATGATCAGAAGTCCTGTTGGAACTTCATCTTTCATCTCTACTTCTGAATCTCTGCGGTATCTTCCAGCGTGAACTTCACATCCGTTGCTTTCAAATAACCATAAGGTGCCATTTCCTCACGAAGGGTGTATTCCTCACCAACTGTCAGTCGTTTGATCACATGTGGCTGATCTTTTACAGAAGTCCACTGATCCACAACATTTCCTTCTTTATCGAGAACGGTGAGTTTTGCCCCATCCAGTTCCACACCTGTTGTTACATCAGATTTTGTGATTTCAACTGTTGTTGGCTGGTTCTTTTTCACAGTTTTCAGTTTTACTGTCTTCACATCCTGTCCCCGATAATAAGCATCCAGATTCAGCACTTCATCAGAGGATACAAATCCAGCCGGTGCTTTTAACTCTTTCACATAATACTGTCCAAGTGGCAGATCCAGCGTACATACTGCAAGACCATCATTATCAGAAGTCATTTTCTGTAAGAGTGTATCTGCTTTCACAATCACTTTTCCATCTGCCTTGATATCCTCTTTGTTATAGATACCAAAGACAGCCCCTGCTACGGTTGCACCATTCTCTGCATCCTGTTTTTCTACCTGGATTGCAACTTCTGTCGGTCATCGCCAACAGTCACTTCCTGTTCAATCACAGGTGTATCCTGATCGGCATAGACAAATGCGACTTCTGATCTATCATGGTTTAGAACGAATCCTTCCGGTGCAATCTTTCTACCACATAGTACGAACCAAGCGGCAGATTCTCTGCAACTGCTTTT